>Ga0233403_10001286_pt1 | contig 11776 bp, 6 predicted proteins | sample Na_oxic_1_MG_FD_179866 | JGI IMG/M metagenome (GOLD analysis project Ga0233403, IMG submission 179866) | Seawater microbial communities from Saanich Inlet, British Columbia, Canada - Na_oxic_1_MG | ecosystem: Environmental > Aquatic > Marine > Inlet | place: Canada: British Columbia | collected...
CAGGCAAAGTAGATTTTCGGGGTGACGACCCTGCCAGTTTGCCCCACCTGGTCGGACACCGGTCGCCAGCCCTCGTCCACCGCATTTCTGGACGCGCCTATGGCGCCATTCAGTTCCTCGGCCAGTTCTTCCAGTATACTGTAATCAGAACCGCCCATCCCCCGACCACCGGAGACAACATAGTCGGCTTCGGTCAGTTCCACTTTGCCGCTGGTATCCAATTTTTTATCAACAACACTGGTGCGGATATTCTCCACAAACACGGGAACCGTTTCAACCGTGGCTGTTTTGTCCGTTTCAGCGATTTTGGCCACATTGGGACGTAACAGGGCCATTTGAGGTGTGCCGCTGATCCGCGTCTGACTGACCACCTTACCTCCGTACAGGGTCCGGGTAGCCACAAGCTGCTGGTCATCCAATTCAAGCGATGAACACTCACTGGCCAGCCCCGTATCCAACCTCGCCGCCAGCCGGGCAAAGAGGTCCTTGCCATAAGCTGACGAGGCTGCCAGTACGATCTGAGGAGCGGTGTTTCGGATGATTTCAAACAGCGTGTCACTGTAGGCATCCGTCGTATAATTGGCCAGTTCCAAAGCTTCTGCCACGAGCACCTTGTCAGCGCCATACGGTCCGAGGGCAGCGGCCATTTGCATCACCCCGCTGCCCATGACAACCGCGGTCAGTTCGCATCCCAGCGCATCGGCCAGACGGCGCCCCTCGCTAACGACTTCAAAGGCACTCTTCCTGAAGCTGACATCAACCTGTTCGGCAAAGACTAATATATTCTGAGACATAAGTTGTTCTCCTTAAATCCGAAATCCGAAATCCGAAACAAATCGGAATTATCAAAACACGCGACGACAGCGTCTTCAGCTTAAATCTGTTTTGAATATTCAGCAGATCGGAATTTTGTCGGAAACCCGGCCCCCTTCGTCCGGGATCGCCAAATTTCGATTTGCCAATCCCCGGGAGCAGTTCTGTGGCGTTTCCGATCTGCGGACATCTGATATTCGGAGTTCGAATTTCTTAAAAGAATTTCATGCTTTTTGCACAATATCTAACTGACAACAGAGGGCGTATCCATGACTTGGGGGAGATTTCCCTTTGAGGGAGGAATGATAATCGGTGTCCCTAATTTGTGAATGCGCCCGATAACAGACTAATCATCAGGTTATCAGCTAAATCACCTTTTTTTCTTCCTTCAAAAGCCGGGCCAGTTCCGCAGCTTTGTCAGCGGGTGTGTCTCCGTCTATGATGCGGCCTGCTTTTCTTTCCGGCGGCAGAGCCAGAGATACGATGCTGACCCTGGCGCAGGCAGAGCCGACCTGATCGGGCAGCAATCCGATCTCGGCCAGGGTTTTTTTGGTCAGAGGTTTTTTCTTGGCCTTCATGATGTTCGGCAAAGAGGCATATCGGGGTTCGTTGATCCCTCTCTGAGTTGTCAACAGGACAGGGAGAGCCGCATCCACCACAAGAATGCCGCCATCCACGAGCTGCTCGCAGCTTATGCGGCCATTGGCGATCTCCTGGCCGACCACAAAATTGATCTGGGCCATGTTGAGATACTCGGCCACAGCGGCCGGCACCTGGTAATTGTCATCATCCACGGCCCGCATTCCCGCTATAATCAGATCATGGGGAATTGTTTTGGCGGCCGCCGCCAACACTTTGGCGATTCCCAGCGCATCACTGCCTTCGACACCCGGATCATTGATCAGCATGGCTTCGTCAGCGCCCATGGCCAAAGCAGCGCGCAGGGCGGATTCGCATCGGCGCGGCCCGACAGTCAGTGCCGTCACTTTGCCCCCGCCGTTTTTTTCCCTGATTCTCAGGGCCTCCTCTATGGCCAATTCATCATAAGGATTGATAATCCATTTGACATTTTCGGTATTCACCGTTGCAGTTGCGGTGTTGACCTCAAGCAGGGACTCTGTGTCCGGAACTTGTTTGACTAACACTATGATGTTCACCTTGAATCTCCTCTCGGATTTATGTCCGGTGTTCCTGCTTTGTGCGAACCCTGACCTTCCGTCCGGACACGCACAAAGCAAATTTTGCACTCCCCGGTATTTTCCATTGATTATTTCTGAAATGCAGCACTGAGAATCAGACGCTGCCGGAACTACATTTTGCTTCGCCCGTTTTTCGGATCGTAAGGTGAGCGCAGGCAGGCTTTGGCCGGCACTTTTCTGCCTTCGATCATGATTTCATAAATCCCGGAGGTAAGCCAGCCGTCGCTCACACCCTGAGCATTATGCACATAGCCCATTCCCACCGCACAGCCCAAAAAATGGCCGTAAGCGCCGGAGCGGATATGGCCCACCACTTCGTCATTGCGGAAAACAGGCTCGTTGGCATAAAGCATGGGCTCGGGATCATCCAGGGCGTATTTGGCCAGATTTGTCATTTCCTGATTCTGTCTGAGCTGGGCCTTGCGCTCCAGCAGAAGCACATCGGAACAGCCAATTTTGCTCAGATGATAGGCAGTGCTGCACCCGACAATACCCCCGCCAATGATGACGATCCGTGCTTGCGTGGGCAGGGTTGTGGTCATAATTTTTCTCCTTAATATCCGCGTTTGATAAATTTGCGAATTGTGAATTTAAGCGATCTTGCTGTCATCTGTCTCCGATCACACCGGACAAAAATTCAGATATTCTGATTATAACGGATTTGGGGGAAGCTCCGATCCAAGCCCCATAGGGGCGACATATTTGTAGCACCGGCAGGCCCGAAGCCCCGTCAAGCCCCATAGGGGCGACATATTTGTGGCACCGGCAGGCCCGAAGCCCCGTCAAGCCCCATAGGGGCGACATATTTGTGGCACCGGCAGGCCCGAAGCCCCGTCAAGCCCCGTAGGGGCGACATATTTGTGGCTGTAAATATGCCGCCCCCACAGGGCTCTGATGTGATCTGTGGCGGACTGATGCTACAAATATGCCACCCCCTACGGGGCTTTGCATGCCTAAATCCGTTATAATCAGTCATTCTCCTCTCAGGCCGAAATCAGATCCGTGCTCAGATATCTCTCGCCTGTGTCAGGCAGGAAGACGACAATCTGTTTTCCCTCATTTTCGGACTTTCCTGCCAGTTCAAGAGCGGCATAAGTTGCCGCACCGGAGGATATGCCGCACAGAATTCCCTCATATGCGGCAAGTCTCCGGGCTGTCTCAAAAGCATGTTCATTTGTGACGGTGATGATATCGTCAATAATTTCCGTATTCAGCACATCAGGAACAAAGCCCGCGCCTATTCCCTGTATTTTATGGGGCCCGGGACTCCCCCCGGAAAGCACGGGTGAGTCAGCCGGTTCAACCGCCACTGCCCTGAATGAGGGTTTTCTGGCCTTTATCACCTCGGAAACCCCGGTAATTGTTCCGCCGGTTCCCACTCCGGAAACAAATATGTCTATCTCGCCTCCGGTGTCATTCCATATCTCCTCAGCTGTGGTCCTCCTGTGAATCTCAGGATTCGCCGGATTGGAGAACTGATTCGGCATATAACCCCCGGGCGTATTGTTCAGAATTTCCCCTGCTTTGGAAATGGCGCCTTGCATTCCCTCGGTTCCGGGTGTCAGAACCAGTTCCGCGCCCAGATGTTTCAAAAGCCGTCTTCTTTCCACACTCATTGTCTCAGGCATGGTCAGTATGAGATGATACTGCTTCGCAGCGCAGATGAAAGCCAGGGCGAGGCCTGTGTTTCCGCTGGTGGGTTCCACTATAACGGTGTCTCTGCCAATACACCCCTCTGTTTCAGCGGCTTTTATCATGGCGGCGCCGATGCGGTCCTTCACACTTGAAAGGGGATTGTAGAATTCCAACTTCGCAAAAACCGAGGCCCCGAGTTCCTCTGCAATCCGGTTCAGTTTGACAATCGGGGTGGAACCGATGCCGTTGCTGATATCGGAGCATATCTTTTTCATTTTGTCTGTCTCCTTTCATTTCACAAATTTGCAATTTGTTTCAAAACCATGCAAATTTATTCTGTATCAGATTATTGTTCATTCCACTCTGACTATTCTGACATTATTTCTGAAACGAAGCACTCAGCTTTGGCGGCAGCCCTTAAACTTAAACTTAAACTTAAACTTAAACCTTCTCCCTCAGTCATTGTCATTAGTCATTAACCACTTTCCGGGATATTTCATATCCGTTGGCAACAGGTTCCTGATAGGTGATGACATTGCTCATCGCCGGCGTATCACCATCCTCATCCTCATCCTCAAGAGGATTGTCTTTCCGATCACGGGCAGGCTCGACTTCTTCCCGTCTGACCCATTCGTCATGTTTCAGCCAGTGGACGATTAACCGGAAATCATTGAGAATCACCAGCAGACTCGGAATCAGCACCAGCGTCAGAACCGTTGCGAATGTCACACCGCCGGCAATGGATAAGGCCATGGGAATGAGAAACTTGGCCTGAAAATCTGTTTCCATGATCAGCGGGGTCAGTCCGCCCACGGTGCTGAGGCTTGTAAGAAAAATGGCGCGGAAACGTCTGGCCCCGCCTTTCTGAATGGCTTTGAAAAAGGGCATTTTTTCCGAAATATTTTCATTGATCCGCTCAATCAGCACAATAGCATCGTTGACCACCACACCCGCAAGGGCCACCATGCCGAACACACTCATCAGCGAAAGATCATATCCCAGAAGCAGATGCCCCATAATGCCGCCGATGATTCCGAAAGGAACTGTGAACATGATGATAAAAGGCTGTGTGTAGGAACGGAACATGGTGGCGATGATGATGAAAATACCGAGAACCGCCAGAGGAAAACCCACAGCCAATGTGCTGAAGGATTCCCGCATTTTTTTCTTTTCGCCCTGAAGCGCAATATATACCCCGGGATAGCGGTTTCTCAGTTGGGGAAAGAAACTCTTTGAAAGCTCCGCGAAAATCTCATTCGCATTGGCTTTGTTTGTATCAACACCAGCACTGACCGCAACCCGTCTGAGACCGTCGGTGCGGGTAATCGTGGAATATCCCGGTGCAAACGAAATGTCAGCCACAGATAGCAGCGGAACCTCATAGCCTTTGGGAGTGCGAATGCGGACCCGCTCCATATCAGACAGGCGGCTGCGCTCATCCGAGGTGTAACGCACCTTGACACGGATATCATCCCGCCCGCGCTGCAAACGCACAGCCTCCTCACCATAGTAACCCGCATAAACCTGCCTTGCCAGATCATCAACTGTCAGGCCCATTGTTCTGGCCTCGGGTTTCAGTGCGAGGCGCATCTCGTTTTTCCCGGGGCTGAAGTCCGAACGAATCTGATAAACCCCGTCGAATTTATGCAGCCTTTCCATGAGATCATCCGCGGCAGCGAGAATATCCCGCATATCCTGCCCCTGAAGCCAGACTTCAATGGGCGCGCCGGGAGGGCCGTGAGACATGCCCTCGAAGGTCAGGGCCTTCACTCCCGGAATGGGGCCGGTTTCTTTCTCCCATGCCACCATCAGGTCTTTGGCGTGAATTCCCCGCATTTCGGAATCCAGCAGTATGGCCTGGACACTCCCCATATGAGGCCCGGATTTCCCTATCTCATTCTCACTGAAGGACTGCCCCAAAAGTGTGAGACGATCCTCAAGCAAGGGTTCGCCCGACAGGGTTTCTGTGTTTTTCTCAAGACGCAGAAGCGCGCCCTCAATCCGGGCCAATGCCTTCCGGGTTGTCTCGGACGGTGTGCCTTCGGGAAATTCCACAGTGGAAGTCATAACAAATCCGTCAACCTCCGGAAACACCTCAAACTTCAGAATGCCGCCCTGAACAAAACCCATAGTCAGCAGGAGAATGGCAATGGCGATGCAGAAGGAGACATAACGCCAGCGGATGGCCATTCTCAGAAAAGGCGTATAGATATTTTTGACAAACCATCCCAGACCCCGAGCCGGAAAACGGCGTAAGGACATGAGCATGCGTTTCAGACCATTCTGTTTTTCATCCTTTGCGCTCATATCCGGCAGATGGCTCAGATGCGCGGGGAGCAGAATCAGGCACTCCACCAGAGATATGATCAGGCAGGCAATGACCACCGTGGGCAGAACCGCTATGAACTTGCCCATTATTCCGCCGATGTGGGCCAGCGGTATGAAGGCCACAATTGTTGTGATGACTGCCGCGACCACTGGCATTCCCACCTCGCAGACTCCTTCCACAGCGGCTCTGAGCGGGGGATCGCCCTTCTGACGGCGGGCAAAGATGGCCTCGCCCACGACAATGGCATCATCAACAATAACCCCCAGCACCATGATCAGCCCGAAAAGTGAAATCATATTGATTGTGCCGCCCACGGCCCATAAAATCCCCATGGCGCCGGCAATGGAAATCGGAATGCCCATGCCGCCCCAGAAGGACAGGCGCGCATCCAGAAACAGCCAGAGAAGCAGAAAAACCAGCCCCAGCCCGATAATGCCGTTTTTCGTCAGCAGACTGATACGGCTCTGAAGCATATCCGTATTATCGTAAAGCAGTTTGATAGTAGCACCCTCAGGCAACTGCCCCTGCTTTTTTTCAATAAAGGTGTTCGCTGCCTCGGATATTTTCAGAGCATCCTCTTCTTTGGTTTTGAAAATAATCACAAGAACCGAGCGTTCGCCATTTGTGGTGCTGTAAATAGGGTCCTGGGTGAAGCCGTCGCGAATTTCGGCCAGACGGTCCAGAGTGATGATCTCGCCTTCCGGCCGTGCCATGACAACGATTGAGGAAAGTTTTTCACCAGTGTATTTTCTGCCCATGGTGCGGACACGGATTTCCTCGCCCCGGGTGCGGATGGTTCCTCCGGCCAGATTCAGATTGCTGCGACGCACGGCATCCGAGACCTGGGCAAAAGTCAGTCCGTATTCACGAAGCCTTTCCTCGGAAACCTCAATGCTGATTTCGTAATCACGTGTTCCGAAAACTTCCACCTGGGAAATGTCAGGAATTTGCCGAATCTCATCTTTGATCATCTCAGCCCACTCTTTGAGCCTGCGTTCCGACATATTTCCTGAAAGATAAAGGGATAACACCGGCTCTTTCAGAATCAGTTCGGTGATCACCGGTTTTTCCGCATCAGTGGGAAATGTGGAAATGGCATTGATATTGCTGCGAATTTTTTCCAGAACGTCGCCCACATCATAATTCTCTTTGACCTCGACAGTCATGGTGCCGATGTTTTCACCGGAATAGGTGCTATACTGTTTGATCCCCTCCATGCCCTCAATGGCCTCTTCGAGCTTCTGGCTGATACCCTCCTCGACTTCTTCCGGATCAGCCCCGGGATATGGCACGGAGACGATGATCATGTCCAAAGAGAATTCCGGGAAATTTTCCCGTATCATTGAAAATGCGGCAAGTCCTCCGATAAGAAAAATCAGGACAAGGACAATATTCGCAAAAACCGTGTTCTGTGCAAATGCGGCTATTATTCGTTTCATAACTCACCTCGGAGTTGTCATTTGATATTTCCCCCTGCGGGGCGCATGGGTGTTGTTTTTCGGATATATTATTTTATGGGAACTCCCTTGCGAATCAGTTGCCTGCTTCAAGCAGCGAATTTTCCAGCGGATCAACCAGACGGGTGGTGATGACCATATCTCCGGGTCGGAGTCCCTCTGACACAAAAGTCTCCTCATCCTGTATGCGTGCCACTTTCACAGGAACGGTTTTCAGGCGATTGTCATGGGAAACATAAACGGTGTTTTCAAAGCTGACCGCCCATCTGGGCAGCCGGATGACATTGCTCAGAATTTTTCCCGGAATTTCCACGGAACAGAACATGCCCTCAACCAGAGGCAGTTTCCCTGCATCGTGCGGCAGGGCATTTTTTGCCTCAATGCGGACCGCAACAGTGAGGGTGCGGGTTTGGGGATCGAAATTGATGACGCGGTGCAGACGGCCTTCCCACTGATGATCATCCCGGTTTTCTGTCCAGCGGATATTGCATCGCGCCGGATAAAGCCTGCTGAACCATGCCCCATCCGTATCTGAGGTTTCCGCATCAGCATCAAAACGCAGCCATTCGCGGGCATCCCTGGTGTCAAGAGGCAGGTGGATTTCCAGAACAGAATCATCCGCCAGTGTCACAACGCTGACACCGGGAGAGACATACTGGCCCAGTTCCAGAGAAAGTGCTTTGACACGTCCGTTAAAAGGAGACCTGACTTCGCAGCGTTCAAGACCGACGTTGGCAATTGAAAGGGATGCCTTGGCAGCTCTGAGGCTGCTTTCCGCCTCTTTAATCCGAATAGGGTACAGATCAATGGTCTGGGCCATCTGGTCTGCCATGTCCATAGCGGAATTGAATGCCCGTTCCGCTGCATCAACGCCGGAGCGCGTGCCCACACTGTCCTGTCTGAACAGCCTGCGGATCCGTTCGAACTCGGCCTTTGTCAGATCACGGTTTCGTTCAAGTGTTTTCAGGCGCTGTTTGTCCATTGCATACTGCTTTCTGAGGCGTGAAATGGAATTTTTCCACTGATCAGCACTGGCCTGCGCCTGCCTGACCGACCCGCTGTAATCTCTGGGATCAATTCTGAAGAGCATGTCTCCTTTGGGAATAATCTCACCCACTTCCAGACGCGGATGAATTTTCACAATTTTTCCGGAAACCTCAGCGGCAAGGGATACGGTGTTCAGTGCCCTGACCTCTCCGTAAGCATTGAGAGACACTGAAATATTCTCCGCCTCAGCCTGAAGAAGTTCAACCCGCAGGGGGCGTTCCTCATATTTTGCCTCAGCCGGGGGTTTTTTCATACCTGCAAGGGTACGCATTCCCATCACACCCGTGAAAAGCACCCCCGCGCAGATGATGATACGCGCAAGAACATTAAAAAACGATTTGGATGATTTGCCAATTTTCATCTGTTCACCTCCTGTCCGTTCAGTACCTCTTTTTTTATCTGTCCCAGAACTTCGCACCATTTTTCCGCAGTTTCGGGACCGATTTTTTCAACCAGTTCCAGAAATGACTTCAAAATTTTTTTTTCAAGTTCCTCAATATCCCGGACAGCTTGGGGGGATACCCGAACCAGCACTTTCCGCCGGTCTTCGGGACTGCGTTCCCGTATGAGCATCCCTTTTTCAACCAGCCGATCAACCATCGCAGATGCAGATGGCGGAGAAACGCTTAATATTTCAGACAGTTTCGTAATTGTAACACTTTCATGCCGCAGCGCAGTCTTGACCACATGAAGTTGCGCCACGGACAGTTCCAGAAAAGTTCTTTTCTTTTTGCCGTTGCCCCCGGCGTGTGCGGCGAGAATACTCGCTACACGGTCATGAATCAATTTTCCCGTCTCCATTATGTATCGTGCCTGATCAATGGTTTCTTTTTCGCTCATCAACATAGCCTTCCTTAAATATTAGCCATCTTAATATTTAACCCTGTTAATATTTAGACAGGCTAAATATATTATCCGAGGAGGATATGTCAAGCAAAAAAATATTTTTATGCAGATATAAAATCCGGAGTGTGGAAATTGAGCGCAGCGGTTTTTCGCTTCTCACCTTGAGGAGGTGCAGAGGGGTGTTTTTCGTCCTGTGAGAACCAGTTCCGCACTCCGCACTCCGCACTCCGGTCTCTTGTTCTGTGGTTACGCTTTTTTTCTGATTATAACGGATTCAGGGGATGGCCGCAGTCCGATATCTCACACAAAGCCGCAAAGAAGAACACGGATGCCCTGTTTTTCTCTGTGATCTCTGTGCCTCTGTGTGGGATCATAAGGCGATTTCTAAAAAAGGATATCCCACTGAACACCTGTCTGAAAACTGACGGATATCCCCGGCTGCCGGGGTTGCAGACCGGCAAATATAGTGGGAGATTCTTTTTTGGAAATTACCTAAAAAAATCCCGCACAAAGCCGCAAAGAACACGGAGGCTCTGTTTTCTCTGTGATCTCTGTGCCTCTGTGCGGGATCATAAAAAAAAATCTGATCATATCTGATTTTTAAGGGAATGCTTTCTGATTCAGCCTCCCCTGAATCCGTTATAATCAGCTTTTTTTATTTCTGATCTTGACTTCCATGCCGCAATTTTGTTAAAAACCCATTCTTATTTTCTGGAATTCAGTTATGCTTTTTTTCAATTTTTACCGAAAATTATATTTGCTGTTTATAAATTGTTCAGGGGAACATGAAAAAAAAAATCAAAAAAAATGTCTCAAAATATCATTTTCAGGCATCATAATTGTCAAGACAATCATCAAGTGAAAAAATTTGAGCCACAGATTGAAATGGATTGTCTGTGGAAAGATTTCCCACTGATGAGGGCATTCTCCGGATGTCTTGTTTAAACAAATCTGCAAAGAAAGGAAAAGGAAAGCAATTATGAAAAAATGGTCAGGTTTCATTATTTTTCTCGTTTTGTTTGTTCTGGCTCAGGCAGCTCATGCCACAACCATCAGGATCAATGATTTTGATCTGGTGGATGTGGAAGATGGCTCTTTTGAGGTTAAAATCGAAGATGCTGCCAATCTCGGTGCATTTCAGTTTGATCTGCATTATGATCCCTCTGTTGTGACCATTGACAAGGTCACTCTGGGCAATTTTTTGGGAAGCACTGGAAGAACCGTTTGGGATCCGGTGCTTTCCGAAATTGGCAGCGGAAAACTCACTTTCGGTGCTTTCACTCTCGGAACAGCCGCTGGACCAAACGGAAACGGCACACTGGCAACGATTGATTTCACTTTGGACAAAGAAAAATTTGACGAGCTGGCAGAAGGATTCACCACATTGGATTTTGACGAAACCCGCTCATATATCACAGATACAAGCGGCACTGCACCTGCCCTGTCTGCCCAATGGACTGACGGAAAAATTACAAACACCTGCACTGTCAATGCCAGTGCGGGAACCGGGGGAAGCATTGAACCCTCCGGCGATGTCCCTGTGGAATGCGGAACAAATGTCACTTTCACAATAACACAGGAAGATTGTTATACCACAAAAGAGATAGTGGTAAACGATGCTCCCCCCGTGGCAGCCACAGGTTCTTATACCTTCACGGATGTGCAGGGGGAAGACAACAGGATAGCAGTCAGTTTTGATCCCAAACCGCCCTGTACTGTGACAACAAATCCGGGAGAAAACGGAAGCATCTCACCCGGGCCTGTAACGGTAGCCTGCGGAGCATCTCAGGATTTCACCGTGACACCGGATGACTGTTACGATATTGTCGGCGGTGTGTCCTCCTATCCCTTCACATGCAGCAACGGAGGCGATACCAAGGAGATCACAGCCGATTTTGTTATGAGGCAATATACAATTACCTCTTCAGCCGGCCCCGAAGGGAGCATCTCGCCTTCCGGTCCGCAAACAGTCCCCTGTGGCAGCAATGCAGACTTCACCATGACACCGAATGCAGGTTATGAGGGGGACGTGCTGGTGGATACCGTTTCTGTGGGCGCTGTGAATTCTTACGCCTTCACAAATGTAAGGGCTGACCATAACATCCATGTCACGTTTTCAGATAGGGTCTTCATCATTGATGCCAAAAAATCCGGTGATTGTGGCGGAACCATTGAGCCTTCCGACAAGGTGGCAGTTGATTACGGACAGAATATCACCTTTGAAATGACACCGGATGCCTGTTGCAAAATAAGTGATGTTCTGGTGGATGGCGTTTCTGTGGGCGCTGTGAATTCTTATGAGTTCAAAAATGTAAATCAGGATCACCCAATTGAGGCAATTTTCACAATCCTGAAATACGTCATCACGCCTGATCAGAATGAGGGTGGCAAAATTTCATCTGTGGGTGGAATAACCCCGTTGCCTTCCGGTGATGTGGAAGTGAAATGCG
>Ga0233403_10001287_pt1 | contig 11771 bp, 6 predicted proteins | sample Na_oxic_1_MG_FD_179866 | JGI IMG/M metagenome (GOLD analysis project Ga0233403, IMG submission 179866) | Seawater microbial communities from Saanich Inlet, British Columbia, Canada - Na_oxic_1_MG | ecosystem: Environmental > Aquatic > Marine > Inlet | place: Canada: British Columbia | collected...
GCATAAATTTTACCTAAGCGTATCATCGCGGCTTTGATTTTGTCTTGAGTCGCATCAGGTGATATTTCAAGAATTTCATATAGATTTTTTTGCATGGATTTGTTCCCTATCAAACAAGTATTCTGTGTTTTGTTATCTTTAAAATTTGATGAAAAATAAATAGTCAATATAAATCAATAAGTTATATAAATATGGGCACACCTTATTGTATTGTGGTGAAAAAAATTTGTCTGACAAATTTTAACAGACGTTAAAAATCTGGTAGTCCTGCTCTGTGCCTAATATGTTTTTAGGAGTCGGCCAACTTTAGTTTGGATAGCTGGCCCAAACTAAAGTTTGGACTCCATAACGATAATTGCACCACTACCGAGTATAGAATATCCTTAATAACAATCAGTTAAACTATGGCACCACAGCTTCAGAATGATGGTTAAGGAAATTTATTGACAATGGTATACGCTATTTCTTTACAAACCGTTAGCAAAGTTTATCGAACTTATGCGCATGGTTGGGATCGCCTCTGGGAAATCCTAACCAATCAGTGCCGCGCCCAAATATTTCAAGCGTTATACCCTTTAACGCTTCATATTCCTCATGGTCAAGTGATGGGTATTATTGGTAGAAATGGAGCTGGCAAAAGTACCTTACTTAAAATAGTGGCAGGCACATTGAGGAGTGATGCAGGTGGCGCGTGTGACGTTTCAGGGCGAGTTGCCGCTTTACTAGAATTGGGTTCAGGGTTTCATCCCGAAATGAGCGGGCGGGAAAATGTATATCTTAGTGGGGCGGTAATAGGGCTTTCCGTTGAAGATATGGAGAAACGATATGATGAAATTGTCGCCTTTGCAGGTATTGAAAAGTTTATGGAACGGCCTGTTAAAACTTATTCGTCAGGCATGTTTGTGCGATTAGCCTTTGCGGTGGCAACTTGTGTAGAACCCGATATTTTGATTATTGATGAAGCCCTGTCAGTCGGTGACGGTGCCTTTGCGCGTAAATCTTTTGATCGCATTATGCAATTTCGGGAAGCCAAAAAAACGATTTTATTTTGCTCACATTCCTCGTATCAGGTTGAAAAAATTTGTGATCGTGTTCTATGGCTGGATAATGGGCATATACAGATGGATGGCCCCCCTTCGCAAGTTTTACCTGCTTATAACGAGTTTTTAAGTGCCGATGAATTTACCAACACGACACCTCAACCCAATACAACTAATGAATGTGCTGTAGGGTGGGTAGAGCGGAGCGAAACCCACCAATCTAAAGTTAATAATGCTAATGTAGAAAAGGTAAATAGGAACGAAATCGATCAACCATCTCAATCATCTCTTCCCCCTGATAAAATGGGGCGTATTACTCACGTAGAAACCCATACTGAAGATCAAACAGGAGATCAGCTCACCTTACAAAGCGGTAAAAGCGATTTAATCATTGATGTTGATTTTCTTTATGATCCGACATTAGCACCCCCAACAGTAGCCGTTGCGATTGTACGCAAAGATGGTTTAGTTGTGAGTAGTGCTTCTACCGAAAACGACAAGCAAATCATTCCTTCTCACCCAGAAGGAAAAGGCAGTGCCCGTATTGTTTTTCAAAAAATCCCCTTACTCAAAGGTAATTATGTGGTGAATGTTTTAATAGCTTGTGAAAAAGCGCTACATCTTTATGATCAGGCTGAAGGAATCGCCTCACTCACCGTTTCACAAAAGGGTGTTGAACAAGGCGTTGTTACTATATCACATCGATGGCAAATTCCTAAATCATTGTAAAATGTCGGAATGAGAATTTAATAAAACGAGTGTGACCTCAATTTGATATATCTGGAGTCCAAAGCTTCAGCTTTAGGGTCGTGGTGCAATGATCGTGATGGAGTCCAAAGCTTCAGCTTTAGGGTCGTGGTGCAATGATCGTGATGGAGTCCAAACTTTAGTTTGAGCCAGCTATCCAAACTAAAGTTTGAACTCCTAAAAACTTTGATAGCACAGAGCCAGACTACCCAGCTTTAGGTATCCTGCCAAAGCTAAAGCTTTGAACTCCATTGATACCCTATTTCATTCCGAAGTCATTGTGAACGGAATAATTGAAAAAAAAATGAAACAACAAACAAATATTGATGAAGTACAGAATTTCTACAATTGGAGTCGAGACTATTGGATCGAACTGAGTCGTTCCTCAGAGGGTAAAATCTTTTACGCGCTCAATTTTGGCTTATGGATGCCCAATACGGAAAATCTTTATGAGGCACAAGTGCTTTTTTGGGAAAAAATCGCGAGCCTTTTCGGAGAGTTGTCAGAAAATACAAATGGTTTAGAGATTGGCTGTGGCATTGGCGGCTTTGCTGTCAAGCTTGCGGCTGAGAAAAAGGTTCGCTTAACTTGCCTAGATTTAATGGCGGAACATCTGGCGATTGCCCAACAAAATGCGAAAAATAAGGGGGTTGATTCACAGATAGATTTTCTTCAGGGTGAAGCCATTTCCCTGCCGCGTGAAGATAATACTTTTGATTTTATTTATTGCATCGAATCCTCTTTCCATTATCCTGACAAACAAAAATTTCTTAAAGAAGTTTATAGAGTATTGAAAAATAAAGGAATTTTTATTATTGCTGATATGACTTGTGAAGATAACAGCCTCATAAAATTTCGGAAAGGCAATTATTTTTTAAGTCGCAGTGGATTTGAAGCAGAAATTGAAAAAGCCAATTTTCACATTCTCAAAAAAATGGATATTGGAGATAAAGTTTTTGAACCGCTAAAAAATCATATCAAAAACCATAATAGGGGGCAACGGAATAAGCTGGCAAAGTATTGGGAATTGGTTCTCTATAATTATACTCAATTATTCAAGCAAGGTAAAATGGAATATAAAATATTTCAGTTGGAAAAAAATTGATGAAAGTGGAGTACAAAGCTTTAGCTTTGTTATATTTTGATTCGTTTTTTTTGCATTTTGTTTTAATCTCTTTGAGCAAGCGTAGGGTGCGTCCCACGCACCTTATTTTTTCATTAAGCTTATGATAAAGAAAAAGAATCTGCCGAGTTTTTTAAAACGCTTCAGAATGAAGAACCGACTCGCTCGGTTTTCTATCGAAGTGCCGCTTCTTTGGCATTACAATGTCAAGAATTTCGGGAAGCAGAACGTCTCATAGCCACAGCACTCTCAGGCAATCCCCCCGTTGAAATCGCTGAAGAATTGAGAGAATTGCTTGAACGAATTTATTTACAATGGGATAGAGGGTTGCGTCAAGTGGCTTAAGATCGGGATGGTGGGCAAGCGGGTGGTGAAATATTGGTTTGTGTTTAGTAAACGTTCGACGCGGAGCGTCGATGAAAGCATTCCCAAACGGAGTTTGGGAACGAGGGAAACCACTTTGCCCACCCTACCTGACTTTCGCATGAATTAATAAATGCGAAGCTATCATTGATAAAATGACATAACATAGAAAAAAGTATAATCCAGTTTGTACAGCAGCGTCTGTCGATTTATCCTTATTAACAATAAAAAAAGTTAATAATAAAGCCACCACAAAGACATCTGCCATAGACCATTTTCCGATATTTCTGATCAAACGGAGACTGTAAGAAGCGATAGATTTTCTCGTTCCCAAACTCTGGGTCCTCGTTCCCAAACTCCGTTTGGGAATGCCTTCACGCAACGCTCCGCGTTGCGAAAAATAGACTGTTCGACGCGGAGCGTCGAGGAAGGCATTCCCAAATGGAATTTGGGAACGAGAAACAATGGGATAGAGGGTTGCGTCAAGTGGCTTAAGATTCCTCGTTCCCACCGCTCCAGCGTGGGAATGCATACCACGACGCTCCAGCGTCGACTAAAACGTTTTAGCATGGTTCACCATTTTTTTATAAGGTGTGACGCAGGAGCGTCACGATATGCATTCCCAACGAAGACGTTGGGAACGAGAAAAAAAGTTTATATTCTTGTTGAAGAATTACGAGATTGGATAGCATTTTACAATAATTGAATACTATGCCAGAGAGATTGTAATATTTGTTGTACTGATTTTAAAAGGAGAAAAGATGGCCTTTAGAAAATTTATCAGTGTTAAAACCTGAAACGGGGGTATTTTATGGTGATTTGGGGGTTTGTCGACTATGAAAACACAGGAAGTTTAGAAGAAATTAATATTGCCTCATATGCTCGATTGATGGTCTTCTGTGGTCCGAATAATAACAAAATTAAACTAGGAGAGCTTTCAACTACAGAGTTCTCCAAAATTGAATTAATCGGGATAAAAGCTGGAGGGGCAAATAACTTAGATTTTCATTTGTCGTTTTATTTAGGTCGTTTACATGAAAATGCAACAGATGATGTAGAATTTCACGTTATATCAAATGATTCTGGCTTTAATGGTATCGTCAATCATATAAAGGATATAGGAAGAAAATGCCAAAGGATAACAACAAAGACGCACAATATTGAACCAAAGGCAAAGCCTAAAAATACGACAAATCAATTAAGTGAGTGTGCCTCGCTGGTTAAGTCCAAATTAAAACAAATGGCTGATAAGATTCGACCAAAGAAAAAAGACTCATTATCAAATTGGATAAAATCGCAATGCAACAACACAAAACCAGCTATTGAAGTAAGCAATATATTTACAGAATTGTCGGAGAATTCATTGATTTCTGTAAGCAATTCAAATATTTCGTATAAACTTTAACGCTAACATGCAGCCAGCGTAGGGTGCGTCCCACGCACCATTAATTTTTCCGTTTGGGAACGAGAAAAAGAATGCGCAAGGGAAACCTAACCAGTTAGTATTCGGAAACGAGAAAAGAAGGTGCGACGGTGGGCAACAACTTTGCCCACCCTACCTGACTTTCGCATGAATTAATAAATGCGAAGCTATCATTGATAAAATGACATAACATAGAAAAAAGTATAATCCAGTTTGTACAGCAGCGTCTGTCGACTTATCCTTATTAACAATAAAAAAAGTTAATAATAAAGCCACCACAAAGACATCTGCCATGGACCATTTTCCGATAGTTTTGATCAAACGAAGACTGTAAGAAGCGATAGATTGAGCAGGTTTAAATAAGGCAAGCCCCATGATAACCGTTTTAAGGAAGGGAATCATAATGCTAAATAAAAATAGCGGAATGGCAACCAGTATATTGCCTGATGTGAATAGCGTTTCAATAGTTGTAACGATGCCCTTTGATTGAAACCTAAAAACAACTTCTCCAAGTATGGGCACCTCTTTATAATTAACAATCATCAAAATGGGCGCAAATAACCCAACAGCTAATGCAATTAAAGACACAATTAATATGGCAAAGATTAAAAAGCTTTTATCTACAGTCAAAGTATAAATGGATGCAAAAAAAACGCCTGACAGTAGAAAAAAACCAATTGTTGCCCAATCTGCGCGGTTTTTATAATTTCCCTTAGCCATTTTTATGGCTTCGAGTTCTTCAAGTTCTTGAGAATAGCCTTGATAAAGTTTACCCAAGGTAATACCTTCTGCAAACCGTTTAAGCAAAGTCGTGACTTTAGGCTGTGTGTGCAACCGATCGGTTAATACCTCAGTTTGCCGTTCATAGTCACAAGCCGCAGAATAAGCAATCCAAGCACTTATCAGCAACATCGGGATAAATAAAACAGAAATTAATATGGCTCTATTTTTTCTTGACATAGTTTATAGTTGATGTTTTGTTATAGGCTTGTGAAAAAAATTATGGTTTCGACAGACCTGACAGGTTTTAAAAACCTGTCAGGTCTCTAAAATTCTCTTAAACTCAGTCCTCAAGCATCGTGCGAGAACAGGTGTTTCGACAGACCTGACAGGTTTTAAAAACCTGTCAGGTCTCTAAAATTCTCTTAAACTCACTCCTCAAGCATCATAGCAATCAAAACAAATACATCATCATCTGGGGGTGCACCGCCTGTTTCTTGCCATGTTTCTAATCCTGAAAAATCGCCCGGTGTTTCATATTCGGTGAAAATCATCGGTGGATTTTTCATCATATAAACATAGTTTGCAGCGGCATCAGCCAATGAGTTAGCCTCACCAAACGTCAAGAATGCTTTTTTATCACCAAAAACCCATTGAGAAATACCTCTTTCATCCCTAGCAAACTCATCATCGGGTTTAACAATATGCCCGCTTTTATATGCCCGACTGAAAGAGCGAAAAGCCTCCGTTTGGGAGAGCGCAATACGCAGTGCTGGAGGGAAAATAGGTACATCCATATTGAATTTGTCAATGGCTTTTTGCCGTGTCAATTCTGCTATTTGTTCTGCTGTTTGAACAAACGGCAATGTGTCCGATATATCCGGCAACACTTCTGTTCTTAATTCCAAACGCCTGATAGCTGAATGATCATTACCATAACAAGAGTCAGCAGGTTCATGTTTTGCGGGATTGACCACCAATTCTTTAAACGCATTTAACACGGATGAAACCGGTTCAGATTCCTCCACCGTGGGCATTACCATAACGACTTGTTCGGCACGATGCTGTGTATCTATCATATTTCGGGCGTGCTCTCGCAATGCGGGTGCTTCCAATTCTGCTAACGCCCCTTCAACTTTGAGGGTAGGCACTTGTTGTGCCGCCGTGTCGGCATAGCTTTCGAGACGCTTTACAGCGGTTTCCACTTGCTCTGATGAAAATTCTTGCCTTTCTTCCACATAAATCGCAAGGACAATAACAACGTTATTTTTATCCAAGCGAGCCGTAAAAAAGAGACGTTCACAAAGGGCCGAAATCATATCCTTGCTGCCCACCCATTTCTGCATCGCTTCTTCAGCCCATTGTTCGATATGCTGTTTATCAACAGATTTATCAATGAATACTTGACCCACCCTATTTTTTGCAGTCTCACGTTGTTGAGCGAGTTGATGCTTGCCAATATCTTCGCACAATGGGACGAAATCTGTTAACCACTTTTCTAATTGCGTGACCGAACTTTTAATCAAATCAATAACTTGCGTTAAAATATCGGCTAATTCCTCCGATGTTTGCGGTTTAACGCGCTGGGTTAAGCGTTCTGCAAATAAACGCAGGGCTGCGACTGCTTGTCCGGGCATCCAAGCACGCACCCAACGCCCACTCTTTCTGTGACCCCGCAACTGTCGCGTGAGAGAAGCGACAAAAGCTTGTTGGAACCACACCAAGTCGGGATGACTTTTTTCTTGATTAGCTTTTTTGGCCATCCCTTCAAAAAATTGCGCACTGCCTTCAAGTCCAATGACGGAATTTAATAATAATTGCCACGGCGTACTTTTTGGTTCATTGCTATTCCACTGAATTAATAACCGTTCTGCATCCGAATCCGATATGGGCTTCACAACCAACTTCTGACTGGCCGCATCCAATTCTAAATCAAGTAAAATGGTAGGACCTAATAGACGTAGCAACACTTCCCGTTTGACTAACTGGTAATTCAAATCCGGCATCACATGAATGCCTTTCGCTTGTACGGTGAGGCATTGTCCCTTATTCCGATTATGGTTAAGAAGTGTCCAACGGGGATAACGTTCTACCAATACCGCACTCAAGGCAGCACTCTGACTGACAGCTTGATCAGAATCTTGGCCACTCACCGAAAATAGCCAATTAATAGGGCCTTCACTATCAACCTGATCTAACAGTGCATCATGGGGTAGATAAGTCACGCGCTGTGGAAAGGCTCCTGTCATTTGTGCGGTTTCAATTTCTTTATCCAAGGCTTGACGATTTTTTTGCCGTTGTGGCTGTTGTTGGGGATAATGGGAAGCACTGGACAATATGCAGATAATCTCCGGCACAAAAGCTTGGGCATGTTGCTGTTCTTTACGCGCCAAACGCCGTAATAACCGAGCAATATCCACCATCCAGCCACTACCAGTGCCACCGGTACGATCTGCAAAGAGTACAATCTGACGGCTACCATCAACTGAGTCGAAGTTCAATAGTTTTTGGGATTCTTCTTTGAGTACTGTCAACAGTTCTCCTTTTTTTAACCATTGAAATAAGGCTAACCGCGCTAATATACGTTCCCCTTTGGCACCCCTTGAAAGGTCTAATTTCTCACGACTCGCATCAATGTAAGCTGCTGAATTAAACCATTCCAAGTGATTTGATGATTGATTCAGAGAAGGTAAATACTGAGCGGACTGGCGAATTTCTAAAGGCGCGACAATATTGCGCACTGGCAGTTCTGTCGAGCGAACAAAGGGAATTTCCGTGCTATCTAAATCTAACCATAAAAAGCGGTAAGGTGGATTGTTGGCTTCCAAATTAGCCGCTTTCAATTGTTCTTGCACGGCATAGAGTGCTTGATGACCCGCACCGCCTAATCCAATAAATAGTGTCGGCACTATCGCACTTTCTAAAATCACAGCCGAAGGTAGAGGCAACGGAGAAGGTTGGGGGATAGAACGAATGGGTGGCGGTATATAATTCGGCACGGTTTCTGCTGGTTTATGTCGCATAAAATAAGCCAATAACCACAATAACGCGGGCAAAAAAGCGAATAGTAGCAACCAAATACTTAACACTAACAATCGGGGCTGTCGCTCGCCTATCATCGTTTTCAATTGATTTTGCGATGTGAAAAAAGTCATTTCTGGGGCAGAGAGACCAATTTTCCATAACCCCAGCGTTTGAGGCACCAGCGGATGTAAATAAGTTACTGATTTAAAAGGTAAATAACCAATATTTCGCTGTAAATTGCCGCTATTATCTATATGCCATTCTGAATCTTCAACGGGTGTTGAAAAATTGTATCTATCCAAAGGGTGACTTAATTGTGCATTATATCCATAAAGCCCCATGATGACATCGGTCACATGACGAAATTTGATCACGATGTCTCGCAGGTTCATGGGTTCTAAAACACGGCTGGGATCACCTGTTATTAATAACATGGCTTCAGCATCATAACCGGGTGGACTGATGGAAAATATTTGAACACCTTGATTGCGTAGTGCTTCCGCTTTTTCGATAATAGCGTCGTCTACCCCAATATGACCATCAGTATAAAACACAACCGCTTTTATCGCATGAGTTCGTGCTTGACTTAACAATTGATGAATAGGTGGAAAAGCCAAAGCCGTTCCACTATTCCCACTTCTTTTCTCTAAATTATTAAGTCCAGCATAAAGCCTGTTAGAGTCCGAAGTCCAACCAGATTTAATCTCAGAAGAATCATGAAACTGAGTCAGGGCAAAACTAATGTGCTGGGATGGATTGGTTTTTACGAGTTCATTAGCAACAGCATGAGCCGCATTAACCATGTCTGGCAAGGACTCGTGCATAGAACCAGAAACGTCAACGACAAAAATCATGTCGACGGGAGGTGGTGGTTTTCCCTCTGGGCGCGGTGCCTTATGCCCATTGAACCTCACCGTATAGGTTGTTGGCTCGCCGGTGAATACGATTTGCGGTTCCACACTATAATGGAGTAATCCAGATTGGGAACTCGCATTAGATAAATGCGTATAGGCGGCAAATCCCCCTATCACTAAAATGGGGGTCAATATTAATACGAGTAATCCAATGATGAATGTTTTGAAGTTCATTATAAAATCTCACTTTAAAGGATAATGGCACACACGATTTCTCGTTCCCACGCTCCAGCGTGGGAATGCATACCTTGACGCTCCAGCGTCGAATGTTTTCGTTATCCCGACGCGCCAGTGTCAGGAAGAACGAGAAACGAGAAAAATCATTCTTCGCTCGACGCTGGAGCGTCGAAGTATACATTCCCACGCTGGAGCGTGGGAACGAGAAATTCCCACGCTGGAGCGTGGGAACGAGAAAAAATTCTGCAAATTCTGATTCAGACAATTAACTGATAACTGATTGATTAAGGCAACTGCATCCGATCCCCTAAATGAGTCCGCCGATTTCTATCCCCATAAAACTGGAAGATCATCTTCAAGTTTTGTTTTTCTCGCTCTGCCATGTTAGGAGCAAGCCCCCCTTCATTGAAATGTTGATCCAAAAATTGGTCCAGTTTTTTGGAACTGTCAGGTTCCGTGGGTTTTCCAACAAAGGCTTCTACCTTCTCATCTGGGTTTTCGCTAGTATTTTGCGCGGCACGGATCACACTTTCTTTAGCATGTTCTAAGGTAATTCTAACCCTGCCACCTTCCTTCGCTTCCATTTGACGAAGAACAAAAATGACTGCTGCTCTCATCACATCAGCAGTGGGTTCTTCACTGGTTGTCAATGCGATATCCTTTTCGGTGATCTTATTGTGAAATACCCAAATTTGTTTCTCTGTATTTTTTTCAACAACCTCCGTTGCAACACAACGTACAAATGCCTGCATCATCTCAGGATTTTCTAACAGGCGAGACACACGCGGAGAGATATGCCTGTCAACCTCAATCGTTTCTTCAAGCAAACGATGATAATAACGTCGTTCTATATACCATGCTTCCAATTCGGCACGGAAGGGATGATAAATTTGCGCACGATATAATTTTTGATCGTGGTTATAATCCCCATTTTCATCATCCATTTGTTCAGTCACATAAGCGTCTTGGCAACGATTTAAGTTAGTCACCTGATCAGGTGCTGGCTTACAGACTTTCAGCAAAGTCAAAGCATTCCTATCGGAATGAAGTGTCGCAGCACTGCTGGTTTTTGTATGAATTTTACTGAGTTCAGCTTGCAGTGCCGTCGCAAAGTTCTGTTTACTTGGTTCAATGGGTTCTTTATAAACCCAATTTGCTTCCGCAGACTGTAATGCCGGAGAATCTAATAAAACCTTAGCAGCATCATTCAGCAATTCCGTGATTTGTTTCGTCGTCACGCTCTTTTCATTTTGGGCATAAACTAAGTAATCAAAGATATCTCGCAATTTGATTTTATCATCAATGACTTTTCTGAAATAGTCATAGAGCGTCTGATGGAGGAGACGCAGTTCATGACCCATGCGGAAAGTACGTTCCGGCTGTTCACCCCATTGAGCGATCAGTTCTAACTGGGGTTTATCCTTCTCTACGCTTAATTGCCAACGGGAATGGCTTAACAGTTGATAAGCCAAGCGATTGTCGTCTTCACCGATTGCTTCTCGACGCAATACTTCTCGATAGCCTTGCATCGTGTCATCGTATCGACCCCCTTGTTCCGGTTGGCAACTGATTAAGGCACGAGGATTTCGGGCTAAACGATTCAAACGCCCATTCAAGCGTGTGATGTTATCAATGGTGATGATTTCCAGCGCAGATCGACGCTCCGGATGACTGATCGCCAAATCTTGAATGACACCATAAAATGCATCTGCCCATTGACGAAAGCGTTTTTTAACATATTTCACCAACGCTTGCATATCCTTGAGCAAGCCACGTTTTTGATACCAACGAATGTACTCAGCACTTTCATCACGCGCAATCGTTTGCGGTTCTTCCACCCAAGTAGCAAAGAACTTGGGGCGGCTATCGCGCAAAGTATTTGCCGCTTTTACAACTTGATCACTACGTATTCCCTCTTCCTGATCCAGCGTATTCAGGAAAGTAGAAATAATTTGGAAAATCTTATCTAAGGGACCCCCTTCCGCACTCGCCCATAATATTTCCTGATACAGACGGGTCATTGCTGTTCCTTTTGCTTGTTCATTATTATCCCAAGCAATATGGGGATTCTGGCTCAATTCTTCCCGAATCAGATCATCAATTTTATTGTTGAGCTGTTGAGATAGCGCACTAAAAACAATTTTACGCCCTTCTTCAAAGCTATTTTTTCCATCACTGGTATAACGTTCTGTACATCGTACCAGTTCTTCCGCAAATCTCTCACGCGAAAATTCTTGCTT
>Ga0233403_10001288_pt1 | contig 11768 bp, 3 predicted proteins | sample Na_oxic_1_MG_FD_179866 | JGI IMG/M metagenome (GOLD analysis project Ga0233403, IMG submission 179866) | Seawater microbial communities from Saanich Inlet, British Columbia, Canada - Na_oxic_1_MG | ecosystem: Environmental > Aquatic > Marine > Inlet | place: Canada: British Columbia | collected...
GGCCTGGGGGGGGGGGTGGGGGTGGGGTGTTAAATCTGGGTTATTTTGGTCGTTTTTTATCACCCTATTTTTATTCCATTTTTGATCCAAGATGGTGGGCAAGCGGGCTTAAATAGGGTGATATTTTTTGAGTTTATCGTGCCCGCTTACCCACCCTACAAATATAATCTAGGGTGAAAAAAAGTGGCAAAAATGGAACAAATTTAACACCCCAGCCTGGGGGGTGTACTTCACTCAATCGGTAAACGCTATACATTGACACAATCATTGAATACTACTATTACACAAAATTTTAAAAAAATCCGATAAATTCAACCATCGGATGAATTGAATTCAGAATAGAGATTCTTCCAAGCCACTCAGAAACTCTCTTTTCTGACAAACGCAACCTCAAACTTAATAACTGGAGAACGAAAAAATGCTTCACCAAACGCAACGACTGAAAAGTCGTCTACTCACACTAATGGCCGTGCCGTTGTTCGGCTTCTCGCCACCAACCCAAGCCAACCTCGGAATAGACTGGCTTACGGCACAAGCCCAACCCGACGGCCACTACAGCACCCGCACCGCCAACGACATTGCGACACCGTTCACCGCGACGGCCGAGACGCTGCGTACTTTTTACCAGCTCGGCGAAACCGCTACGTCCCAACCCAGTGTGCCGGCCGCCCTTGACTTCCTGAATGCCCAAGACTTTCCAAGCACCGAGCATCTGTCACGGACACTGATCACCAATCAAGCCGCCAATTCAAACCAATCGGTGACCGATCTGTCCAATGCGATACGGTCACGGCTCAACGACAATGGCGGCTTCGGTGACTTAGCCGGTTACCACCACACCGTACTCGACACCGCTTGGGCACTCGAAGCCCTCGCAATGACCCAAGTCATAGACACATCTATAAGTAAAATTTATCCAACCATTGATTTCCTGTTAAAACAACAACGCACCGAGGGCGGCTGGGCTGATAATGACAATGACACATCCGTTGCGACCACCGCCATTGTCATGCACGCGCTCTGGCACTATCGCCACCGACTCTCGAACATTCCGACATTGGACGTGGTGCCGGCCCTCGACAAAGCCCAACAATACCTACTCACACAACGCGACCGCAACGGCCTCTGGAACAACACCATTGAATCCGCGTTAGCCCTAATCGCCATCTTACCAAGACTCACCAACCTGGACGACCTATCGTCCACCCGAGACGCATTACGCAACGCCCAATCAGACAACGGCAGTTGGGACAACGACGTGTACACCACCGCGTTAACATTACGAGCCCTTGCCATGGCCGAATCCCCAGAACCCAATCCCGACTTAGGTCAAATCACCGGTATCGTCATTGACGGCCAAACCGGTTCAGCCCTCTCAGGCATATCAGTGCAACTCAACGGAACCGCCACCAACCGTCAAATCACGAACGCGGCCGGCGAATTCAATTTCACCGGACTGCTGGCCGGCCATTACACCGTGCAAATTGGCACCGAAGGCAATACCCACCTAACGGCCGAAACCCTCATCAAACGAAGCCAACAACTCAACTTAGGCGGCCTCCGCCTCTTTCCGGAAGGAACAACACGCCTTCAAGGAACCATCACCGATGCAACCACTGGCGAACCCTTAACCGGCGCAACCCTCAACATCACCGGAATCACCGACGCGATAATCACCGACGACCAAGGAACCTACCTAATCAACAACCCCACACCCGGCGAAGCCCTCATCCAAGCGCAACACCAAGGCTACCTGACCGCCTCCAACACCATAACGATAACCGCCGGCACCTCATTAGTCGTCCCTCTCACGTTATCACCCGATCAAATCACGTTACAAGGCACCATCACGGATGGCCAAACCGGACTCGGCTTAGCCGGTGCCAATATATTTATTAACGGCACACCCATTGCCCAAACCGAAGCCGATGGCAGCTACCTCCTCACTGATTTGCCCAGCCGCGGCGAACACGGCATGCAGATTCGCCTCGAACTTGACCATTACGAGCCAGTCGAAAGCCATCTCACCGTACCAACCGGTACCACACTGGTTTTCTCACCACAACTCCATCCCACGGGCACTCAACCAACACCAACCGATAATGCCCGTCTGATTGGCCTCGTGAGAGACAAAACGACCTATCTTCCGTTGGCCGGAGTCCGCGTCACCAATGGAACCGAAACCCTCACAACCGATGAATCCGGCCAATTTGACTTCACCAACTTAGCCGCCGGATCAACCACACTTCAATGGCAGCGCACCGGTTACGTTGACAAAAGCCTCACACTCACCTTGTCAACCTATACTCACCTCGACTTAGGCCCAATCATGTTAACACCAGAAGGCGACCAAATCACCATCGGAGTCAAAGGATTGATTATGGATGCCAGCACCAACCAAACACTAGCCAACGTCAACATTGAAACCCAAATCGGTGAAACCACAACACCAAGCTTAACCAGCCAGGCCGATGGCACCTTTGACATCATCCATTCAGCCGAACCAAAAGACAACCTATTAGCTCAACTCTCATTCACCATTGAAGGCTATGCTCCTTACACCTTAGACCTTCTTCTGAACGCCGAAGAAATCCTTGATTTGGGCCAAGTGCGCTTACGACCCGAAGAAATGACCGCCTTACTACCTGATTTGCTCGTTGACATCGACAACACCGCCGTCCAAACCGACCCACAAACGTTAGCCGTCTCCGGTACAATCACCGCCAACATTAATAACGCCGGCACCGCCCCAACTTCTGGCAATACCACGCTGCTGGCCTTTTATGATGTGAACTTAAATAGCGTTTATGACACCGAGACGGACAAAGTACTTGGAGAAGCCCTTCTCGAAAAGGCGTTAGCACTGGAAGAAAGTGCCACGGTTGACATCACCCTAGACGGAAAACTGCCGTTTCGGGACGCACCAATTCATGTTTGGGTAGATAACGCTCAAGCCGTGGTCGAAAGCGATGAACAAAATAATGTTGAAGCCACCTCCGGGCAGTGTCGTATTGTTCCACCCCCTCTCTCCCAACAACCACTTCAATTGAAGTGGCATTGGGATAAGGGCGATGTGTTAGGGCCACCGGCTGTTGGACAACTGAGCGATGATAACAAGGATGGAAAAATCGATAACAATGATATACCTGATTTGGTATTCAGTGCCTTTCCGTCTGGAAACAAAGGTACTCTCTATATTGTGAGTGGAGATGATGGACAGGAGCACTGGAGCGGCGGTGATGTGATAAAATATGGAAGTGCCGCTTTAGGTGACATTGATGGTGATGGCATAGTCGAAATTGTCATTCCTTTATCAGGCCCATATTCTTATGATTCTAACGAATTAGGTGCGTTTGAACATGATGGAACACCAATCTGGAAAGTAGCTATTGGAGAAAATAGCATAGCCTCTGGCGTCGCGATAGCGGATCTCGAACATGATGGTTTACCAGAAATTATCTATGGTCGTCATGTGTTTGAACACGATGGCTCACCACGTTGGACGGGAACCGGTGATAAAGCAACTACTTCCTTAAATTCGATATATAGATATGGCTATAATTCTCTGGCTGCCGACGTTGATCTGGATGGGATAATGGAAGTCGTCGCCGGAAGAACGCTTTATGATGGCCTAACGGGTGATATAAAATGGCATCAATCACAAGCCGTTTGGGATGGATATAATGCGGTTGGCAACTTTGATGACGACGAGTTTGCCGAAATCGTTCTGGTTGCCAAAGGCAAAGTCTATTTACTGGAACATAATGGCGAGATGAAATGGGGACCCGTTTCTTTACCGGGCGGAGGTAATGGTGGCCCTCCGACGGTCGCCGATGTTGACAACGATGGACAACCCGAAATAGGTGTCGCCGGTAAATATTATTACACCGTTTTTGAAACCGATGGTTCGGTGAAATGGTCTTCTTCTCGCACTTATGATAGCAGTTCACATGCCACCGGCTCATCAGTCTTTGATTTTGAATCTGATGGCAAAACCGAAGTCTTGTATGCCGACGAAAAGAATTTCTATATTTATGCTGGCGACACTGGCGACACGTTGCTTTCAATTCCTAATGGTTCCGGGACGACATTAGAATATCCCATTGTGGTTGATCTTGATAACGATCATCATGCTGAAATTGTTGTCACCTCCAGTCGATACGGTTCGGTTAAGAAATACCGAGGCGTTAGAGTCTTTGAAGCCGAAAACGACAACTGGCCGGCCACTCGTGCTATCTGGAATCAACACACCTACCACATCACCAATATCAATGACGATGGCACGATTCCACAATTTGAGCAACCGTCATGGTTGACCCACAATACCTACCGTCTGAACACCTTTGCTGATGTGAACCGTGATCCATTAGCAACGCCTGACTTGACAGCCTCTCTACTCCAAGTCATTGACAACGGAGTCGGCCAACCGATCACATTACCAGTCCGCATAGGCAACGCCGGTGCGATTGCTTCTTCAGCCGGCCTATCGGTCACTTTCTATGCTGGCGAGGCGAACTTGGGAGGCACCAAACTCGGAACCGTGACACTGGATGCCCTAGCACCAGGCACCTATCAGGACATTCAACTGGAAGGTGTCGAACTGATTGACTTCAATCAAGACATTCATGCGGTGGTTGATGCTGAAAACCAACTGACCGAATGCAACGAAACCAACAACCGTGTTTTTACCTCAATCAGCACCGGCACCACCAACGTTCTCGGCGACCTAAACGTCACCACTGAGGCGCCCGAATACGGCCCCAACACCCCCGTTGCGATTGACTACACCCTCACCAACCAAGGCACCTTACCGGCCGACTTCCAAGTCGAACTGAGCATAGAAAACGCCGACGGCGAAACAGTAGAAATCCTCGACACGCCAACGTTGGAAACCTTAGCCGGTGGCGAAACCTTGACACTTGACGCGAATTGGAACACCGGCACTTATTTAGCATCCGGCTACCAAGTCCATGTTCGACTCGTAGACCGCCACGGTGAATTGGTAACCGAAGCCTCTCATCCGTTCGCCATCACCGCCGACGAAGAAGCACTATTAACTCTCCAGACAACGGTTGACAAACCAATCTACCACACCACCGACACCGTCCAAATAAACAACCTCATTCGGAACCCAACCATTAATACCTTGGTAACCGAAGCGGTCGTCCAAATCACCGTATTTGATGAAGCCAACCAACCGGTGTTCAGCCAACCAATCGCATTAGACGATCTGGATCCCAACGCACAACGGGAAAGTCAGCTATTGTATCGCTTCCAACCAGCCGCCGAAGGACTCTACACCGTCCAAAGCGAATTAGTGGCCCACAACGGCGACATGCTTGCCAGCCACACCACCCAGTACCAAGTCCAAGAAAACCTAAAACTCTCCCTAATTGGACAAGTTCAGGTACAACAAGCACGCCTCTACCAAGGCGAACCACAAATCTGCACCGACACACTGACCAATGACGGAACCCTTTTTCTCCGTGCCCAAACCATTCGCCAAATGGTTATAGCTCTCGGCAGCGGCCACGAAGAGCAAGTCACTGAACTCACGTTAGAACTAGAAGCCGAGGCCAGTCAAACCTTAGAACGAACTTTCACCACTGCTGAACTCGAAGTAGGCGATCACGCCTGCGTACTTCAAGCACTGATTGATGACCAATGGGAAACACTCGACTATGCCGTCTTCCAAGTGGACAAACCACCCATCCAAATAGACCTCCGCTTGACTTCCGGACAACAAGGACGACTCCTCGTCCTACTCGATGACAATCATCCCAAGGACAACGAACCACACGGCCCCAAAACCGCCCCAACACTCACCGCACAACGGGCCTTTTTGGAACCCTTGTTAGAGGCCAACGGATGGAATTACACGATAGTCACCGATAAACAAGCTTTTACTCGTGAGCTGAGAACGGGAGGCTACCTCGTTTATGCGCTGTTCTCTGAACAACAGAAACTGAGTTCACAAGTGCAAAAAGAACTCCGCGAGGCCGTCTATCGTGGAGAAGGCCTAGTCGTCGCCGGTGCCCATGACCAACGCCACTACCTTGACAACGCACTGGGCATCAAGCACCAAGGCCAGATATCCAACGCCGCCGGCCTTCTCATGCCAAACGACACAGTGCCCTCAGAAACGCTCACCATTCCATTTGCGTTTGTCGAACCCGTCCAACGGGCGAAACTGAATGGTGCGTTAACCCTTGGCACGTTCCAATTAGGTGCCAACAAGTACTGTCAATCAGACGACGACGATTCTCGTTCACCGCGTAAGAATAATGATGATCGTGACGAGGAGGACGATAAGAGTAAGAGTGACAAGGACGATAAGAGTGACGAGGACGATAAGAGTAACGAGGACGATGAAAGTGACGAAGATGAGGACGATAAGAGTCATGACCAATGCGAACAACATGAACTGGCAATGACTTTCCACCAATATGGTGAAGGTCAAAGCATCTACATCGGCTTTGACTTGCTGGCTCAAGCGACGGCCACTGGCCAAGACAGCCTCGTTGCCGACGTATTGCTCACCGCCCTGAATTCCGTTCACCCCGACCCAGTCACTCACACCATCGGCCGCGTCATACCGCTTCGGATGCAACTGACTAACCAAGGCCACGCCACTCCTGGCCAAGCCCTAATCTACTTGCCCGACGGGACACATCTCATCGCTTTTGATGAGATCGAAATCGATGAACTCGACTGGACAATCGTTTGGCCATTTGAACTTGACCTCGACCAAGAGGCCGAATTAGAAGTCTGGCTGCGCCTACCTTGGGTACCGAGTCTGATGCCAGTCAACGCACGGATTCAAACCGGCACCGCACCGGACTTTGACGACTATGACCGCGTCAACTTTGAGATTGACGTTGTCATGTCGCCCTGCCTACCAGAAGCACTGGAACGATTGACGGCCCTAAAGGACGAACAGAAATACTATGCCCAAGCCCTCAAATACGTCCAAAAGGCCGCCACCTACGTCCAACAACAACGGGATGACAAGGCACTGAAGGAACTGCTCAAAGCCGCCGACCAGTTGCTAAAAAGCAACCACCCAGAAGCCCATAGCTTGCGCGTGATGGTAGGGAATGCGATTCGCAATGTGGCCTGGTTGATAGAACTGTAGCAAGTGTTTTTTTTCAAACATTAAACACTTTTTTACCGGGTCATATTAACCGTCACTTATTGATTTTTGCCAAACGGACAACCCTTGATAAATAGAATAAAATCAATAGCTTAATTATAATATGGCTCGGTAGTCATTAGAAGAACCTCAGCAATTCCCGCTCATTATTCTAACTCGTTATACATAAGGTATTTCAATTTTGGTTGTCGTGCTATTTTTCAAAAGTATGGTTAGTCAGTGAACAAATTTTAGAGCGGGAATTGCTGGAAGAACCTCTTCAAAAAAATTTTTTAACAAGAAGTTTTTAACTGATTGGTTTGACTTTTTGGAGCGGCAATTAAGAACTTTTTGATCGAGCATACTGCCAAGAATTTGGTAACTAAATATTCATAAGAGGGACTTGCAAAACTCCGTTCGTACAACTATAAATCAATAACTTACCGTAATTAAGTAGTCGTAAGTTATTGTTTTACCATCATGGAACAATAGTTTTGCAAGAGGCTCGTATGAGCGGGAATTGCTGACCATGCCCAATTCTCAACGACTGAGTTTTAAAGTATCAAAAACTTTTTGCGGTCAATTTTTCTGTGATGGAGTTCGGAGTTCCAAGCGTAGCGGATATTTGGACGTTCACCGGATTATTTACAGCAAGAACAACTTAGAATTATTCTTATGTTAATAGAAGCCGGAATTTTACTTGCTGCTTATACTGGGAGAAGGCTGTTTGAAAAATTTCGTGCCCCCCCCCAAAATGTGGTTATTAATCAACCTGACCGAAAGCTTCAACCTTCGGAGCCAGAAAAGTCAGCGAATAATGCTGATAACAAATTGGTTACTGACAAAACCGATAAGCAACTCGAACATCGGTTAAAAACTAGCTATGTTTCAATCGGTGTATCAACCATAAGACAATTTGCTCGTCGTTCGTCCCCACTGATAGCATTTTTAAATCTTGGCCTCTATATATACAACTGTGCGCCATATATGAAAGAAGCCGAAAAAACGCTGTTGAGGGAACAACAACTTAATGGGCAAACGCTTGATATGATAGCCATCATTGCTGCTATCACTACTAACCAATACGCTGCTGCTAGTTTTCTGGAGATGATTTATTATCTTTCCGACAAAATTAAAACCAAAACCCAAGACAAATCTAAAGATATGCTCATTAATGTCTTTGACCAACAGTCTCGCAACGTATGGATTTTAAAGGACAATGTTGAGATTGAAGTGCCATTAGAAGCGGTGCAGATCAATGATATTGTGGTGGTCAACACCGGTGAAGTGGTTCCGGTTGATGGTCTTATCATAGAAGGCATCGCAACCATTGACCAACACGCATTAACCGGAGAATCACAGCCAGCAGAAAAGAGCGTAGGTGATCAAGTGTTTGCGGCTACAACAGTTATGGCTGGTAGAATCTATGTTCAGATTGAAAAAGCCGGCATTGATACGACGATTGCTCAAATTGGGCAAATTTTGAATCGTACTACCGACTTCAAAACCACCACCCAGTTGAAGGTTGAACAATGGGCCAATGAAGCCGCTTGGCCTCAGTTGGGCATCACCGGTTTAGCTTTATTGGCAGTCGGTCCGGTCGGTGCTACTGCGGTCCTCAATACCAATTTTGGCTACCGTGTAAAAATGAGTGGGTCACTTGGCACACTCAATTACCTGAATTTGGCTTCCTATCATAGTATTCTAATCAAAGATGGACGTTCCCTGGAATTGTTGACTGGGATAGATACTATCCTATTTGATAAAACCGGTACTTTGACCCAAGAAGTGCCTGAAGTTGGAAAAATCATTACTTGTGATGGCTACGGAGCAGATGATATTTTAGCGTATGCAGCGGCTGCTGAACGTAAATTGGCCCATCCGATTGCCAAAGCTATTGTCCAAAAAGCCAAGGGTTCCAATTTAAGTTTACCTGATATAAAGGATTCCAACTATCAAATTGGCTATGGTATCACGGTAACCATCAAAAATAGGGTTATCAAAGTGGGTAGTCTTCGCTTTATGACTCTGGAAGGCTTTATCATTCCTGAAACTATAGAAAAAGCGATGGCTCATACCCATGCCGAAGGTCATTCCTTGGTGATGGTTGCTATTAATAATCAAATAGAGGGCGCGATTGAAATACAACCGGCACTACGTCCAGAAATAAAAAGTATTATTAGTGGCTTACGCCAACGAGGTATTAAATACCTTGCTATCGTGTCAGGCGATCATAAGCTGCCGACCCAATCGGTGGCCGAAGAACTTGGTATGGATAATTATTTCTATGATATTCTGCCAGAAAATAAAGCGAAAATTGTCGAGAAACTCCAGCAAGAAGGCAAATCGGTCTGTTTTATCGGAGATGGTGTCAATGATGCTGTGGCGATGAAGAAAGCCAATGTTTCCATTTCCATACGCGGGGCTACTTCCATTGCGACTGATTTGGCGCAAGTGGTTTTCATGGATGGCAGTCTGTCCCATCTATGTAAGCTATTTGATATTGCCAATGGTTTGGATAGCCAGTTGCGAAAAAGTCTTATTATTAGTCTCATACCCTTACCAATTAACCTCATCGGTATTTTCTTTTTACATTTTGGCATTGTTTATACAATCATTATTAATCAAATGAGTTTTTGGACTGGTGTAGGAGATGCCATGCTCCCGTTGAGAACAATTGAGGATGATAAAAGTAAGAGTTCTACGTAATTTTTGGTAGCCAGGCAATATCACTGCTTTGTGTAGGATTACCCTTTAAGAAAATATGCTCAAAAACAACCGGAAGCGAAAAAATGCTCAACAAAATCACTGCGGAAGAAATGAGTCAAGTCTTTTCACGCGCATTGCAACAGAAGCTTCTTGAAGAAGAAGATACTGCCGTGATTTTTTATGACTTGTCTCGGTTGAAGGCACGTATCACTAATCTGATTGACGTGTTTCCCAAGTCAGCATTACACGCAATTGCTGCTAAAGCGAATCCATTGACGGCTATTCTAAAAAAAATTAACGCATTAGATGTTGGGGTTGAAGTGGCTTCTTTTCCAGAATTGCGTTTAGCTGAAAAAGCCGGATTTTCCCCTGATAAAATTGTTTTTGACTCGCCAGCTAAAACACACTCCGAATTGGAATATGCGCTAAAACAGGGCATCTACTTAAATGCGGATTCTTTCCAAGAGCTTGAAAGAATTGCCCAACTACAAACCAAACAATTATCAAACAGTGTTATTGGTATTCGCATTAACCCTCAAGTCGGGACTGGACATATTGAATCTATGAGCGTTGGGGGAGAATATTCCAAATTTGGTGTGCCTTTACAATCCAATCGGCAAACGCTGATTGACGCTTTTATCAAATATGACTGGCTCAAAGGTGTTCACCTTCATATTGGCTCACAAGGTTGTGCGCCGCAATTATTAGTTAACGGGATTAGAACCGTTTTGAACCTCGTCAACGAAATCAATGCGAGTTTGCAGCGTGCTCACCAAAACCGTCGAGTTGAAACCGTTGATATAGGCGGTGGACTTCCGATCTCTTATCACCTGGATGAATCAGCCATTACTATGCAAGCGTATCAACGGCTTATTCAAGCCTCTTGCCCAGAGCTGTTTGAAGGTGAATTTAACATCATCACCGAATTTGGGCGGTATATTTATGGTAATGTGGGCTGGGTAGCCAGTCGGGTTGAATATGTGAAAGCGGCAGAGAAGATTAATACGGCACTCATTCATGTCGGAGCCGATTTGTTTTTGCGTGAATGCTATAATCCAAACGATTGGCATCATGATATCAGTCTCGTTGATAACGAAGGACGTATCAAGCAAGCTGATGAAAAAGATTACGCCATTGCGGGTCCACTTTGTTTTGGTGGCGATATGCTGGAAAAAAACATCCGCTTGCCCAGTATAGAAACTGGCGATTATGTTTTTATTCACGACACTGGTGCGAATACGTTGAGTTTATGGTCAAGGCATAATAGCCGTCAAATGCCTAAAGTTATCGGTTATTATGATAATGGAACCCAATTCGAGATACTCAAGGAACGAGAGGATGTTGACAAACTTTGGGCATTTTGGAGTTAATCTAAAAAAATCTTCAATTGTAGGGTGGGTAAGCGGGCAGCACAATCTTTGATTTCTGCTCTGATCTATACACCCGCTTGCCCACCAGACCCGAAAAATATTTTAAATTAAATATTTAAAGACTTATACTCCGCACGGTCATCTTTTCGGATTTTTTTTGGGTAGATTAGGTGGGCAAGCTGGCTTAAAGATTGTGGTGTTTTTTAACAGCAATCGCGCCAGCTTACCCACCCTACAGACTCCTGTTTTTAAACCGGTCTGGAATTAAACCAAAAAATCCGAAACTTGAACGTTTGGAGTATATGTCTAATGATGAGGGTTTCACCTGAGGCTGCCCAACTCGTAGTTGAATGTGAATAGCCCCAGTTACGATATGGCAGTGAGCGGAAACCTGGGGTTGCTCGGATTGTTCTTCCAAGGTTTTCAGTTCGGCTATTAGTCAGAACGGCTATCAACCTGAATAAATTCAATCAATTGGTCAAATTGATATTTTCCAGCCCATTGTTCAACCTTTGATATAAAAGGCTGCAACGATGGCTGGGCGGAGAGTTCGCTGA
>Ga0233403_10001289_pt1 | contig 11765 bp, 9 predicted proteins | sample Na_oxic_1_MG_FD_179866 | JGI IMG/M metagenome (GOLD analysis project Ga0233403, IMG submission 179866) | Seawater microbial communities from Saanich Inlet, British Columbia, Canada - Na_oxic_1_MG | ecosystem: Environmental > Aquatic > Marine > Inlet | place: Canada: British Columbia | collected...
GACGCAAATCGCGGAAACGCAGACTAAAACGAAATTTGGTACCCGGTACCGACACAAAACGTGCCAATGAAGCTTGATTACTAGCTTTGACTTCATCATCGTTAGTTTCATACAGTGCTTTGTTATTCAAGTCAGCGGCTGCCGGTTGATGTAGATAAAATTTGCGTCCATTCAATTCGCCGCCGGTATCTTCATCAACAACATCGCCATAAGTCACTAAGCTACCACGATCTGGGCGTTCACTGTCTTGCTGCAAATAAAATTCAACCGCGCTGGGGCGAGGCGCACCGAGTTCTTTTAAAGCCACCGTACATCCTTTGTCTTCATTCAAAAAACGGAGAGGGCCTTTCACTTTCTTTTTCACCGTGATGGTCATGTTTTTATTTTGCACTGAAGCCTTTGACTTTTGCTTCTCAATAAATTCCACTGCCATATTTAAGGAAATTCGCCCGGCTAAACGCGCAAAATTGTCTTTACCAATTCCGGTTGCCCCTTCATCATCAGCCACATAACCAAATAGCAAACGCCCGGCACTCAATTCATCCGGACAATCACCTTTTTCTGGCTCTAACGGTTGGAGCACAGAACGTGGTTTTGGATCCGGTTTCTCTTCATTCCAATTCCAACGAGTACGTACCGTATCCGCATAACGCCAGCGATAACGAAAGTTGTGTCCCAAAGAAGTAATACGGTACTTCCCATGTTCTTCTATAACTTCAACATAGATTAACTGTTCTTTCTTCATTTTAGCAGCATCTTTAATGGCTTTGCTGAGTTCATCAGTTGTACCGGAAATTTTGCGGAGTAATTGATGATCACCGGTTAAATGACCATTACTACTATTGCTTAAATGTTCAATTGTGGTTTCATATTGGGCTTGGATTTTAGCCGGGACTGAAATAATCTCAGTTTTTTCGTCATCTAATAAATGAGCGGCAACCCAAACTTGTTTTTTTAAGCTAGTGGGATTTAGTCTCTTTTTGGGATCATCTTGCTCATGCGCCTTTAACAATATACCTTCATTATCCAGTCCGTACACATAACTAAATTCTTTATCGGTTACGTTAGCGTTTTGTCTTCTGTATTTGACATCATTCAGTTTGGCTTGCTTCAAAATCTTTACTTCCAGCGGGATACCGGCACCATCGACTTTTTCGACAATTGCTGGATAACACTTATATCGTTTCCCCTCGACATCATTCTCAATGATTTTGGTATTCAGGCGATATGAATAAGTTCTTTCGGCTACCCTTTCCATAGGTGCTACTAACAAAGCACTGATACTTTGGCGTAACATGCCTTTTAAACTGGCACCAGAAATTAATACCCGCCCATCGGGTAAACGCAAAGGTTCCAAGACACTTTTGTCCGCAGCCACCCAAATGTCTTCGCGTTCTTTGTCTTTGAGCGATTTGATTTTCCATGAATCCGGCAAATCTACTCCATTATTATGTACCTTAGCCTCTTTGACTTCATTGGCTTGGTACTGATCATTAGCAACCAGCAAAGGCGTTAAAGCAGTTAAAGTACACCGTAATTCCCCAGAATAAACATCTTTACTTTTGCCATCGTGAAAAACCGGTGTATCTAGCAACGCATCTACTTTATCCGCTTTTTTCGCCACCGGCACAAAATGGTAAGGTGGATAACGTTCTGGTTTACGGTTTTGTTGTGAATAGCGGCTTGTTTGCGGTAAGGCATAGCGGCTTTGATACGGTGGCGCAAGACGAGGTTCTGGTTCAAGTTGCCAGAATTTCTTCTGTTCGGGATCAAATTGTTTGGGATCAAATTCTACTTTCATACCGTTTTCAGGTGAAATAGAATAAGGAGATTCCAGATTAGTTATGGAATTTTTTTCTGGCGTTGCCCTAGTGTTGACAACATAAGAACTATTTTGGATTTCAACGTTTCCTTCTGCTAACCGAATCGGTTTTTCAGAAGACGAATTAGTGTGATGATTACTAACAACATTTTGCTTGCTGGTAGCTTCAGTTGTAATAACCTTAGCGTTTTTTGCCTTAAAACCGTCGCCACCTAATTCATATTCTAGCAACATACTCTTTTTTAGAGTTGGTTTTCCTTCAACATCATTTTTGTGAAGAAAAATTTTTCGATTGCCTCGTGGATTTTGTAAATAGGCTTTATCACCATTTACAGTATCTATTTTACTTTGTTGCCTCATCCGTTTTCTCTCCAGTTTTCTCTAATTAATTTACGGGCATCAACCGCCACGCCCACAAACTATCTTCATCCCAATAACTCACGACTTGCACTTTATCAATTTTCAAAGTGTCTTCCAAATTAAAACGCTCTAAATCTTGGCGTAAAAAAATTTTAGATACCGGATTTTTTCCGGTATGGACATCAACTTCTTTGGATTTTTCTTTGCCTAACTTCAAACGATTTAGAACCCCTTTGATTTTAGATACCGGATTTTTTCCGGTATGGACATCAACTTCTTTAGATTTCGCGGTGCTTAATCCCAAACGATTTAGAAAACTTTTGTTTTCACTACAACCAAAATAGCGATAACCTAGCTCCGATTCTTGAGCAAGTAGGTGTAACATACCATGTTGCCAATAGAAACGAGCCTCTTCTATGAATACACCTTTCGGTATTTCAAACCAAGGGGCTTTTTTTAAAGACTGTTGCAAACCTTGAAATGCATTTTTCAACCCGACTTCTTTTAAGCCAATTTGGCCATTGATTAAAGTCGGACGTGGTTCCAACCAAACTAATTCTGGTGATTCAGAAAAATCTCGTGCGAACATATCCAAAGTTTTTTCAGAATTACTAGTTATGTAATAAATTTTCATGATCTTGTTGTCTCAACTATGATGTTACTACTAAATCTACTCCCTTTACACTTGATGTTCAAGTTTTCAAAAAAAAGTAACGGGCCTCAATAGGCTCAGTCATGTAGGTCGGGTTAGCTTATCAAGCGCTTTGCTCTAACGTAACCCGACATTTGTCTAAGGTACTGTCGGGTTACGTTTTTTTGCTGCGCAAAAAAAGCTAACCCGACCTACATGACTACATAACTACTGAACTTATCAAAAGCGCAAATTTTCGGTTGGTAAAAACTTGAACATTGAGTAATAAATGCCTTTTCATCACATCAGCATATTTTTCATAATGACGTTCATTATAAAAAGATTTTTCTGAAGGCAGATAGGATGTGGGAATATTATCTTTACCAGATCTAAAAAACCTTTTAAAATTAATATCATCATCAATATCTATATAATAGACATGACTTGATGGAGATAATTTAACTAAATCTAGTAGGCGAGATTTTTTTCCAAAAAAATTTTTTAGGCCATTGTTTGTGACTTCAAAAACCATCCACCGGTTATATTCGTCATCAATATCTACCCAATAAAAAAAGTAATCGTGTCCCTTATTTCCCACAAAATGTGAAAGTATTGGGCCTTCATGATAAATAAGGTCACCTTTTTTGGTGAAATCAACGTTTAAAACGTCAATTTGTTCGGCTATTTTTTCCATATTTCAACGATGATGGGAAGAAATCCGATTTTTTAAAAAAATCGGATTTCTCAATGGCTTTGGGATTTCCGCTTTTTTGCACTAGGATTTCTCCAGCCCAACCTTCACTAATCGTCTTGACTTCCCATTTTACCCAACCCAAACCACGCCATTGATTACCACCTAACGGTAAATGGCTTTGTTCACCCAAATCTAAAATGGGTTTCAAGCGTTGATAATAGAGATGAGCTTGCCTCGGCGTTTTGGCTTCAATCACCATTCGCCAAGCAAATTTCGCTTGTAACAAAGCCACGCGATCAAATTTAGCACTTTCATAAACCCCGCCAGAAAATTCATCTTCAGCGTGCTGTTGTAACCAAGCAGCTTGCCATTCATTGTCTACCAAATAAGCATCTCGTATCAGTAAGGCTGCACCTCTGGCTTTATCTTTGCTCACATAACCAAATAATTTGGCAACGATATCTTTAATTGTTTTTTCAGACAGTCCATCGCTAGGCGCATAAACATTTTTACCTTGTCTACGTAAACAGCGCGATAAAGCATGACGCAAGACACCGCGCAAACTCGATCCGGGGATAAAAGGCTCATAACGCCCATTACGGTAAGTCATCACAATACTGGTATCTGGATCGAAATTATCCTTACAATGTTGCGGATTTTTACCTTCGGGGGATAAATAATGTTTGTCATCCCAACTACTCAAACCCAAATTCGCTGCATGTCCACTGATTGATAGGGCATCCAAACCATAACCGTTATCTTGTTCGCCAACATGGATATGACCTTGTATTTCTAAGTAAAAACGTTTTTTAGCTTGAAAATTATCACTTTGCAAGTTGAAGTGTTGGCTAAATTGGGTGGCATCAATCGCTGGGATTTCTTGGGCAATTTCCATTAGCAATTCATCCAATAGTTTCAAACTGTTTGGCCATAGTTTAACGTGTTTTGTCTTGAGACAATAGGCCCTTAAATCTTTTTCTAAATGCAACCAACCTAAGCCACGCGCTACAGAGCGTCCTATCCAACAGCGTTTTTGTTGCCATTCTAATAGGGCTGCTGCCGCAATTGATTCAGCCGGTACTCCTAATTTTTCGGCTCGCCAACTATCGACTTCTAACAAAAATGGCCAACAAGTGCCGGGGGGCAAAGTTTCCATATCAAATAAGGCTTCATCCATTGCTGCCCCAGTTTGGGCATGAATGGTAACTCCTTGCCGCGCTTCTATTTCCGGCGTGTTGTTGGGATGACTGGTATAAATTCGCCACAAAGATGGTGTCAGTGGGGTTTTATCTGGTTTGTTCGTGGCATCGACACTGATTTCCGGGGGCATTTTTGGATAGAGGGTACGCGCCGTGGCAATCAGGGCACCGGCTAAGGTTGTACCACGCAGGGTAAAACGATCTTCACCATCCCGGCATAAAGGATCATCAACCCCACTCAGGGTATCGGTGCCACCGGTACTGAGTGCTGAATCTTGTACCAATGTCCCAACAAAGATGGTGCGATAAGGTTTATTCGTTGTCATGTTTTAGACTCCGCCATTTTTCAAACGGGCAAATTGATAACGTACCAAAGCATCTAAAAATAGCACTTGATTTTCAGGTGACCATTTTTTATGTAGAGTATTTTTAATCTGTTTAATGGGTTCTTGCCAAACGGCTCCGGCAGTGGTGTTTTCACTATGTTGTTGCAATCTTTCTAATAAGTTATCAATATCTTCCAAACTGTTAGCAACCAAAGCTTGTTGACGCAAATATTGCCATTGAGTTTTGCTTAAAGCCTTTTCCCCTAAATCATCGGCTAATTTTTTAGCAGCTATTAGTATTGCCTCTTGTGTTCCTATCCTAGGATTAGCTTTAAGGGGTTCTGGTTCCGCTTTGGTGGATTGGGGGCTAATTGGTAAATCCAACTTAAAACGACCAAAGCCTTCATGGGTACGTTCACCTAAAGCGGTTTTTTCTAGCAAAGCTTGCCGTAAAATATCGATATCCGCCGCTGAGCCAGTAATTTCTATGGCTGAGCCACGTCTAATTGCTAAAACCGGTGCTCTAGGCAAACGAGTAAGATAATTAAATCCTCGCACTGTAACTGTATCTTTGTACACGTTGCATTTCAAACTATTCGCGTTAATATCCTCAGCTTTTATTTCCAGCAATTCTTGTAACACTTTGATATCTAAGCCGTCATAGAAACCTAGTGTTTCAGTGCGGGCAATCAAATCACTGGTTAAAAGTACAGTCAATTTTTCTGGTTCCGGTTTTGAAGTCGAAATTGGCGTTTCCGGTTTTGACCATATCGCGTGTTGCACTACCACTGGTCGTCCCCCGCGTCCTAGAGAGAGCCAAGTTTGACCACTTAATAGGGCGTTGAACGCTTCGGCAAATTCCGCAGCATCCGTTGAGTTAGAAAACCGAATATCACTCATAAAACAAGTATCTTCCAAAATTTCTTCTTCAGAAAATAAGTCATCTTGACGTTTTTCTTTGGCTACGTTTAATCCCAGTGTTTGGTTACGCATATGGATAGCCATTTTGGGTTGATAGCGTTGCCAACGCTCTTGTTCATCACTGCGAAATAGAAATTCTCGATCACTGGGCCGTTTCAATTTTTCTCTTTCCTTTTGTGAAGATTTATCTTCTCTCTCACTTTCCTCTTGTGAAGATTTATCTTTATCTTGAAATTGATCCTTTTCACCACGTTCCCCAAGATAAGATATTTTACCGGTTGGCTCAGTCCACCAAGGTTGTTCCGGCGGGGTGTTGGGTTGCGGTTTTTTATGATAAATATTCAGCGGAAAAGGTAGCACTGTCCATTGACTGCAATTTTTTGTGACTTGTGCCGGCAAAGGATAGGCATGACCAATTTTTATCTTGCCAGCCAGCAATTTTTCAGCAATTTTTTGATTACCATCACGTAAAACCGACGCAACCAAAGCCCCCAGTAATTGTTGGCCCCGGATATAACATTCACTCGGCACCGTATTACCCGGAAAGCCGGTAATTGGCAAACAGAGTGGCTCAAGATTACGCAAGATTAAGCGGAGAATCGTTTGCCCGGTTTTGGGCTCGGGAAAAAACCTGACAGGTTTTGGAAACCTGTCAGGTTTGGGCAAGTTTGCCTTAAACTTTTCCACCCAAATACGTCCACCACCACGAGAACGGCTTGAGCCTAAATGCGTCACTTGTTGGAAACAATCACCTAAAAAATCGGCTAAATCTGGATTCGTCAATAGCCATTGCCCTTGAAAACTACTACCAGATTTGACATATTCTAGGGTGCGTAAAGTATTTTTTTCTGGAGTACGACTATTTATTTCCCGTGAAGTGCTAGTCCATTGGTGTGACCAATTTTTTTGATCTTCTATTTTAAATCGCAACGATTGCATTAACAAAGCCGAACGTTGCCAACCGCCCTCTTCACCAAATAAATTGTTGTAATCTGCTTCTGAATAACATCCAATTTCACACAACAAACGCCCGGCCTCTCGCAACAGCCCTTTGATATGGGTAGCCCGAATAACCGGCAAATTGTCGCGCCCGGTAATTTGGATGGCATCCAGAATACCGATGCCGGTACCGGTACCACTGTGTAAATCTTCTTCGAGGCGAATTGTGACATCATAACAAATTGGTTGGGTCATTTTTTATTCCCCGGATATTCTCGCCGTAAATTATGGATTTCATACAATTCCATGAGATCGGCTAAAGCTGTGTAGTAACCAGTCCCTTCTGATTTCCACAATGAAATATCTTTATCTTCATTTAATACCCCAACTTCCTGTAAGGCTTTTTGAGTTTTCATTGGTAATCCCAAAGCTGCTAAATCGGCCCAATGTCGCCCCTGCTCAAGTTCAAAGACTAATTGACGTAATTGTGAACGAGCGGCTTTTTGGCCGCTGATTTTTTCTGCCAAATTTTTGGCTCGCTCCCATAAACCTTCTAATGTATTTAAATCATCACCTAAAATTTTATAGGGCCGATTGTTAAGGCGTAAGGTTTCTGATTGGCCATCTACTTGATAATGAAGGAGACTTTTTTGGCGGCGCAACGCTATTGGATCATCCACCCAAGCTTGGGTACTGACAATCCAATCTATCACCGAGGTTTTTTGCCCTTCAGGCTGACTACGAAATAATTGTTTCGCACTACTCGCCAAACTTTCGGCTAAATGGTGGAGATGATAAAAGGGCAAATTAGGTGAGGCGATAACCATACCGATGCCAACCGTCAAAGGATTACCATCGGCTAAATGTTTATCCGGTAATGCTTTCGCATACTCAACAATAAAATCAAAAGCTAGTTTGGCTCGACAAATCATCAATAAATCATCACCGCCCAGCATGATAATTTGATAGGGACTATAATCAAAATTCTGATCTTTAAAAGTTGTATCAATGGCTTGTTTTAAAGCAGCTCGCACCGCTACACGCATAGAATAATAAAACTGTTCCCCATACATTTCTTTATGTAAATTAGATAAATCCTTGGGTATTTGAGTTTCTTTATATTGCTTATAACGTAAACCTATACTATTACCGTCAGCGTGGATAACTGCCATGTAGTCATCTCCACATAGACTTTTAAAATCGGGTGGTTCTTCTAAATCAATCGCGGTTAATAAGGTACGGCTGATCATGCTAACCATATCACGGGTACGTTTATATTCTGGGGTATCTCCGCGCAATGTTTTGGAAAAATGCCATCCTTTCTCTTTGGCTTGATAAGCTGACTCAGAAATATATAAAACGGTTTCGTTATCTGTTTTCGGGTCATCTTCGTGGGCAGCAGGGCCATTACCCGAAACTTGGCAAACCTGAATTTGTGGTAAATCTATCAGTTGTTGACTGACAGCAACCGGTTTATTTTTCTGTTTATCCCCAAATTTATTTAATCTAATTTCAAAACGTAATCCTGGCAAGTTTTGTAATAACAAGTTATTTGCGGATTTTTTGAAAGCTTCAGCTTCTTTTAGATCATTAAATAATGCCGAAAAATGTCCACCATCACGTTTTAGAATTCCCCTTTCGTATAGATTAGCCGGTTTATCTTTATCTTTATCTTGAACAGCGGCAAGCGAATCATCTAAAGGATCAAAACAAGGATGCTCAAAATTAAGAGCCAGGGGCAATTTGAGTTTGCAAGTTGCAAATTTTACACGAGTATTGTTATAGTATTTCGGCAATTTTCCCGCCAACAATTGTGGTAAACGGAGACGAATCATTTCACCTAATAACACGTTAGCTCCCACCATATTCCGCAATCGCGGTACCGCAAATAAGAAGGTTTGCACCCGAAGAAATTCGATATTGACTTGATACATATATAATAGTTTCAGAAGTTGGTTTTAAAGATAAGGTATACATTGCAAACTTACGGTTAAGTACAACGAATTTTGTTGCTAAACGAATAAAATTCGTTTATTTCTAAATTCGTTGTACTTTTGATGGCTAAAAAAACATGTTGACCATGTTTTAGAAATTCATTAGGAATGCGCATGAAACAATTAGGGCAACCATAAAGGATTGCCCCTACATAATACGTGTAAAGGCTCACAATTTTGCCAGCCTCTTTGGCGGCTACAGCGGATTCAGCTTCCCTATCCCAGAGATTCCACAAATCATCTAATGACATTTCTTTGGGATTAACCCGAACACTAAAAAAGAATAGCATTGCTCAATTTCCTCAAGATTGTAGAATAGTAACTACTCAGGGCAACCATAAAGGATTGCCCCTACAACAATATTCTTATGTAGGGACAATCCTTTACGGTTGCCTTTGTGGTAAAAGAATCAAAGCTGAGTAGTTACGTAAAATATAAAACCAAAAAATTTTAATTTGTCATGACTTTCAAAAAATCAATGACTTATAAAATGGTCTGAATAGCGAATTAAATATACCCTCTTCAAACTTCCTGTCAAGTTTTTTCCACTTATTCAAATTTAATGAGCTATCAGTTATTACCATTAAGTTAAGGAACTATTTATTGGAATCCAAACCGTAAGACTTTGGATTATGCCGTTTAGAATCAAACACTTCCAAATCTAAAGGTTTGGACTCCAAGACTTAACTTAATGGCAGTGAACCGGTGGCTCTGGTGTTGGTCTTATGGGTTCTGGAATAGGAGCTTGTGCTACTTGAGTTGCTTGTTGTTCAATAATAATTTCCACTTGCGTCACTGGATAGGTTCGTGCTGAGTTAAGTGTTGCTATGATTTCTGGCGCTGTCGATTTGGATAAAACGCCTAATTTTCTGTAATGGTCAATGGTAGCGTATTCAAAAATACGGCTACAACAAATATAGCTGTCTTGCCTCAAAAAACGATAGTCAGTTTGGTGTATTTTCAAATGAGGACGGTAAATTTTTCGGCCTGAGAATTAATCAAGAAAAACCAATTTTGATAAACACAAACATGATATTTCTCTTTGGACGGATAAACTTTCTCATTTTGGATAGCGACAATTTCCATGACTTCAATCATTTTTAGAGCCTCATAAATTTGGAATTGTCAATTAAATCTTGAATGATTTCATCATCACTATCCGAGAGAAAATCTTATCCATACGAGGATTATGTTCGTCGTGTTCTCTCGCTTTTTTCCAAGCCGGGTGTTGGTGGGAAATATCGGTTAGGCTCTTAAAGTCATAATGAGCATATTTTTCAACAGCATATTCTAAAGCCTCAATATCACTTGGCGACAATTTACGCAAATCGGGTGCTCGAAATGGCGTTATTTTTTTATTAACATTTTCAAATGGTAAGTCGTCATCTAAGAGTTCGATTGCCAAAGCTTCCGGTTTCAGAATATCGTAAGTGGTTGATGCAACTGGACCATACTCCATCGCCAGATAAACATCACCTACAATGGGTCGTAGTGATTCAAATGGTATTCATCAGCAAAAAACAAAGTTTTGAGCAAAGCATGATAACCTCTATTATGCTCTATGCCAGCCACAAAATTACTTCTAAGGCTTTTTTGGCATTAAAGTTAAATTCAATTCGTTTAGACATTTCTGGAACTCCTTATTGATTTTCATTATACACAAAAATTTGAGAACAAAATTGGCCCTTTCCAAACCTTTAAATTTTCTAGTATACCATAACAAACTGGGCTGTTGCCTGGGGTGTTAAATCTGACGTGGTTTTGCTTCGTATTTGGAGCCCCACAGTTCCATAGGTTTCACCTATGGCTATTTACGTTTGACACCTTCGGTGTTAGAAATTTTCAAAGATGTACCAACCCCGAAGGGGTTAAATGTGAATAGCCACCGATGAAATCGGTGGAACTTGGTGAAAATTTACGAATGCCGAGTAGAATTACCATGTATCATAACCATCAATGCCGGAACCAAGAAAAAGTCTGCTAACAGAGCCAAAACTACAGCACTGCTAGTTATGATACCGAAATTAACTGTGGAACGAAGTTCTGCGGTTAAATTCAATGCCAAGCCAGCCGCTAAAACGGCACTGGTGATAAATATAGCGCGGCCGGCATTGAGTAAGGTTTCTCGCACTGCATCCGGTACCTGACCAGATATTTCAAAATTACGCCGGAAATTATGTAAAAAGTGAATTGTATCATCCACGACCAATCCAATAGTAATACTGCCAGCTAACATGTTGGAGAAATCAAATGGTAAAGCCATCCAGCCCATGATTCCCATCACCAACGCTATGGGTAATAAATTTGGAATCATGCTAACCGTACCAATTTTTATTTGCCCAATTAGCAAAATCATCAGAATAGTGATAACAATTAAGGCAAATGAATAACTTTTTACCATGCTAGTTAGTACATTATACATTGTTTCCACTAACATGGGGCCAACCCCGGTAACAATAATTTTAGCGTCTGGATAAAAAGTCTGAAAATGAGTACGAACTTTATCAAGTACTGGCTTCATTTTTATAGCATCAACAAGTGGAACCATAATAGTAAAGCGAACCATAGAGTAATCCTCAGCCACCAGTTTGTGCAAATCATCTGCTTCGCTTATTTCAAACAGTAATAGTTCTTGAGCCGTCAATTCTCGGCTGTCTGGCACAACATAAAATTCATCTTGGTTGGCATGTAAAGCTTGGTTGACTTCTTTCAAGATAACGCTAATCGTATTTGTTTTACCAATTGGGATTGATTCAGTTCCCAAATCCATTACTATTTTCATTGATTGATCTAAACGGCTCATCAATTTTGGATCATACAAACCTTTGGCTTTACCGGTATCAATAACAACTTCCATAGTGGCAGAACCATGCAGTGCT
>Ga0233403_10001291_pt1 | contig 11757 bp, 11 predicted proteins | sample Na_oxic_1_MG_FD_179866 | JGI IMG/M metagenome (GOLD analysis project Ga0233403, IMG submission 179866) | Seawater microbial communities from Saanich Inlet, British Columbia, Canada - Na_oxic_1_MG | ecosystem: Environmental > Aquatic > Marine > Inlet | place: Canada: British Columbia | collected...
GCCCTCGCCCTCGCCCTCGACCTCGACCGCGCCCTCGCCCACGCCATCGCCCTCAACCGCGCCCCCACTCTCACTAATATCCAGCAAGCGATAGAAGCTAATCATTTTCAAGAGGCAAAAAAACTCGCCCAAGCGATGCAAAACAATGAAAGTGAGCTTGTTCAACAACGAGTAGGTACGTTGCTTTATAAACTATTAACTTGTGCAACTGCCACGACAGCTTTGGAAGCGCGGCAAGCATGGCGACACTATTTGGTCAGCTTGACAGAATATGCTGTGCTTGGCTATGACAAACTTGAAAACAAGACAGACAATCGTCCTTGGTGGAAACGTTGGTTTTCACGCCTTCGTCAAAGTGATTTCGCTGAAGACAAACAAGACATCTTAAACCTCCAAGAATGGCTAAAAATTGTCATGGCACGAGAAGCCGGCAAATTACCCGCCTGGGAAGGGATTCGGATTGTGCGGGAGCGGGAGCCGTTGTGAGGTTGAAGTGAGAAATTGCACGGGTTGTCTATAATAATCAAAGAGATAGGGAGGATGCGGGCGGTTTGATTATGGGAGGAAATTGGGTCGTTAAGTGAGAGGATGGAACAATTGGATAGAACGCTGATTCTCATGATTCTCATGATTTACACTGATTAAAAATCAAAAAAAAACAGCACAGTGGTAGAGGCATTTTGTACGAAGACTAAAGATGCGTAGAGAAAAACCGAGAAAAGAGGATTCATATATGCTGACAGTCAATCATGCAACAACACGTATAGAACTTGAGCTGCCCGGCGATGTTCTGTTTGCTATGAGAAGCTTTGGGCAACCTAGCCTCATCCAACAGAAACTCAAAACGGCCCTCGCTTTATTGTTATTCCAAGAAGATGCCATCTCGCTTGGAAAAGCGGCTGAAGTCGCTAATATGAATTATGGACAATTTATTGATGTGCTTCAAGCGCATGGCATCGAAGCTTATGACTACACAGTTCAACAATTGGCGTGGGATAATGAGGCTGTTACAGCCTATCATTATTCTGAAAAGGACGAATGGTGGGCAAGCGGGCGGTGAAATCTGGGTTTATATTGAGTTTCTTGGCGCTAAGCGATCCCACCCGACAAATCTGGGGTGAAAAAAAAAGTCATCAAAATCCCTGAAATTTAACATCCCAGGTTGAAACTGATGGCCTCATCGCTTGCCTAGTATTTATCCTTTCTTATATCAAATCCTTGTCGTTATCGGTTTTAAAAACAATCCTTGTCGTTATAGTTTTTAAATTTTAAATCCTTTATCATATACAAATCCTTGTCGTTATCGGTTTTAAATCCTTTTTTGATTTTGCAAGTGCCAAATATAGATTAAAGCAGTTCAACAAACTGATTATGAAGCAAAAACATAAAGTCATTGCTGTTATTGTCAATTACAATAAGCCCTATGAAACGCTACGATGTATTGAAGCGATTTTACAAAATAGTCAAAAACCGTCAACGATTATTGTGGTGGATAATGCATCTACTGATAATTCAGCTACCATCTTACAAAATTGTCATCAGATAGAACTGATTATCAATCAGCACAATAAAGGAGGCAGTGGCGGATTTAATACCGGCATTGAGGCCGCACTCAAGTATAACCCCGATTATGTCTGGTTATTAGATGATGATGCCTATCCAGACACCCATTATTTGCATTTTGCTTTGGCTACCTTCAACCAATATCCAGATACTGGCGTTGTAGGGGCACAAATTTTGGACATTGATAATCATAATGTTATAGTTGAATTGGGAGCCAATATTTGTTGGGATCATATCGGTATAATACCCATAGCCAGAAGAGAGCAACGTGTCAGCCAACATTATACTTTGCAAGTGGATTATACGGCGGCTTGTTGTATGTTGATTTCTCGTCAAGTATTAGAAACCATCGGTGTATTAAAAGCGTTCTATTTTCTTCACTGGGATGATATAGAATTTGGTTATCGAGTCAATCAACAGGGTTTTTCAGTTAAAATCAATACTCGCGCCATCGCTTTTCATAAACTTTATGATCAACCGCCATTACCCACAATTAGGTATTATGATATCCGAAACAGTTTTTATTTCTATTTGTTTGATAGCCGACATTTTGGAATGAAACTGAGGGTTATCATTTACGATATTGTTTGGATATTATTAACCCGTCCTTTTAGCAAAAAACCTTTAGATATCTATATCTTATATAAAGTGTTAGCTGATCTTTTGCGTGGAAAAATGGGGAAACTGGATCACACAGACGTTTGGTGTTACAAGGTATCTCGTTCTTACCACTTTATTTTATCCAGTTATTTGCCATTAAGTGAACGGATTGTCATGGCCAATAATTTGAGCAAACAAAAACACAGTTTTGAAGTATTAGTACAGAATTCAGCGGAAGAAAGCAAACTAGCCAATCAATTTCCAGTGCGTAGAGTCAATCATTGCTTGACAGCTCATATCACATTATTGTTCAGCAACCTTTTTGGCAAAAAGGTTTTAATTTCAACAGGTTATTATAATATACAAGATATTTTGTTTAGACGACGTGCTTATTATAATGGCCATGACTTAATAAAAAAGCCTTTATCTGTGAGCATTTTTTTTAACATTATATTAAACGCACTTAAAAAAGGTTAAAATCAAGGCCCAAACCTGACAGGTTTTGAAAACCTGTCAGGTTTTTAACGTCGTTCTGTGCAAGAACATTGATTAGACTTTCAGTCTCTCCAAAACAGGAATAAATCATGGCAATCAACAGCAAAATCGTGAAGATATTATCTGCGGGTAAGATCTTGACAGCCGGTTTACTTGGCTTGAATAATACCGCGCAGGCTCTACCTTATGGCGATGTTCACACTTATCCCACGGATAACTGGGATCGCTCTACTGGTGACAGTATTATTTGGCACCCACGTAAGGATAATAGTTTAACGATTACCCTATATGGTACGGCAGGCACGGATTATTTAAGTGTCTATCGGGTGTTAGACATGGATACCGACGAAGTTATCGTTGGTTTTACGCCATTTTTACAAGGTACTTTTCCGGAAAATGGTAGATTTACCCAAGTGCTTGATAATCTCGATCTCTCTGGTTTTGCGGATCAAAAGATTCAGTTCTTTATGATCTATACCGACTCTTATACTCGTTACGATGGTTCGACTTACTCTTATATTATGATGAGCGAAATCGATAGTATTTGTGTCTCAGATATTTTTGTCAGATGTACCGGTTCATAAGGGAATTGCCGTCAAATATCCCAATCTGTAGGGAACGTGTTTTTAAAGCCCACCATTCCCTTCATTTAATTATCCAAGTTGTAGGGGCGAACCTGCGTGTTCGCCCTTTCCATTCACCTATTGAAATTATGAAGAATATATTTAAAATTTTACCAGGAAACAGGCTTCAAAAAATCACTTTTGAATCCATCACTTTAAAACATGTCAGTCAAGATGATGACGCTTACAACCAATTATTGTCCAGTTCAGGCGTATTAGATTTTATTCATAGTGTGCCCAGTCACAGTGATATTTATTATAGTGCTTCAAAACTCGCAGATTATGGATTGGATACTAAATCTTCATCATTAATTTTTATCATTGAAAAAAACAGCACCCAAGAAGCCATCGGTTTTAGTGTTATCCACAATATTGATTTAAAGCTTATGGAATGCGAAGTTTCATTTTACATCAATCCAAATCATCGCCGAGGGCGTTTGCCTCTGACTGCTTTTATAGCCTTAGCTGATTTCATTTATAGTGAGATTAGGGTTGATAAACTGAATATTGGTACTTTTGAACCCAAAATCATTCCTTATTTGCGTCGTCTTGGATTAGAAATCGAAAAACTCAATCATCATCGCAAAACCCGGTTATTTTCTAACGAAACGGTTGATTATTTGACTTGCCAACTGGCATTAAAATCCTGCCAAAATAATCCCATATTGAATCAATTTTGTCCGAAAAGTCAGCAAAAATTTAGACGTTCTAAACAAATAGCAGATAAAATAACCCATCTAGATTTACGAAAGCCACTGCCAGAAAAGCTCATTGCTAACGAAAAAATGAGAGATTTTTTTAACCAGCTTAAAAAGCGTGAATCCAATTTTGGAAAAAAAGTTGAACATTAGCCCTATCCAAAATTATCCCAATCGGTATTGTAGGATGGGTATACTTATCATCGTCATAAATTGCGTTTTCTCAAGCCAAGCCCTCGCAAAATAAATTTTGCACTCCAAGTCTCGCAAAATAAATTTTGCACTCCAAGTCTCGCAAAATAAATTTTGCACTCCAAGTCTCGCAAAATAAATTTTGCACTCCAAGTCGCAAAATAAATTTTGCACTCCAGAGTAACCAATTTATGACACCAATATTAAAAACGCAATTTATAGCGATGCTAAGTATAACGGGTTTTTAAAGCCCACCATTCCCCTCAATACCCCCTTCGCCTTCGCCTAAAAACGTTCTTTTGTAAGGTGGGTAACGTGGTTGCCCACCCTCATCGTCTTTTCACTTGAAATTCTCATTGCGCCCCTATCATGATCAACTGATTCGCAACCCCGTTTTTTTCAAAATCCGAGTACTATATAACGTTCTATGTCCTTGATTGTATTCACCTAATAAATCAGCAATCTGTTGAATTTGTGCTTCGACTTGAGACTGAGTACGTCCATGTACCATTGCAAATAGATTATAAGGCCATTCTGGTAAATGCCGTGGGCGATGATAACAATGACTGACAAAATCTAATTGCCCCACATGTCGACCAAGTTCATCAATCTGTTCATCGGGCACATCCCAAACCGTCATCCCATTCGCACGATATCCAAGCGCATAGTGATTCGGTACCGCACCGATACGGCGGATAATCCCGTTAGCTAACATGCGTTGGAAACGTGCCATCACTTCATCAGCGGGTAAACCGAGTTGTTCTGCAATGGTATGATAAGGCCGAGGCGTGAGCGGTAGGCCCGCTTGAGTGGCTTGTATGATGCGTCGATCATCTGAATCAAGGGGCCTTGTCGTTTTATGTGTTTCAGTATCACTATTGTTCATACGCGAATTTGAGCCTTTTTTTCATTGAACGCTTCTGTTTTATAACCGATCTAAAACGCTGATTATGGCCTGATTTTCGCTAATTATACTTAGCATCGTCATAAGGTCGCTATTATCAAGCCCTCGCAAAATAACAGAGGAACGAAAAAAAACACGCAAAATAACATGCATTCCAAAAACACGCAAAATAACATGCATTCCAAAAACACGCAAAATAAATTTTGCACTCCAAAAACACGCAAAATAAATTTTGCACTCCAAAAACACGCAAAATAAATTTTGCACTCCAAAAACACGCAGTATAAATCTGATTAAACTGATGATTATGCTCAACACTTAAACTTCAAAACGAAGCCCGACATAATATTCAGCTTGTTTAGGCATATTATAAACCCGTAACCCCGTTTGGGCTTCGATATCATGAATCACTTGCTCAATGCGTTCTTCATGTTCAGTGGCTAAAACAAACCACATATTCAATTCATGATCACGGGCATAGTTATGGGCAACTTCTGGAAAAGCATTAACGGTTTCCGCGACTTGTTCAAAATCGGCTTGAGGCACACGCATAGCGGCGAGCGTGAGGCCGCCCCCTAATTGTTCTGCATGATACATCGGGCCAAAGCGCGTTAATAAACCTTGTTCTAAAAGTTCGGTTAGGCGTTGAATGAGTTCCGCTTCAGTGATATCAAGTTGTTCAGCAGCCTCAGCATAGGGGCGTGTACTGATAGGAAATCCACCTTGTAACTGATTGATAATGTTGCGATTTAGGGTATCCATGAGAGTTAATATAGAATTTCAGAAAAAGAATTTCATTTGATTTGAAAACAATCTTTTCGCCCCTCACGAGTAGCAGCGTAAACCCATTGGGAATCATGTTTCACACCCAAATCAATTGGTGTGGGTGGGATTGACAATTCCTGTTTAGGTTGAGATATCTGTGTCACAGCTTGTTCTAATAAGCTGATGATAAGTTGCTTTAAAGAGTGGTGCTGAAACATCGCTTTTTGCTCCAATTTTGGTTTTTTGTAGGGTGGGCAAAGATTGTTGCCCACCATTCCCCTAGCAAATTAATTTATAATTCAGCAGTGTTAGAATATACACGATAAAAGTTATAGATTAGATAGAACGCTGATTCTCATGATTATCATGATTTACACTGATTAAAGATTAGATAGAACGCTGATTCTCATGATTATCATGATTTACACTGATTAAAAATCAAAAAAAAAATCAGCGCAGATCATGATAATCAGTATCATCAGCGTTCTATCATCTCACCCACATTGGATTTTAACTTAAAATAATCGCAAAATCCCCCCAATTCTTTAACAAAAGCCTGTGAAGCTAATTGATAACTGATAACTGATAACTGATAACTGATAACTGATAACTGATAACTGAAGATAACTGATAGAACAAAATGCTGAAATCTGAATTGATATTGCCCCGTTTGAAAAAACGTCGCCATGAAGTTGAGCCTCTGGCTTTGCCTGCCGATTATCATTATTTAAAAATCGCTACTGATTTAATTGAGTTAATTAAGGCGCATATTGGGCGTAGTCGGGGAGAAATGGAGGATGCGCTGCGCGTTTATGAGGGGGAGAGTTTAGATTATCGCATTATGCGGGGCCTGGCGAATGTGCTAGTGAATCGCTGTACTTTTGGCAATGATCCGCCTGTCAAGCCCGTCGAATTACGCACTGTCTTATTTAATCAAGGGCCCGTCACCATTAGAAATGATTTATTGACGGTTACGACGCGACAACAGGCGCTGGCTGAAACGGCCGCTCAATTGAACATCACCACTGAACAAGTGGAACAAGCTTTATTTGCCGATTTACTTGAACAACGCCTTTTGCTCTCGGCCGGTGACATGATAACGCCAATGGATTTGATTGCCCGTTATAATTTAGAAGTTGCGCGAGGATTATTGTATTGGGCGAGTGAAGTCGATATGATTGTGCGCGACAGTTATAAAGATATTTTTAAATATATTAAGCTTTTCAAGCTGATGCACACGGTTTACCCCATTCCACAAGCGGGATACAATATCATTTTACATGGGCCGATTTCGCCTTTTGTTAAGTCAACGATGCGTTATGGCTTACAATTTGCTAAATTTTTACCAGCCTTATTATTGTGCAAAACGTGGCGTATGGATGCCCAAGTGCAACCCACTGATTTTCAAAGGCCATTGCACTATACCTTAGATGATCGAACGCCATTACGCAGCCACTTTAAAGCCTCAAATTTATTTGATAGCCGATTAGAGGCCGATTTTGCAGCCGAATTTGAGGCAAAATATGGGGGCGCAAAACGAAAATGGATATTAGCGCGAGAGGATGAACTCATTGTGGTGGGTGACACAGTGATGATCCCCGATTTTTCATTGACACATCGCAAAGATGGGCGACGCGCTTTAATTGAGATTATTGGGTTTTGGCATCCACACTATTTGCAACGCAAATTGCAAAAAGTCCGTCAAGCCGGCCGCAAGGATTTGATTTTATTAGTTTATAGCAGTGCGAATGTGGCAGAAGGCGTGTTTGAAGACATTTCGGCTGGCGAAGTGTTGACTTTTACCAAAAAACCCGTTTTAAAGGATGTCTTAGCCGCTGTCGAAAGATGCGCGGTGAAAAACGAGTCATTTTAGAGCTAAAAAGCGGGTTTTCCTCAGCCAACAGCTAAAGCAGTTGTCTAAAAGCTAAAGTCACCTAAAGGTGACTACATTCCCATAATTGTATTTTTGAGTATCATTAATATAACTAAACCGTATTTACTATTCACAGTTATAATTTGCGCTTTTTTTTCAGTCTAAATCCATTTAAAGCTGCCCGTTTTAGCCAAAACGGGCAGCATGTTAGTCACCTTTAGGTGACTTGAGCTTTTAGACAACTGCTTTAGCTGTTGGCTGTTTGTTGGCTGCCTGGGTGGTCTGAGAATTGGAGCGATCCTGCACTAGGTTATCACAAATTTTAAATGTCATTCGCTGTACTGAATTATTACAAATATGAAAATAAAATGGTTTTTAATACTCGCCCCGACTCTGTTAAGTTTGGCACTCATCCAATCCTATTTTTGGGTACCCAGCTACGAGAGTCAAACTAAGGGTAATCCTGAAAGAGTCCACAAATTTATTGAAGCCTCTATTGGCGATGCGAAAATTTTGAACCCTGTCCTCCATTCGGATTCGGCCAGTGGTAGAATCGTCGATATGGTGTTTGAAGGTTTGCTGGATCACGATGAGAATTTGAATCTACGCGGTCTTCTTGCTGAAGAGTGGACAATTACTGAAAAGGCCTATTTGATCGTGAATACTGAGGCCCATTTTCCAGATGGCACGCCTATCACCGCTAATACCCTGCTCAATCGGATTAAAGGGGCTATTGAAAAGGGTAGCTTAGGCGCATTGAAAGCCTTAGTGGAAGATATCACCTTACTGCCGAAAGAACAACGCATTGAGGAACAGGCTATACCCGGAAAGGATGATAAGCCCGTTTCGATTCAAGTCAAGCTTCACATACCAGAACGCATACAGTTTTCCCTGCGGCGCGTTGATCAACATTTCTTTGAGCAACTCGAACCGATTATCGGTAGCGATTACGAAAAACAGGCACCGCTTGATAAATGGATTGAAATCTTGGATGCCGAACAGGCGGAACAACGAGACGCACTTCGTCCTCAGTTTGCACAATGGTTACCTCTCTTTGAACATCAACCGATTATTCTCTTTCAGCTACGAAAGGGAGTGCTTTTCCATGATGGGCATGAATTTGATGCGGGTGATGTCAAGTTCACTTACGAGGCCCTGATGAATCCTAAAAACCTCTCCCCACGCTCTTCAGATTTTGAACCGATTAAAACGGTAGAAATTGTGGATCGTTATACGGTGCGCGTTGTCTATAAACGCTTGTTTTCTCCCGCTATCAATGCTTGGGCGATGGGGATTTTGCCAGAGCATTTACTCAACGAAGCCGCATTACAGGCAGAAATGAATCAGCGTGGGCTGTCAGCCAAAGCGCAAGCGAACTTTGGTATGCGTGATAGCCGATTTAATCGTCATCCCATAGGTGTTAGCGCATTTCGCTTCGTAGAATGGCAGAGCGATGAATTTGTTCACTTGGTTCGCAATGACGACTATTGGGAAGGCCCGCCCCAGTACAAAGAATATTATTACCGCGTCATTCCAGATGCCATTACTCAAGAAGTTGAATTTCGCACCGGTGCTATTGATACCTATAGCCCTCAACCGCATCAAGTGGCCCGTTATAAAAAAGATGAGACTTATCAGTCATTTTCTAGTCTCAGCTTCGCTTATACTTATATTGGGTATAATCATCGGAGGCCACTTTTTACTGATAAACGTGTGCGGCGGGCACTGGGGTTGGCTATCAATGTCAAGGAAATTATTCAGTATATTCTCTATGGGGAAGGTGAACAGATTACTGGGCCGTATCCCAAAAATACCCAATGGTATGATCAGACAATCGAACCGCTGCCTTATAATCCAAAAGAAGCTCAGCGTATTCTGAAAGAACTCGGTTGGGAAAAAAACGCCGATGGCTGGCTTGAAAAGGAAGGGAAAATTTTTGAATTTAACCTGATTACAAATAATGGCAATTTGCAACGTAAGGCCATAATGACGATAGCCCAGAACAGTTGGCATAAACTGGGTATCAAATGCAATACGCAAGTCTTTGAATGGGCAGTCTTTCTCAAAGACTTTGTGAATACGGCTGAATTTGATGCCCTGATTTTAGGGTGGAGTATGGGTATCGATCCTGATCTCTTTCAGATATGGCATTCAAGCCAATCAGGCCCCATACAACTCAACTTTGTTGGCTACAATAATCCAGAGGCCGATAAACTGATTGTGCAAATTCGCAGGGAATACGATTTTAACGTTCAACGAAAATTGACTCACCAACTGCACAGCATTCTTGCAGACGATCAGCCTTATACCTTTCTTTATGCGCCTTTGAGTAATTTGGTGCTGGATAAAAAGATTGTGATGATTGAACCTGATGGCAGCTACTCAAAAATTAAGCGGACTAAAAGCGGTAGTGTCTTTTTCTACTTTAAGCAGTGGCGAAAGCTGGAATTTACGCCAGAATTTTAAATTTTCCCTAGGTTCCACCCTCTTCGTTATACATAAGTCTTTAATTATTTGATTTTAATAATATTTTTAATTATATGGTGGGCAACAAAAACACGTTACCCACCCTACAATTATTTGATTTGAATAATATAATTGGTGGGCAACAAAAACACGTTACCCACCCTACAATTATTTGATTTGAATAATATAATTGGTGGGCAACAAAAACACGTTACCCACCCTACAATTATTTGATTTGAATAATATAATTGGTGGGCAACAAAAACACGTTACCGGCCCCCTACATTTTGAATTATGTATAACGATGATAGGGTTGCAGCATAAACTGATAACTGATAACTGATAACTGATATGTGGTCTTATATTTTTCGTAATTTGTTACAACGTTGTGTATTGTTATTTATAGTTTCCGTGATCGCGCATTCGATAGTTCATCTTGCGCCTGGGGAACCGAGCGAGGTTGATCCCTCTAATCCTCGTATGCAGCCTGAAGATATCGCTAAAATCAGGGCAGCTTTTCACCTAGATGATCCGCTCCATAAACAGTATTTCTATTGGATGCGCGATCTTTTAACGGGAGAATTAAAATCCTTTAAAGATAGTCAGCCCGTGTTGCCCAAGATTTGGGATCGTTTTATGAATTCACTCCCCTTATTTATTCTGGCCACGCTGATTGTTTGGACACTGGCGTTTCCAACGGGTATTCATGCCGCAGTTCGGCGAGGATCATTTTATGATCGCGGTTCAACCTTTGTCGCTTACGCCCTGATTTCGATACCCGGCTTTTTTCTATCCTATTTGATGATTTTATGGGTAGTGGATATATTTGGCGTACCCGTTATTGGGATGCGAACATTTGGAATGGAAGACGCGACACCGCTTTTTAAAAGCATGGATCGAATCTGGCATCTCGTGATTCCCTCCCTGATGTCAGCCCTTGCCGGCATTGCCGTACTCTCACGCTACGTGCGTTCCCAAATGTTAGAAGTCATCAGTCAAGATTACGTGCGAACCGCACGCGCCAAAGGGCTTGACGAAGACACCGTGATTTATCGCCACGCGCTGAGCAATGCCCTTTTGCCTTTTGTCACCTTATTTGGATTCTTATTACCCGGTTTAATTGGCGGTTCCGTTATTTTTGAATACATTTTTGCTTGGCCCGGATTAGGGCGATTAGGTTACGAAGCGATTTTGTCTCGCGATTTTCCCGTGATTTTAACCATTAATTTTATTGCCGCCGCCCTCACATTGGTAGGTACTTTTTTATCGGATTTGCTTTACGCCGTCGTTGATCCGCGCATTCGATTAGAATAGGTTGGTCGGGGCAAATTTCCTAGTGCAAAATTTATTTTGCGGTTTCCGTGCAAAATTCATTTTGCTTTGGGAATAGCCCCAGTCTTTATCTCTTTGAAAAAGGCAAATTGAGAAAATTGGGTATCAGTTTTGAAGTGCGTTGCTGGTATTGCTCATACACTTCACCTAAATCCGCTACCATATTCTTCTCCTCAAAATGGATACCCATGAAAATATAAACGGTGAAACCTATCGCCAAAATCAAGTGCCCCACGCTCATCGTAG
>Ga0233403_10001292_pt1 | contig 11753 bp, 9 predicted proteins | sample Na_oxic_1_MG_FD_179866 | JGI IMG/M metagenome (GOLD analysis project Ga0233403, IMG submission 179866) | Seawater microbial communities from Saanich Inlet, British Columbia, Canada - Na_oxic_1_MG | ecosystem: Environmental > Aquatic > Marine > Inlet | place: Canada: British Columbia | collected...
TTATGTCATTAATTTTTTTAAAAGGGCTTTTTTATGCCAGGCTTTCGCTCGCCTATACGGTTTCTCACTTTTTTTCATATTATTGAAGTCTTTTTAGCGGGAGCTCCTGCCATTTTTAAATGAAGCTTGACAATATTCGCATTTTCCATTTTGAACACATAAAGCTTTAGCTTTTTGAGGTGTTATATCACCGTATCCTATTGAGAGTTTCCTCAATAGAGTTCATTACCATCATAGACTGATTTACCTTGTCTAATTATGATGTGTCTTTGGATTTGGTTCAACGCATATTTATTGAGCACAATAATTTTCCTTTCCAACAAACCGCGATTTCTGTCCTTTGATGGTTTTATAATATTTGTCCACTCCCCCTTTTTTTCCATTTTTTGAATGTCTTCGTTTTGCCCATCGAGAAAGTTTTTGCCACAACCAGTGCTCCAAGTGTTGAAATATTTTTCTGGCGGCAACCTGTCGGTAGTAGTTTGTCCAACCTTGGATTTTGGGATTCTTATAGTTGGTAAAGCCATCTGGAAAGGGGTGCGATTAAAAGCGCATGGCTTTGTCATTATTTTTACGCTCTTTAGCAACCTTTTTTAAATATTCATGCCATTTATTATTTGCCATGACGACATGTCAAGCAATTTATACGAGCCATGCACTTTTAATCACACCCTCTGGAAAGTGCTTTCTGCTTTTATGATTTCTCACTCAACCAATCATATCAGGTAAGATTTTACTTGCTCCATCAAACTGAGTTTTACCATATTCCCAAAAAATAAACTATAAATTGTTCTATATCTATATGATTTTATTAAAAATTTATTAAAAATTAGTTGCATCCCCCATTACCCACTAAAAAAATTGCTTTTTATCTACACTCTCTATATAATAAGAGTTCCTCCCCACCAATTGAAAGAGCGATAGGATAGGAAAAACGTAAATACAGTACATAATTACCATAATACTAGGGTGTCTCATCAATTAAATAAGTTGACAAAATAGAGGTTGAGTGCTTTAGTGCGATTTTCGCTTGATATATAAGCAGGTATGATGACCAATTGATACCAAATCAAGGTCAATCCCTCCTGGATCGTTTAGCGAATAGCTTTTCAAAACAGGTGGCGAATCCACGAAACTCATTGAATTTTATCAATAAATTCTCAATGAGGTCATAAAGCGCACAAGAACTAAAAAGTCAAGTTTCTTAATTGATGACACGCCCTAATAATCATTATTTAAATAATGATGGTTTTTTCACCCAACACTTGACAGAAAAAAATTCGATTACTATAATTAGATTAAATTACCTAAAATTATAATAAAATTAAATATATATATAAAAATAAGCAACAAAAAGACCAACAAACTAATTTAACAGTTTCTATTTTGTCAAAGCAACAATCTTGTTAATAATTTAAGTTTATTTACCAATTTGTTTTTAAAAGAGCAATTATTGAATGAATGTTGTTTTGTTGTACTGGAGAGGTGGCCGAGCGGCTTAAGGCGCTCCCCTGCTAAGGGAGTATGGACTAATCACCCATCGAGGGTTCAAATCCCTCCCTCTCCGCCAATCAAATCATAATTCTCACAGCGCCCGTAGCTCAGTTGGATAGAGTACCTGGCTACGAACTAGGTGGTCGGGAGTTCGAATCTCTCCGGGCGCGCCATTTTTCCTCACATACTCTACTCACAAACCCAAGCGATCAAAAACTAAATACCAAACAAAGCCTTGTGTTTTGTTGTTTATTGATTTTTTACATAGGGATTATTTGCTATGAATTAGGGTGTGTCATCAATTAAGAAACTTGATTTTTTAGTTATTGTGTGTTTGATGACATCATTGAGAATGATATTAATTATCATAGCTAATGATAATTATTTTTTTGCAAATGTCAACAAAACATATATTAAATAATATAAATTTTTCTAAATAATAGATGGAGCGTTATAGGAAAATAAGTTTAGGAAAATAAGTTTGTGTAGGGTGGTGGGTAGAGTTTTGTTATTATTAAATTAATTTAATTGGTCAAATTTGTTAGTTTATTTATCTGGATAATGTCTTTGTCAAGTTTTTATTCTAAAAAACTTAAACCTCCAAATCTTCTAACAAACTTAAATAACCTCTAAATAACAAAAGGTTGGGATATTTACTTAGGTTGGTTAGGTTTGTCCCCAAATGCAATAGTATTTAATCTAAACATCTATCCACAACCAATTTCCTACAAACAAATCGATGAAAAAACTTGCAAAACTCTGACCATGCTAATTATAAATCTAATACAATTACAGTAATTTATGTAATCATAAGCCATTGTTTTTCTGTAATAGTTCAAGTTTTTGGCTAATTATGATATTTGTTATTTTATTAAATAAAATAACCCCCTTATAACAATAAATAATCTAATTGGTTGCTGATACTCTCATTTCAAAAATCAATACTCTGTTTAATACTAAAAAACATAACAACTAAAGGGCTTAGCGGGTATATAAATAATATACCTTAATATACCTGTTTTAGTATAGTAAAAAACGTTTTTTGAAATTTATTTTTTGTTATTTTGTATGGGTATTTGTATTTAGCCGCAGCAACTCCCTAAATAACACCCACAATATAGATAAACAGAATGAAGTTTTGAAAAAATCAATTAGTAGAGTATTTTTTTATTATTTATATAATGGCCATTCTTTATATCAAAAAAATTAACTAGCACTCCAATTTACAAATTATTACTTAAAAAACTGCCAAAGACTAAATAAATCATTAAAGATTTTGCATGTAGTATCTGCCAATTATTTTGTTCCTATTGTTTTCATAAGATGATAAAATTTTAACTCTTAATTCGCATTAGTAGAGGACTTATGCTGGAATAAATAAAAATAACATAATTTATTGATTTTGTTGATATAATTTTTTTAGGTTGTATGTACTAGGGAAGTGGAAATAAATATAAGTACCTGTTCATATATTTTTCAAAAATAAAGCGAATAAAAACAATCGTTTATCTAGTAAAAATCCCTGAAAACTTGTGGACGGGTACTTATATACCCATTTTAGTGCCTTTTAGGATACAGTAAATTGATGCCATGAGGTTGAGCTACTGGTGGTGAGTGGGTTATTTGTTTCCAAGTCCCCTACAAGGGGTACCAATAGTATATATAATCAAAGATACTCATCTAACCAAAAAGAAATCAATGATGCATTATAGCTTTAACAACTGTTCTTTTCGTTCCATCTCAATGAAATTTGTACGTACCAATTAGGCGATAGCGGGAAAATAATATACCCGTAATTGTTTTGAAAAACTTGATTTCTTGTTAAGAAAGTGTGGGCTAAATTTTATTTAGCCGCAATCAATCGCCTTATTTAACAAAAATGATCTCTATTTATTACATTTTTTGCTATCGCAGATAATAGTAGATAAGTGTATGAATTTTAAGGACAATTTATTTATAAAGCGGAAGTTTCCATACCATTTTCAAACTTAACAACCATAAAGGATTTTTTTTGGTGGCTGTTTTTTTGTGGGGTGATTTGGGGATTTCCGCTTTTAGGCATTTAGTTGATTAAAGAACATTTTAATAATTAAAATTATTACAAAATAAAACTGCCTTCATCCCAGCACCAAAAAAAAACTACTTATACCCACCCTATATTTTTAATTGAAAGAAGGGTGTGGGGGAGAAAAAATGGCAACAATCAATCAATTGGTGCGTAAACCGCGCAAACGTCAAATAAGCAAAAGCACAACTCCAGCACTGGAGGGTTGCCCACAAAGGCGCGGCGTGTGTACCCGTGTATATACCACAACACCCAAAAAGCCCAATTCAGCCATGCGTAAAGTGGCCCGTGTGCGACTCACGAATGGTATGGAAGTGACTACCTATATAGGCGGAGAAGGGCATAATTTGCAAGAACATTCAGTTGTCCTAATTCGAGGGGGTCGTGTTAAAGATTTGCCAGGTGTTCGTTACCATACAGTGCGTGGGACATTAGACACTTCGGGAGTGAATGCGAGAAATCAAGGACGCTCTAAATACGGAGCAAAACGGCCAAAAAAATAAATACGTGATTTTTATAAAAAATTGTCAGTTTTTGTATAATTAACTTATTGAAAAAAATCAATGCCAAGAAGAAGAATTATCGCAAGAAGAGCTATTCTGCCTGAGCCAAAATATGAAAATGAAACTGTAGCCAAATTCATCAATATGGTCATGAAAAATGGCAAGAAATCAGTAGCAGAACGCATTGTTTATGGAGCATTAGACCACGTTGCTTCAACCACAAAGAGTGAAGCTTTGGACATTTTTGGGAACGCGTTGGACAACCTACGTCCACTTGTGGAAGTCAAATCTCGGCGAGTAGGTGGCTCAACCTATCAAGTACCAGTAGAAGTTCGCCCAATTCGTCGAACCGCCTTAGCAATGCGTTGGCTGGTCGAGTCAGCGCGTAAGCGAGGCGAAAAAACTATGGGAATGCGTTTGGCTGGAGAAATTCTTGAGGCCAGCGAAAAGAAAGGGGCAGCGATTAAGAAACGTGAAGAAGTGCATCGTATGGCCGAAGCTAACAAAGCATTTTCACACTTCCGCTGGTGAGGGAAAATATCGCTATTCAATAATAATAAGTAAAATCATTTTTAGCTTTTTAAGCTAACTATTTGTTTTCATAATAAGCCACTTATTAGCTCCCTAAGAACAAAATTCATTGTAACTTCTGCTTGGGGGGAGAAGACAATAACAAAGAAAAGCCCCTACTAAAACATGTTAAAAATTTGGTCATGCATGTAGGGGCAAATCGACCAACATGTTTGTCCTTTCAAATGGTTGGTTCTCATTTCCCAAAATTTATAGAGTTGTTATAATGAGGGATTTTTTGAATTTTAATTTGAAAATATATATAACTTAAGTAAGTTAATCAACATTAAGTAAGCAGCAAAAAGTGTTTCAATCACACAATTGAGTCAAAAAATCCCGCCACCCTTTACCAAAGGGGAGTAAATAATTCCCGTGAGCAAAAACCATACCAAGATACGGCATGCGGGGGTGTGGAGAACCTTCTCTTCGCTCGCTACTCCCCCTAAAATCTCCATTCTCGGATAACTTACCATTAGCGTGACTCACTATAAATAACCAATAACTGAAAACAGAAGATGGCACGTAAAACACCCATTGAGCGTTACCGTAACATCGGTATAATGGCGCATATTGACGCGGGCAAAACAACAACAACAGAACGTATTTTGTATTACACCGGCGTTTCACATAAAATTGGCGAAGTGCATGATGGTGCAGCAGTTATGGACTGGATGCCGCAAGAACAACAACGTGGTATAACCATTACTTCTGCAGCAACCACCTGCTTTTGGAGCGGAATTGAGCAACAATTCCAAGAGCACCGCATTAACATTATTGATACCCCCGGTCATGTTGATTTTACCATTGAAGTAGAACGCTCACTGCGAGTATTGGATGGCACGTGTGCGGTGTTTTGTGCTGTCGGTGGCGTAGAACCACAGTCAGAAACTGTATGGCGGCAAGCCAACAAATATGGTGTACCCAGACTGGCCTTTATTAACAAAATGGATCGAGCCGGGGCCGATTTTTTGCGGGTGGTTGATCAAATCAAAAACCGCCTAGCGGCTAAGCCGATTCCCTTGCAACTTCCAATAGGTGCAGAAGATCAATTCAAAGGGATTGTTGATTTGATTAAAATGAAAGCTATCTACTGGGACGAAGCCAGCCTAGGGATGAAATTTTCTCAAACGGACATTCCGCCCGATATGCAGACAGATTGCCAAAAGTGGCGTGAAAACTTGCTGGAAGCCGCTGCTGAGGCTAATGATACCCTAATGGAAAAATACCTAGAGGAAAGTGAATTATCCGAGAAGGAAATTTACCAAGGGATTCGGTTGCGTACCTTAGCCAACGAAATAGTGCCAACCCTATGTGGCTCTGCTTTCAAAAACAAAGGTGTACAAGCCATGTTGGATGCTATCATTGAATATTTACCTGCTCCAACGGATGTTCCTCCCATTCGTGGTACATTAAGCGACCCGCAAAAAACTGAAGCTATTCGTGCTTCCAGCGATGAAGAGCCGTTTGCAGCACTCGCCTTCAAAGTGGCTACTGACCCCTATGTAGGTACTTTGACCTACTTCCGTGTCTACTCTGGAGTACTCAACTCTGGAGACAGCGTTTTCAACCCGTTGAAAAACAAGCGAGAACGAATTGGGCGGATTTTGCAAATGCATGCCAATTCTCGTGACGAAATCAGCGAAGTTAGAGCGGGAGATATTGCGGCGGCGGTTGGATTAAAAAATGTGACAACCGGCGAAACCTTGTGCGACAAAAATCACACAATTACACTAGAAAAAATGGAATTTCCAGAACCAGTTATTTCGGTAGCCGTAGAACCTAAGAGTAGGCCTGACCAAGAAAAAATGGGAATTTCATTAACCAAATTAGCCGCCGAAGATCCCTCATTTCGAGTAAAGACTGACGAAGAGTCCGGGCAAACCATTATCTCCGGGATGGGTGAATTACATCTCGATATCATCGTCGATAGGATGCGCAGAGAATTCAATGTAGAAGCCAACGTTGGTGCTCCAGAAGTAGCCTATCGTGAAACCATTCGTCAGACAATTGAACAAGAAGGTAAATTCATACGTCAATCTGGCGGGCGCGGACAGTACGGACACGTTTGGCTCAAACTTGAGCCTCAAAAACCGGGAATCGGGTACGAATTTGTTAGCGAAATTGTTGGAGGTGTCATTCCCAAAGAATACATCCAGGCCATTAACAAAGGCGTTCAAGAACAAATGCAGAGTGGAGTCCTCGCTGGCTACCCAGTGGTTGACATTAAAGTGACTGTCTATGATGGCTCCTATCACGAAGTCGATTCCAGTGAAATGGCCTTCAAAATTGCCGCCTCACAAGGCTTCAAAGAAGGAGCACTTAAAGCCAACCCGGTGATACTAGAACCGGTTATGGCAGTAGAGGTAGTCACTCCAGAAGAATATATGGGAGATGTGATGGGTGATCTTAATCGCCGTCGCGGAATACTCCAGGGAATGGATGAAATACCGATTGGCAAAGTCATTCGAGCCGAAGTGCCCTTGGGAGAAATGTTTGGATACGCCACTGACTTGCGATCTCAGACGCAGGGACGTGCCAGCTATACCATGCAATTTGCCAAATATCATGAAGCTCCAAGCAGCATTGCTGAAACGGTGATTAAGAAGAATCAATGAACCCATACCCCCTAATGGTACAACAATGCCAAGCACGATGGCTTATTAGCTCTATATAATATTAATCTATCCTCCCAGGAAGGGAGGATTGGATGAGCAAATGTAATTTTAGTATTTGGTGTGTGCTGGGGGAAGCTAAAAATGAATATGAGTATTTGCAGCACTACCAAACAAGTCTTATTAAGGGACAACGCCGAAAATAATATACACAAACATACACAAACATTACTGGCGTTTAAAAAAACTTACTAGGTTGATCGATCACCCATAAAAACTGTCAGTGTAAGTTATTTATTGCCACGTCCCTAATATTATTAAGTATTAGGTTGGCTCTGCCCTTGTCAAGGAACAAACATCAGGACTGCACAGCCTTATTAGTCAATTTCCTGACAAGAGCGGCTATAAGTGGCTTGGTATTTGAAGACAATTATACCCATATCCAAAATAAACATTCTGAAAACAATAGATCACCTTAATTAAAAAATCGTATGGCTAATCAAAGAATTCGCATCCGCCTCAAAGCTTTTGACCACCGATTGATAGACCAATCAGCGCGTGAAATTGTAGAAACCGCAAGACGCACAGGAGCCCAATTACACGGCCCAATTCCGTTGCCCACTAAAAAAGAGAAGTTTACTGTACTGATTTCTCCGCATGTTAACAAAGATGCACGAGATCAATATGAAATTCGTACCCATAAGCGACTAATAGATATAATTGACCCTACTGATAAAACGGTTGACTCTCTAATGAAATTAGACTTAGCAGCAGGTGTTGATGTACAAATCAAGCTCAACTAGTTCCTCGTTACTGGACACTGATTGGTTACAGTTAAATGCGAATTAAGAGTGAAATACATAACAATTGAGTTGAAAATTAATAAATTAAAATTCTAGTTCGTTTATGGTATTCATAGGGATTCATGTTAACCATTAATCCGCATTTAACGTATTTACTTAAAAACAGTGGAAATTTGCTACAGAAGATAAAACCGAGTTAAGTTCAAAAAATCTATTTCTAATTTCAAATTGACTTTTAAAAACTAACTGAATAAGGGACTAGTAAAATGACTATCGGCATCATTGGTCAGAAACGTGGAATGACCCGAATTTTTACCCCAGACGGGGCCTCTATTCCGGTCACCGTCGTTGAAGCTACCCCCAATCGGGTGACTCAAATAAAATCCAAAGAAAAAGAAAGATATCGTGCCATTCAAGTGACCACCGGACATCGTCGTGCTATCCGAATCAATAAGCCAGAAACTGGACACTTGACTAAAGCTGGTGTAGAAACAGGATGTGGCTTTTGGGAATTTAGTTTGGATGATAATGAAGGTGAAGATTTTCAACTTGGTAAAGACATTAAAGTCGATATTTTTACGATAGGTCAGAAAGTGGATGTAACCGGGATTAGCAAAGGTAAAGGCTTTTCCGGAGTCGTAAAACGTCATAACTTTAGAACACAAGATGCTTCTCATGGCAATTCACTCTCACATCGCGCCCCTGGCTCAATAGGCCAAAATCAAACGCCTGGACGAGTTTTTAAAGGCAAAAAAATGGCCGGGCAACTGGGTAATGCGCGTTGCACAGTGCAAAATCTTGAAGTAATCCGAGTGGATTCGGAAAGAGATTTGTTGATTATTAAAGGTGCCATACCGGGGGCTCCAGGAGGATATGTGATTATTCGTCCAGCCATTAAAGCCCACCTGAATCAAGCTACCGAATGAATCATTCGGGCTTGATTGATTTTAAACGACCAACCACCACTTTCTAAAAAGGAGAAAGCGATGGAACTGAGAAGCTTACCGGCAGATTTGCCCGAACAAGCTGAAGATGCAGTCAATCTTATCACTGTTTCCGACAAAGTATTTGCAGCTCAACTGAATATACCCTTGATTCATCAAGCCGTAACCGCCTACCTAGCAGGTGCCCGTGCTGGAACGCGAGCTCAAAAAAACCGTTCCAAAGTCAAAGGCAGTGGCAGCAAACCCTGGCGGCAAAAAGGCACCGGTCGTGCCCGTGCGGGTACCATCACCAGTCCGTTATGGCGGGGCGGTGGGGTTACTTTTGCAGCCAAGGGTAAAAAAGACTATTCGCAAAAATTGAATAAAAAGATGTACCAAAGCGCATTGCGTTCAATTATGTCAGAACTGATTAGGCAAAAACGGTTAATCATTATAGAACACTTTTCCGTTCAGCAACCCAAAACTCGCGATTTGATAGCAAAATTAAAGGCTATGAATCTGAGTAACGTGCTGATTGTGATTGCCGAAATGGATGACAACTTACTTTTAGCTGCACGAAATATGCATCAAGTTCAGGTTAAAAATGTCACAAGCTTGGACGTGGTCAGCTTAATTAAAAATGAAAAAGTGTTAATCACCATTCAGGCCTTGAAAAAGATCGAGGAAAAGCTGCTATGAACCAAGCCCGTTTGATGAAAATATTACTAGCACCTCATATCTCTGAAAAAGCCTTGCGGGTAGCTGATAATAATAGACAATTTGTCTTTAAAGTGATACCTGATGCCAGCAAGCTGGAAATTAAGGAAGCGGTTGAATTTCTTTTTGAAGTTAAAGTAGATAAGGTACAAATAGTTAATGTTAAGGGCAAGCAAAAGACTTTTGGCCGTATTCAGGGCAAACGCTCTGGTTGGAAAAAAGCCTATGTTGGATTGCAACAAGGTTACGACATTAACTTTAGAGACACCGACTGATTGTCCAATTAATTGGACAATTGGAAAATGGTAGTATATTCTATTTTCGCCCACAAGTCAGAGAATCAGCAATTCCCGCTCTGAATTTTTGAGATTCAACTTTTCTGTTATTTTTTGAAAAATAAAATAGTATGAAAACCAAAAATGAAATACCTTGTATCAAGTAGGTTAAAAGCATGAGCGGGAATAAATTGCGGTCAGAGAATTATTACTACCTATAAATAATTAGACTTGTCCCTCTTAATACTGTCCTTTCGCTTATTTTTTAGTGTCTAGTGAATTAAAAGGCACAAACTATAAGTTGATTTGTTGATTTCAAAATCAACACTTTAAAAATCAATAAAAATTATAACTTATTGTTTTAATTATAAATTAAACTTTAAGCACTGATGTTGTCAAAATAAGGGAGTTCGTCGGCTCATCTCATGGGGGACGAGCAACTACTACATATACTGTTAACCGGTGAAAATTGGACTTTTTTCAGAGGCGGCACGGCACGCACTTGGGACTTGGGGGGTGGGGGAATTCAATGGAAAATTCAATAAAATCAATCAGTTACGATAAATCATCAAACATGAATTAATAATTACTGACTGTAATGGTCATCATCATAAATGGGGGTAAAATAGACGGATAATAAAACAAACTGTTGCTATCATTTATTCACACCCTTTTATGGTGACAACCACTATAATTAACTGATGTTACGCACTGAATTTCCAAGCTAGTGGCTCAAGCCCTAGGCTAAAAGCGAAAGTCACATCAATCAATGTGACTCAATCCATTTTATTAGTCGGCTTTAGCCTCCTACCGCTTTTAGCCTTGGGCTTGAGCCAGTGGCTAGTTGGCTTGTGGAACCATTGTGCGTAACATCAGTAATTAACAAAAATTTTTTCTTGACCCTCCCATTAAACGAAACGACCCAGGTGCCCATACAGTTGTTTCGTTCATTATGAACGAATTTTCAAAATATAAAAATCCAAATCATCGCGGTGTGCAGCATAAAATATATGTGATTTGGCGAAGGTATTGTAAAAGTATCTCATCAATAATTCAGTCACTTAGATTTTTGGCGTTTCGGTTTGTTGACCATATTGAGAGGATTAATCAATGAGTCCAAGACTCGTTAACAAGTAAAATAAATCACTTAGTGCGACACGTTTTCTTAGAAACTTGAATAAAATCAAGCCAATAGGAAGAATTTCTTAGAAATAAGAAATTACAATTATGTTATTTATGGGGTTGAAAGGCTACCCCCACTGCGTTACTCAGTGAAGGCATAACTTACCCATTTGGATACCGGAATATGTCCGATATTTGGATTAAGCCGGGAATAACGGCGGCTAGAAGCCCAGATATTAGGGCTTACCCGTCTGCAAATCATATACGACGAACTGCCAAGTGAAGTTACGGAATAAAGTGTCTTAACTATTGAATAGGATAAATATCAGTACACCTATAAATGTGCCGGAAGCAGATTTTAAGTAAAAAGCTCAGTAACCATAAAGCACATAGGCGCAGAGTAACCGTCTAAGTATGGAAAAGCCAGTAACATGAAACGTGGGTTTTCCAACACAAGGGCTAGAACCTGAGAAGGTTTTAACAAAAACGGTCTCAGACATGGGATGCGCCAGTGTTGGCAGAGGATTGGATAAAAAGCTAATGGTTAATTGTAATGATTAATATATGCTAAACGATCCACTGTATATAATAAGTCATGTTAATTTGTAAAAGTAATTTCCGATGATAAAGAAAGGCTTAGAAAGCTTTCCTAAGTTGATTAGGCAAAAC
>Ga0233403_10001293_pt1 | contig 11750 bp, 5 predicted proteins | sample Na_oxic_1_MG_FD_179866 | JGI IMG/M metagenome (GOLD analysis project Ga0233403, IMG submission 179866) | Seawater microbial communities from Saanich Inlet, British Columbia, Canada - Na_oxic_1_MG | ecosystem: Environmental > Aquatic > Marine > Inlet | place: Canada: British Columbia | collected...
TAGCCTACAAAGACTGGCTCAAATGGATGCTTTGTTAGAATTTATCTCCTCCTTATTAGAACACACAAACCCTGGTAAACAACTCAAAAAATTAGGAAAGATGATTAAAGAGGTTTTTCAACTGATACCATCTGATAAACATACTCGTTCCTGAGATTTAGGACGATTAGAGCCGACACCCTCTCTAAAATATCGTGCCTTAAATTAAATTTTCAAAAGTCAAGAAATAAAAACTTGATAGTCGAGTAAAAGGTAATTCGGTGAATGTGGTGGTGCCGAAGGTAGGTGAAGATGCTGATAGGTTCGTGAAGGATATTCGGCAGTGTGAGTTGCCAGAGATTAGTGTGTTGGTGGCGAATATGCGTTTTTGCCGTGGGAGTTATCAGCAGTTTTTATTGGATTTATGGCAGCAGTATCAGCAGCAGCCTTTACAGGAAGTGCCTGATTTATATCAGGTTTTATGGGATTTGGAGCAAGCGGAAGAAAAGTTTATTATCGTATTAAATCATTTGGATGCGATGTGTGCAGATGATGTGGATGTGCAGTTTGATCAGGATTTTTATATCCATTTGAATAGTTTAAAGAATTATCGCCATGTCGCGTTGTTGATTATTACGAAAGGTACCAGTTATCATGGTATGTCGTTTAATATTGCTGGGGAGTTTAAAACGTCTAAATTGGATATTCAGGAAGTTGAAGATTTGCCGGCTTTGACGGGGGATGAGGTGCGCTATGAATTAAGGAGTCGGCATCCAGAGTTGGATGATGTACCTATTTCCCATCTGATGGCGCAGATACAACAAGGTGAGAGTTATGATTATGGTTTATTGGATTATTTATCACGCCAGTTAAAACATTCGACACAATCTTGGGATGATATGTCGCGTTTTATTCGGCAATTAAAAAGTTGGTATAAACAGTATAAACGGCTGCAATCTAAACAAGCAGGATATCATGCAAAAAAAATCGTTGGTGGTGCTGATAAAATTTCAAGCATTTTTAAAGTGAAAGCTTTTTTTAACGAAATGTTTTTGGTTTTAAAGGTGGTATTGGCTGATCCGATTCTTGCTTTGATTGAACTTTTTAAGGCGTGGTTGAATAAAAAACGTAAGGATTGATTGTCACTTCAACGCTACTTTTTGAACAAGATTTAACGGATTAAAAGGATAGACAGGATTTATTAAATCGTTTTTAATCCTATTTATCTTAATAATCCGTAACGACTCAGTCCTTAATATTTAGTACAACGGTTCAGGGGAATCAACGGATTGGTGCTTCGGGGCACTCATGAAAACAAAGGCAACCCCAAACGAGCCTCATACCCAAACGAGCCTCATAACTATAGACACCTCACACACCAATCCGTTTACTCGTGATCCATACATTATAAAAAACAGTCCAAAATCCGTATTATGTACACCACTCATCAATCAAGGAAAACTGATCGGCATTTTGTATTTAGAAAATAACTTGACTGAAGGAGCCTTTACTCCGCAGAGATTGCAAGTGTTGAATCTGCTATCCTCTCAACTGGCGATTTCTATTGAAAACTCTTTATTATACAATAGTTTAGAACAATAAGTTGCAGAACGTACAAGCGAACTAGCACAACGTACCGGTGAGTTAGAACAAGAAGTGATTGTACGCCAACGCGCTGAGGAAGCAGCTCAAGTGGCGAGCCAAGCCAAGAGCGAATTTCTCTCCAACATGAGCCACGAACTGCGGACACCGCTTAATGGTATATTGGGCTATGCCTGGGGTGTTAAATCTACCAGAAAAGGGTTTCGAGGTTTTAGTTTTTCTCCGAAAAACAGAAACCTCGAACATATATTTTAATAAAGGTTAATGTTAATCGAACCTAATTTACTTATATAGTTTAATAAAAAAATGCTTATTGAGCATGGAATAAAAATCAGTTATACTTTGAAATATTAGAAATATTGATTTAATGCAAATCATTGATTTATTTAGAATGCTCATTTTAAGAAATATGATAAAATCAAGTGTTTGAGTGAAATATTTCTTTAAAATAATCCTATTTAATAAATAGGGTAAAATAAAGTATTTGAGCTAAGGAATGAGAATTCAATAAAACCCGAAACTAAACCTGACAGGTTTTGCTCAAAAGTTTTGGAAGTTATTAAATCCTCATTCCTAAGTCTGTATAATAATTATTATCAAGGCGTATTGATTTTACTTAAAACAATACAAATTTTCTTTGGTAAAAAATGACGGTAGTCCCCTAAAAGTAGTTATATTGGAGTTCACCGTGAAGTTATCGTGTGAATACTGACAAAAAGCGAAGCAGTGAACTCTATCACCACCACCTATTTACTAAAGTATATCCCTATTTTTTAATAATTTATTATTTATCAAATAGTTACGTTAAACATTTTCGCGTATTTACAGGCAAGTTATTGATGACATTTTAATGATCAAATGATTTTTCACGTCAAGAGGCTGTTCTTCTATAGTCACGTTCGGAAAGAGCCATGGTGGGACATTGGCTACGCGAGGGGGGCGATAATACCAGTTTGATGTTCCTTCAATCCATAATAACAATAACGGCTATATAATCAATAATTTGCAGGAGCAATAGGTGAAAATATCTCGCATAACTATCTGATTTAAATCATTGTCGTTTAGAAAGGTGGATATACTTTAGCTATTTATAGATTTTGTCATCAGTATAGAACTAAAAAATATGTCCAGAAAAATAATTTCACACCGCAGAGGGCAAACACATAGGTTTGCCCCTACATGAATTGTGAAATTATTTTTTTTTGGTTTTTTACTGAGAATAAAACTATAGAGGCACAATGTATGAATAAACCATTGAATTTACTTTGTAAAACAGCAGTCACGAGTACTTTGCTTGTTGCTCTACCAATTCAAGCAGATGAGAAGAAACCCTTTGAGTTTAGTGGGACGGCGATGTTAATGAGCGACTTTGTGGATCGTGGATTGTCATACACGAATGAAGATCCCGCCATTTTCGTTGCATTTGACATAGAGCATAAAAGCGGCTTTGATTTTGGTGCTGAGGCACTTAATGCCAATTTATTGGAAGGTCCGACTGTTGCTCCCGCAGATCGTGCCAATTTGCTCTTTTATTTGTATGCCGGCTATCGGGGTGACTTAAGCGATAATCTCAATTTGAGTATCCAAGGTTATCGCTACCGACTTGTGGGGGCTGCGAGCTCTTTGAATTACGATTATACGGAATTTACCACTACCTTCACATACAGTATCCAGGACACTGATCTGGGTTTTGTGTATGACTATTCCCCTGATTTTTTCCTTAAAACGGGTCAAGCGCATAACTTTGAGTTCTCTGTCAGTCATTCCTTATCCAATGACTTGAGCTTTGGTGGCTATGTTGGTAAGCAATACATAAGCGATAATGAGGCAATGGGATTGGATGACAACTTCCATTATAGTGTGTGGGCATCTTATCCGATTGGTGATTTTGATGCCGGCATTTACTATACTAATACTGACTTAGACAACGCTGATGCTGTTAATGGGGATAGTCGGGTGTATTTTACACTGAGCAAATCTTTTTAGGACATGGCATTTGATTTGGTTCCTAAACTCTATTTGGGAATCATTGCTGTCCCTTTGGTTTAGTCTCAGATAAATATTTTCAAAGCAGATAATTTGCCTCTACAATTTAATACAGCCAGTGTCTAGTTAATATCAGTAGTGCTATAATGTGAATCTATAAGTTTTGAAATAAATTTCAAGGTTTCTCATTCATCACTCACAACTGCCGTTAAATATTTGGGCTTAGGATTATAAATCCGATTTTTTGACAAAAGCGGATTTTTTTTGTGCCTATTTTTTTGGAAGTTTATTAGGGGGGGGGGCGAACCAGATATGTTCGCTCTGTCAAAATATCAGCCAGTCAATAATTTTTAACTTATTGAATTATAACAATATATTAAAAGTATCTTCGTCAAATTGACCAGAGAAAATCTTTTATAATCTATAGTCAATTGGGAAAGTGTCGTCTTAACGTGATATTCGACTCTTTTTACTAAGTCTTTTATTAAAAATGAAAGACTTTTTTCGCTTTTTATGACAGCGAATTTTTAAATGATCAAAATCAATAAATGATAAAAAGTCGAACATCATGATAAAAAGTCGAACATCATGTTGTCTTAGGTATTAACTTAAGAATAATAAATGGTTTTCCTAATACTTGATCTTCAAGTTTTTCCATTTCGTTCTATAACGACAAGGATTACTTATAATAAAGGATAAGATAATGTACCTTTTAAAATCATAGTTTGGACTCCAAAAACTCGATCTTCAAAAGTTTTTTCCATTTCGTTCTATAACGACAAGGATTACTTATAATAAAGGATAAGATGCTGAGATCACTCTCACCTTCATTCATTTCAAGGTTTTGTCACTTTTTGAAATCATGAATAAAGAAACTTGGCACAATCTAATCCTTTAGGACTGACGCATTGACAAGAGAATAATTTTATTAAACTGTTTAAATTCAAGGTGTTAAAAAATTTATACTGAGCCATTTTTTTATAATTCTCACAAATTTAGTAAAGTGTCATTTTTTTATAACTATATGATTTTTATACAGAAAACATTTTTTGACTTTATCAATGCGTAAGTCCTATCCTTTATTATAAATAATCCTTGTAGTTATATAATGGCTTAAAAAAAAACTTGAAGATCGAGTAATATCTAATTTTATACTTGATGATCAAGTTTTTTTATAAATAATAAATACTTGATTTCCAAAAACGTCAAAAAAATAAATTTATTTATAAATCAATCAATTATACATATTAACGCTCAAAAATTGATTGCCGCAAAGCCAAATCACATCAAAAACTTGAACATCAAGTTATAGCATTCCCCCTCAGTACACGACAATAATTTCTAAAATTTCTAACCCATCCTAATCCCGTAAAAAATATATGGGAATTGGGTAGATGAAGTCCATAAATCCAAGACTAAAAAACAGGTTTGCGTCTGAAAAATTTGATCAATTTGGGCGTAGCATTCCCTATTCCACATTCAAAAATCCCAATCAGTTAGAGGGGAACCCTTGTTTAGCGCATGAATCGTTCCTTGGATTATCACACCGAGTTATACTGCAAGTCTTCAACTTTTCGGATTTTATTTGGAGGTAATTACTCAGGGCAATCACAAAGGATTGCCCCTACGTGTGAATGAGTTATGATAGGGACAATCTGGGGTGTTAAATCTGTCATAAAATAACCCCTAATTTTTCACCTCGATTTTGTTCCTTTATTTATGTAAGCTAAGTAGCTAAGTAGGTCGGGTTAGCTGCGCCGCAAAAAAACGTCACCCGACAAAGGTCTATTTGATTTTGAAATGTCGGGTTACGTTATCGCGCTGCGCTTGATAAGCTAACCCGACCTACTTATGACTCAACAAAAAAATATAGAGTGGAACAAAAATAGAGGAAAAAATAGTGGGCAAAACCACGCTAAATTTAACACCCCAGGGACAATCCTTTATGGTTGCCCTTTTAAAGATTAAAAATCGGATCGGCAACCATTTGTTAACGCTCATCAACAATATTTTAGATATATCAAAAATGGAGGCTCGTCAGTTAGAACTTTACTCTGAAAACATTCATTTTTCCAGTTTCATCGACGGAATTACTGGCATAGTCCGTATGCGAGCAGAACAAATTGAAGCAGAACAAATTGAAATTGTGGGTTGAACGTTCCAGCACGAAGTTGCGCTCCGCTCCGCCCACCCTACACTAAATAATTGATTTACCTCACTCTAATTAGGAAACTATGACTGACTATGTTGACTTTACCCCACTATCAAATTCTGACTCAAATTTATGAAAGTGCGAACTCATTCATCTATCGCGGGCTTCGACGTACAGATAATCTGCCAGTTATTCTCAAGGCACTTAAAGAAGACTATCCCAACCCCGAAGAATTGACCCGCTATAGGCAAGAGTTTGAAATCGCCAAAGATTTAAACTTAGAAGGCGTACTCAAAGCGTATGCCATTGAAAAATACCAAAATACTTTGGTTATCATTTTAGAAGATTTCGGTGGAGAATCTCTCAAAGCGGTTATGCACACGGAAGAAAAATGGGGGGGAAGGAATATTTCGCTATCCAACTTTCTCAAACTCGCTATTCAAATCGCCGATAGTTTGGGTCACATTCACGCCGCTAATATCATTCATAAGGACATTAATCCTGCTAATATTGTGTGGAATCAGGAGACTAAGCAAATTAAAATCATTGACTTTGGCATTGCCACAGTCTTACCACGCGAAAACCTGATGCTAAAAAATCCTTCTTTATTAGAAGGGACATTGGCTTATATTTCTCCTGAACAAACAGGGCGCATGAACCGTGCGTTGGACTATCGTACCGACTTATATTCGTTAGGTGTGACTTTTTATGAACTGTTGACGGGAAAAATCCCGTTTGAGTCGGATAACCCTTTAAAATTAGTGCATTGTCATATTGCCAAAATACCCACGCCGGTTCAAGATACCAATTCTGACGTACCGCCCATCATCTCCGATATCGTGATGAAATTGATGTCGAAAAATGTCGAAGATCGTTATCAATCGGCGTTTGGGGTGAAGGCGGATTTGGAAAAATGCCTAGAAAACCTCTTCAATTTAAAAAACATTGGCGGTTTGGACTTTGAATTGGCACAAAACGATTTTTCTGGCCGTTTCCAAATTCCCCAAAAGCTTTATGGGCGTGAATCAGAAATTGACACGTTGTTGCAAGCCTTTGAGCGTGTGGCAAATCCTCCCTTTGCGAAAGGGAAAAGTGAACTCATACTTATAGCGGGCTACTCTGGTGTAGGAAAAACGGCTTTGGTGCATGAAGTTCATAAACCCATGACAGAAAAGTGCGGTTGTTTTGCATCAGGAAAATTTGACCAATTGGGGCGCAATATACCGTATTCGGCATTGACACAAGCGTTTAATGCGTTTTGCAATTATCGCTTGACTGATCGCCCCGAACAATTAAAGCAATGGCGCGAAAAAATTCTAAGTGCCGTGGGCAATAATGGACAAGTTTTAATAGAGGTGATCCCTAAATTAGAATTAGTGATAGGCCCCCAACCCGCTGCCGCGGAAGTGGGACCTACCGAAGCCCAAAACCGTTTTAATCTCGTTTTCCAAAATTTTTTTCGGACGATAAGTCAAGCCGAACATCCGTTGATACTGTTTATAGACGATTTGCAATGGGCCGATTCAGCCTCTTTGAATTTACTTGAAACCCTGATAACGGATACTGAGAGTCAATATTTTTTAATCATCGGAGCCTATCGGGATAATGAAGTGGATGCCACCCACCCTTTGATGATGATGGTAAAAGACTTGCAAAAAGCGGTTACTACTGTTAACACAATTCAATTGCAAAATTTATCGGTGACTGATGTTCACCGCTTGATTTCAGAGACATTCAAGTCTGAACCAGTTCATGTCCAACCATTGACTCAATTAGTTTATGAGAAAACTCAAGGGAATGCCTTTTTTACTCACGAATTTCTTAAATCCTTGTATAAAGAAGAATTATTGATCTTTGATATCAAGGAACAAAAATGGCAATGGGCACTTTCAAAAATTTCTGCCAAAGACATGACAGACAATGTGGTGGAATTGATGGCGAGTCAGATCGGACAATTGCCCACAGAAACGCAAGCCGTTTTGAAATTAGCCGCTTGCATTGGTAATAAGTTTAATTTGAACACCTTGTCTCTGATCTACCAACAGGCCCAACCTGATACGTTCAGTCATCTTTGGAAAGCGATAGAAGAAGGCTTGATCGAACCGCAGGATGAGAATTATAAACAAGTGGAAAATCTCGAAAAATGCGAGACCAACACACATTTTAAATTCCAACATGATCGTGTACAACAAGCGGCTTATGCCTTGATACCAGAAATGGAGAAATCCGTTGTTCATTTAGAAATTGGGCGGTTATTGTTAGCCAATGCCAAAACAGAAAACTTAGAAGAACAGATTTTTGAAATGGTCAATCAATTAAATGGTGGTTTGGCATTGATAACGGCTGAGACTGAGAAAGTGACTTTAGCCCGTTTGAATTTACAGGCGGGAAAAAAGGCGAAATCCGGCACGGCTTATCAAGCAGCTATCAATTATTTGGGATTAGGCGTTCCGTTATTAGGTGAATGTGCATGGGATAAGCATTGTTCTCTCACCTTTGAATTACATCAGGAACAAGGTGAATGTGAATTTTTGTTAGGACACTTTGACCGTTCTGATCAACTACTCGCCCTCGCTGCCGAAAAGGCACAATCTAAATTTGATCAAGCAGAAATTTATGTGATCAAAATCGCTCTATTGGCAGGGCAAGGTAAGTATCACGAAGCGGTTGCCACTATGATAGCAGCTTTGAATATGTTCGACATGAATGTACCTACCCTAGAACAAACCGAAGCACAGCAACAAGCCACGACAGCGGAAATCGCCCTTTATCAAGAACAGATGAAAGACCGCCATATTGATGATTTGTATCATCTGCCCCTAATGCAAGATGAGGAAATGAAAGTTTGTTCACAAATTATTGGCATTGCTTTCGATTCTATTGTTATCGGAATACCAGACCGGTTGGCTTTTTATGCCACTAAAATGGTGAATATGTCCATTAAAAATGGGCTGTCTGTGTATACACCGGTAGGATATGCTTTTTTCGCAGCGATACTCAGTGGTGGTTTCAAGGATTATTCAGGGACCTACCAATTTACTGCCTTGGCTTTACGACTCAATCAGAAAAAACTGATTAATTCGAGGGCAAAGACTAAGATATATAATGTATACGGTTTTTTTAATGTGCTGAAAGAGCCTATCAATATTTGTGCCCAAAACTTTAGAGAAACCTACCGTATCGCATTGGAAAGCGGTGATTTTTCCTATGCTGGCTATGCCATGGTTGAAATACCAAGGTATATTTTACCACTGAGCATAGAGGACGGTCTAAAAGCAACCCGGGAAACCATTGCTTATGCTAAGAAGGAAAATTATCTACCCTCATTACTTCTCGGTCAATTGTATGAAGGCTTCCTTAAAAATTTGCAAGGTTTTACATTGAGTAGAACCAATTTTAACTATGGCGAATTTACCGAAGAAATTATCATCAACGCCTTTGAAAAAGAAGCCTCTCTTATTGCTATTTATAAAAGGTATAAATTACAGTCGTTTAGCATTTTTGAATACTATGAGCAGGCTTTACCATTGGTACATGAACGTGCTTTATGGATTGCGGCTTTTGGTGCTATAGATTTAAGTTTAAGAAGTGATTACTACTTGCACGCCGGTATCACTTGTGCCGCCTTGTATTCTACCGCTTCTGAAAAAGACAAACTCGCTTATTTAGAAATCCTAGATGAGTGCCTTACCGAAAATCAATTGTTATCTAATGAATGTCAAATCAATTTTGAACATGCTTGTTTGATTTTGCAAGCTGAGAAAGCTAAAGTTGAAAACCGCCTGATGGAAGCAATACACCTTTATGATCAAGCGATTGCTTCGGCTAAGAAGTATGATTACTTGTGTCATGAAGCACTCGCCAATGAATTAGCGGCTAAATTTTGGCTCGCACAGCAAAAAAAAGACTTTGCCCCTCTTTATCTGAAAGGAGCGCACCATGCCTATCAACAATGGGGTGCAACGGCTAAAGTGAAAGATTTAGAGGAAAAATACCCACAATTTTTCACAGAATCTCAACCCATTCAAAAAATCGTGGCTTCCAACACATCCCTCAGTACTTCAACACAGTTGGACTTAGACAGTGTGATGAAGGCATCTCAAACCTTATCAGGTGAAATGGTGTTGAGCGGTTTGTTGGAAAAAATGATGCACATTGTGATTGAAAATGCGGGGGCTTCCAGCGGCTTTTTGCTATTACCTCAACAGGAACAATGGATGATCGAAGCGCAAGGCCAAGTGGATAGTACTGAAATTAAGGTATTGCAAGCACTACCACTTGATCAAAGTGAAGCGGTTTGTGCAAGCATTATCCATTATGTTGCCCGCACCCAAGACAATGTGGTGTTGAATAATGCCACAGTAGAAGGTAATTTTACCCATGAAGCCTGTATTATCAAACGGCAATCTAAATCGGTGTTATGTGCGCCGCTTTTAAACCAAGGCAAACTGACGGGTATTTTATATTTAGAAAACCATTTGACTGAAGGCGCGTTTACTTCGGAAAGATTGGAAGTGCTTAATTTATTATCTTCCCAAATCGCTATTTCAATTGAAAATGCGAATCTTTACCGTCATTTAGAACAAAAAGTGGCCGAGCGTACCCAAGAATTGTCCGATGCCCTTGAACATCTCAAAGCGACCCAAGCCCAATTGATTGAATCAGAAAAAATGGCTTCACTCGGCGGTTTAGTGGCGGGTATCGCGCACGAAATCAACACCCCGCTTGGCATTGGTGTCACAGCGGCCTCCACTTTAGAAGATACAACTGTAATTACCGTCAAGGATTATGATAACAAACAGTTGAAAGGCTCCGCATTAAAAGCCTATTTTCAGACGGCTATTCAATGTAACCACTTGATTTTAAAGAATTTAGAACGGGCCAGTGAATTAGTACAAACGTTCAAGCAAGTGGCAGTTGACCAAAGCAATTTTGAAATACGCACCTTTGCGGTGAAAAAGTATATTGAGAACGCGCTGATCAGCTTAACACCCCATCTGAAAAAAACGCGGCATAAAATTACGGTTAACGGTGATGAAAAACTGGAGATAAACAGTTATCCGGGGGGCTTTTCACAAATCATCACTCACCTTGTGATGAATTCACTCAACCATGCCTATCCAGAAGGGGAAGCGGGGCATATCCATTTTGATTTGCGCTGTGAATCTGAGCGATTGAGTTTGGAGTATAGCGATGATGGCTGCGGTATTCCTGCCGACAATTTGGGTAAAATATTTGAGCCATTTTTCACCACCAAACGCGCCCGCGGTGGAATCGGCTTAGGTTTGCACATCGTTTATAATTTGGTGACGCAGTTGAAAGGGAGTCTTCGCGTACAAAGTGAAATCGGTATTGGGACAACATTTATTCTTGATTTAAGTAGAGATGTCGGTTAAATTTTGCTGGAGCAGGTTTGCAACCTGCTTCTGAACGTTCTTGTGCGGGAAGAACCGGTTTGCAACCTGCTCCCGAACGTTGAGGCTCAAAGCCGTTTCAATAAAACGTTGCGGACGGGGTTGCAAACCCCGTCCAGCCCTAAATGTTCGGATAAATAATTATAACTACAAAGATTGTATATAAAAAATGGATGACAAAAAAAACATAACAACAAGGATTGGAGACAAGAATGGATTTAAAAAAAAAACTATAACGACAGGGATTAGAGTTTATAGCGATTTAATGTCAATCATTGATTGATTTATATTTTTATTAAAAACAATAAAATCAAGCACTTAAATTAAATCAGTCTATAGACGTTCAGAAAAATAGAGTTTAGCAACGAAGTAGCGGAACGCTCAACCTTCAAGGTTTTTTACTGAAATGATTTTCCTGAAAAACGATATATACTTTAAACGGCTGAAATTTGGACTTTTATGTAGGGTGGGCAAGTCTTTTTTTTTGCCCACCAACCGTTAAAAAAAAAGTCCAAAAATTACCCGTTAGTAGTATAATCAAAACGGATTGGTTCAAAGTTATGCTTGCTTTAAAATCCCTTTTTATATACAATCCCTGTAGTTATTGTTGGCGATAT
>Ga0233403_10001294_pt1 | contig 11748 bp, 4 predicted proteins | sample Na_oxic_1_MG_FD_179866 | JGI IMG/M metagenome (GOLD analysis project Ga0233403, IMG submission 179866) | Seawater microbial communities from Saanich Inlet, British Columbia, Canada - Na_oxic_1_MG | ecosystem: Environmental > Aquatic > Marine > Inlet | place: Canada: British Columbia | collected...
AGCGAATTGGCCCTTTAATTTTAATTCGTTGTTTTCGCAAATTCGTTGTACTTTTTTTTGTAAATTTCGTTCAAACAAATAAGGAGTAATAAAACTAATGCCGGCTAAATATATCAATGATTGCACTTCGGTAAAACCGGATGTAAATTTAGGGCTACCCAATAAGCGGTGGCGATTTATAGCCTCATCATGGGCACCTATCTTTAGTAGCTGCTCGCGTAAATTTGGGCAATGGCTATTTGCGAGTTTAATGCCTCTAGCATTATTAAGTACTTTCCCAATTATGGGGAATGCTAGTGAATTGCTTGCGGATCAAATTCTCCATATTAGTTGTAATGGCGATGCGACTGATCAGAGTGCTCTAAAACACCCCGTTGAAAATCATGGGGTTAAATTTTTTCGTGATCGACTGGAACAGCGAAGCATAGCCTGTTTTTTTGGTGGGGATGATTATTTGAGAATTCCCAATCATCCGGTTTTCAGTTCGTCTCGTTTTACCATTGCCGCTTGGGTATTAGTGGAAGGCTCTGATAATGGCAAAACCCATGCAATTGTTTCTAATTACAACGGTGGTGGCGATGCTCAACATTATGGTATTAATATGGGCGAAGGCGTAGCCGGTGTATTTTTTGATGATGGAGATGGAAAACCTTTACGTGGTGCTAAGGATTTAGACGGTATCCCTTTAACAGATGGTAAATGGCATCATGTGGCTGCTGTGTTTGAAAACGGTGTCAAGACCAAACTCTATGTGGATGGTACGTTTAGAAAAAAAAGTGCCGATCTAATGCCAGATAGTATTACTCCAGCCGGTGACTTATACATTGGACGTGGTGGTGATGCCGAGGGGTTTGAGCAAAGATGGATTGGTAGTATTGACGAAGTAAGAATCCTTGGGCGGGCGTTGTCAGGTGACGAAGTTGGTTTGTTGGCTGCCATCATTGATTTACCTACTGGCGAAACTTTTATCCCAACCGGTTATGGTGATAACGATCCTTTCCTTGTTGCGGTGAAAGATGGCCCAGTTGATACTTTCAAAATGACACCTAATCCGGATGGCAGTACTTCTATAAATAATGTGTCTTCTGACACTAGTAATCGCCGAAGAGATTGGGGTTCAACGGCACCTTCCAAGACTTCGACGTTGATTCTTAAGGACGGCGAAATGACGTTGATTGATGAAGCCATCCCGGGTGTAGTTGCTAGTATTAATATTTTCGGTGATTTGGAAGTCACAGATGAAAAGTTTCCGGATTTAAGATTGATATTGTACCGGAATAATGATCAATATGTATTTAAAAGTAAGTCCAATCCGTCAGTAGATATAAAAGTCCATGCTGATGGTACTTTGGATATTGTTGATGCAAATCAACCGAGCCTTAAAATTACTCGTGACAAACAGAGTATTATTAAGGTTGAAGACTCCGAAACCAAGACGGTAACATCGGTAGACATGGACGGAAATGCTGTCCTTACCCATCCAGACGCTCCTAATATTGAAGTAAAATTCAATGTTTTTGATACGCCACCGAGTTATACGCTTACGGATACAACCACTGGTGACTGCATTGAAATTACTCCGGATAGTAATACAAGGCGTAGGGATGTGCGTGACTTAAAAGGTACAGTCATAGATGCTGGTGAAGATATTGCGAATGGTTTAACCCGTATTGGTATTGATAAAGCTATTAATACTGGTAATCCAGAAGTTGACAGTGTGTTGAAAAGTGGTGCCAATAAGATAACCGGTGCTTTGATTAATGCTGGTGCTGATAAGGTGAAAGAATTGCTTGTAGGTAGTAGCAGTGGTGGCGGTATTATGAGCACCATCACTACGCTTGCTAAAGGAGCTGCTACAAGCTTCGGAACTTCTGCTGCCGCAGCCGGGGCTAAATTTGCTGCATGGTGGGGTTGTTTAGCTCCTATGTCGCAATTTGCTATTGCTGGTGCCGGTATTGGTTTAGCGGTTGCCGGGGTTGCTGTCGTCGCAGCACTATTCATACAAAACCGTAAACTCAAGAAACAGATCAAGAAATTACAAGAGCAAGTGAAGCAATTACGCCATCAAGTGCAAGTTTTGGAAGCAACTGTTGCACGGCAAGCTGAAGAAATCGCGGAACTAAGAAAAACGGTTAAAGATCAAGCCAAACAGATTGTGATATTAAAGGGAAGGATTGATGAACAAGCTCAAAAGATTGATGAACAAGCTCAAAGAATAGCGGCTATTGAAAATGAAGCTGAAAAACGCAAGGAGGAACTTGCAAAACAGAAAGAAATGATAGCAAGTCTACAGCAGAAAATGGCTGATTTAGAAGAAAGGGTGAGACGTGGAAATGGTGGGGCTGAAGAAATACCCCCCGGTGAAGATCCAGATACTAGACGTGGTTTCAGAGATAGTTCTGCGGATATATGTCGTAGTCTCATTACTCCGGCAATGTGTCAAGTCTATGGTGTTCAAGACCAAGGAGCCAATGACAGTATCTCTTTTGTCTATAACCCGGTTGCCCAAACGGTTGAGCAAATTGGTGAAATTTGCCAAGGTTGTGATCTTGAGGCGATGGCGATTCATCCGGTTACCAATGTAATTTATTTAGGTTCCGGGGATAATGCCGTTGGCCATCCAGATGGCCATCTCTACCAACTTGATGCCAATACCGGTGCATTACGTTCAGTAGGTATCACTGGATTTAATGACATTAGTGGACTTACTTTTGATGATGATGGCGTGTTGTGGGGATGGGCTAAAGGTCAAGGACTAGTCATTTTGGATACTGAGACTGGACAAGGTAACTTAGAATTGCCTTCCTCAATAGAATTGGCTGATTTGAGTTGGGATAGCAATTACCAAATCTTGTATGGTGTTATGGGTAAGGAATTGTGGAGTTATGATCCCAATGGTGGGGCTGCCAATGAATTGTGTGACAACTTACCTCGCAAAACCGAAGCGGTAAAAGCATTACCAATCAGCGTTTCGCCAATCGGTATTGTCTGGATAGGCTCACATAATAACCGCCAAACGGAATTACAAGCGTATGAAATAGCCACCTGTCAACCGCAGAAAAACCTTAACCTTTCTATTGGTTATGACGATGTTGAAGGATTAGCTATGCCAACGGCGGCTTGTCAGTAGCATTACTTGTCTGAACAAGATTTGCCGGATTTAGAGGATATTCAGGATTAAGATCATAAGATTATCCGGTTAATCCTTAAATCTGGTGAATCCGGATTCAGACAATTTAAGCATCAATGGGAATATATATACCCCAATTTTTTCGACTAATTAATTTACCTGAGCTTGTGAGGAGTATAAAAAGTCTCACTTAAAAACCTCTGAGGTTTTCAAAACCTCAGAGGTTTGGCACCAAGGTATTTTTAGCTAAGGCTAGAAATCCGATTTTTGCCAAAAATCGGATTTCTTAGTGTGAAGTTTGGAATTTCGACAGGCCCTCCCCGTATTTATTGGATGAGCCGTGATTTATAACTTATATATAACATGAAATGTATCGACTTTTACGTGATATGTTAAGAAATCAACCCTATTATACGCACGCGAGAAGCAAATTCGTGGCTCCCCGCAATTTGGTTATATTTATATATAGACTTTCAGAAAAATAGGGGCAAAGAAATCCGATTTTTGGCAAAAATCGGATTTCTAACCAAGCCAAAATATTTATCTGAAACACTATAGCGATTTTGCACCATCAGTTACTGGCAGCGGTGCAAGCGTTAGTCAGTCTAAAAACTTGGATATTGCCTTTCAGTCCAAGTTAGGAACGGGAAACTTTTGAAGTTGCCCTTAGTTGACTAATGAAATATGAGAGGTGTACTACCAAAGATGCCAGTTTTGGTAGTTTTAACCGACGGTGTGATTTGCCATTAACCTTTGACAATTGGTAAACCACCATTTTGTAATATCCCTTATAAGTAAGGAGCGATAAAACTAATGCCGGCTAAATATATCAATGAAGGGCTACCCAATAAGCGGTGGCGATTTATACCCTCATCATGGGCACCTATCTTTAGTAGCTGCTCGCGTAAAATTGGGCAGTGGCTATTTGCGAGTTTAATGCCTCTAGCATTATTAAGTACTTTCCCGATTATGGGGAATGCTGGTGAATTGCTTGCGGATCAAATTCTCCATATTAGTTGTAATGGCGATGCGACTGATCAGAGTGATCTAAAACACCCCGTTGAAAATCATGGGGTTAAATTTTTTAGTGATCGACTGCAACAGCGAAGCATAGCCTGTTTTTTTGGTGGGGATGATTATTTGAGAATTCCCAATCATTCGGCTTTCAGTGGCTCTCGTTTTACCATTGCCGCTTGGGTATTAGTGGAAGGCTCTGGTAATGACAAAAACCGGGTGGCTATAGTTTCTAACTACAACGGTGGTGGCACTGCTCAACATTATGGTATTAATATGGGCGAAGGCGTAGCTGGTGTATTTTTTGATGATGGAGATGGAAAACCTTTACGTGGTGCTAAGGATTTAGACGGTACCTTTTTGACAGATGGTAAATGGCATCATGTAGCAGCTGTGTTTGAAAACGGTGTCCAGACTAAACTCTATGTGGATGGTGTGTTTAGAAGAAAAAGTGCCGGTATCATGCCGGCTAGTATTACTCCAGCCGGTGATTTATACATTGGGCGTGGCGGTGATGCTGAGGGGTTCGAGCAAAGATGGGTTGGTAGTATTGACGAAGTAAGAATCCTTGGGCGGGCGTTGTCAGATGATGAAGTTGGTTTGTTGGCAACAATCATTGATTTACCCACTGGTGAAACTTTTATATCAACCGGTTATGGTGATAACGATCCTTACTTTGTTGCTCTGAAAGATGGCCCTGTTGATACTCTCAAGGTAACACCTAATTCGGATGATAGCATTTCCATAAATAATGTGTCTTCTGACACTAGCCCTCGCCGAAGAAATTGGGATTCAACCGCACCTTCAAAGACTTCGACGCTGATTCTTAATGACGGCGAAATGACGTTGATCGATGAAGCCATCCCGGGTGTAGTAGCCGGTATTAATATCTTCGGTGATTTGGAAGTCACAGATGAAAAGTTTCCGGATTTAAGACTAATCTTGTACCGGAATAATGAGCAATTTGTGTTTAAAAGTAAGTCCAATCCGTCAGTAGATATAAAAGTCCATGCTGATGGTACTTTGGACATTGTTGATGCAAATCAACCAAGCCTCAAAATTACTCGTGACAAACAGAGTGTTATTAAGGTTGAAGACTCAGAAACCAAGACGGTAACATCGGTAGACATGGACGGAAATGCTGTCCTTACCCATCCAGACGCTCCCAATATTGAAGTAAAATTCAATGTTTTCGATACGCCACCGAGTTATACGCTCACGGATACAATTACTGGTGACTGCATTGAAATTACTCCGGATAGTAATACAAGGCGTAGAGATGTGCGTAATAGTATGTTGATAAATATTGTTAATCAAGCAATCGGTGCTTGGATTAATACTGGTATTAATAAGGTGAGAAAATTTCTTGCTAGCAGTGGCGGTTTAAATACTACTAATACGCTTGCTACCGGAGCTGCTGCAAGCTTAGGAGCTTCTAGTGTCGCAGCCCATAGTGGATTTAGTACATGGCTTGCTTTTTTACCGGCTATGTCGAAATTTGGTATCGTTGGTGGAGCGATAGGTTTAGCTCTAAATCGTAATACAAGACGTAGAAATGTACGTCTTCCACCACCAGTAGTTGCTGGAGCTGTGATTGGTGGGATTGCTATTGTCGCATACTTATTCTGGGACAACAGCAAGCTCAAGAAAAAGATTAAGGAATTACAAGCTCAAGTGCAACAATTACGTCATCAAGTGCAAGTTTTGGAAGCAACGGTTGCACGGCAAGCTGAAGAAATTGCGGATCTAAGGAAGACGGTTGCAGATCAAGCCGAACAGATTGTGATATTAAAGGGAAGGATTGATGAACAAGCCAAAACGATTGATGAGCAAGCTCAAAGAATAGCAACTATTGAAAATGAAGCCCAGCAAAGACAAGAGCAACTTGATAAACAGGCTGAAATGATAGCGAGTATGAAGCAGAAAATGGCCGATTTAGAAGAAAGGCTAGGAACTGCAAATGATGGAGGTGAAGAAATTCCCCCCGGTGAAGATCCCGGTAGACGACGTGGTTTCAGAGATAGTTCTACGGATATATGCCGTAGTCTCATTACTCCGGCAATGTGTCAAGTCTATGGTGTTCAAGACCAAGGAGCCAATGATAGTATCTCTTTTGTCTACAACCCGGCTGACCAAACGGTTGAGCAAATTGGTGAAATTTGCCAAGGTTGTGATCTTGAGGCTATGGCGATTCATCCGGTTACCGATGTAATTTATTTAGGCTCCGGGGATAATGCCGTTGGCCATCCCAATGGCCATCTCTACAAGCTTGATGCCAATACCGGCGCATTACGCTCAGTGGGTATCACTGGATTTAATGACATTAGCGGACTTACTTTTGATGATGATGGCGTGTTGTGGGGATGGGCCAAAGGTCAAGGACTAGTCATTTTGGATACCGATACTGGCCAAGGTAACTTAGAATTACCTTCCTCAATAGCACTAGCCGATTTGAGCTGGGATAGCAATTACCAAATCTTGTATGGTGTTATGGGTAAGGAATTGTGGAGTTATGATCCCAATGGTGGAGCTGCCAATGAATTGTGTAATAACTTACCTCGCAAAACCGAAGCGGTAAAAGCATTACCAATCAGTGTTTCGCCAGTCGGTATTATCTGGATAGGCTCACATAATAATCGCCAAACGGAATTACAGGCGTATGACATAGCAACCTGTCAATTCCAGAAAAGCCATAACCTTTCTATCGGTTATGACGATGTTGAAGGGTTAGCTATGCCAACGGCGGCTTGTCAGTAGTATGTCTGAATCCGGATTTACCGGATTATAGGATTTTCAGGATTAAGCACTTTCGCCAAAAGTTTTATTATTTTCTGGAGTCCAAACCTTTAGATTTGGACGTGCCATATTATCAGGTTAATCCTTAAATCTGGTGAATCCGGATTCAAACAAATAAGGTGGGCAAGAAAAAGACTTTGCCCACCCTACGTTATTATTCGGTTTGTTAGAAAACTTATGCTTCAGTACTTACAATGAATGATTTTTCAATTCTTTCAGAAGGAAAAAAATTATGAACAAAATAGCATTCGTCTGGTTTGCTTTCGTATGTTCAATAGTAGGGACAGTATGCCTAATTCCTTCTAAGTTAATGGCTTGTGAAGGACGTGCTACTTATTCCGTCTCTGATGGTAAACTGCATTTGCCGTTTATTGATATTGTCACCGCCAATGGTGTTGAAAAAGTCATAGACGCGAAGCTGCAAAAGATATCGGTTCCCGATACCGAACTGTTGTTTGAATTCACCACTTTTGAAATTGCTTCTCCCCAAGCAAAGGTGAAACTTTGTCATGCTACTTATCAATATGATGGGCAAGTACGAATTCCCATTGTGGATATTCCCGAACAGAATCTCACTGTCAGGGCAACGCTTAAAAAAGTTCCTTTGACGCGCAAAGGGCGATTTTTTGATACCACCGATGTGCAACTGAGTAACTGTTCACCTAATACCCGTGAACTTTGTGAATTGTCTTTTTCAAAGTATGTACTTTTCTTGGAAAAGATTTCTTTTGTGCCAGAGGAGGCTCGCTATGCTCAAAAAATTAAACAGACTTTCAGTCTCACGGCTGATGAGATGGCACGGTTACAAGATAACGGCTTTGTCGTGACTGATCGTTTGGCATTTAAAGATTTTTCCAATGCCTACGCCTACATCTATTGGAAAGATTTACCGGTTGTGATCACTACCGACTCCATTTTACAAGCGATCCACAAAACCTATGATGACTTACTGACGCGTTTAGAAGTAAGGGTGCTTGCCCCGCAGTTAGCCTATTTTTTGACCCAAGTACGCCAACAGGTGCGTGCTGATGCCAGTGCTAACACGGATCCTGAACTTGCGTCGCTCTATACCGATGTTGACAATTATCTTAGTGTCCCGTTAGCTTTGCTTGCCAGTGAAGTGGAAATCGCAGATGTTCCTCCAAAAGCGCTGGGTTATGTTGAACTGGCTCAGCAATCTAGTGGCATTGCTCCCGTAACCCTCTTTGGTGGTGAACGCAAAGTTGATTTTAGCTTGTTTAAGCCACGCGGACATTATACCAAACATGATCGCCTGAAACGCTACTTCCGGGCGATGAATTGGTTGGCCCACATAGATTTTCGATTGGTGGAGTATGATTTGAATGGCGAGCCACGCCGGAATGTTAATCAGATCGCCGCAGCGGTGTTGTTACACCAAGCGATAAAATCAGCGAATCAGCGTGCTACTTGGCAGACATTTGACCACTTGATTAGCATATTTGTGGGGCCAAGTGATAACATGACATTACCGGATTTGGATCGTTTTCTCGCCGATGCCGGAATAGAAACCGCCGGGGATGTTTTCCAAAAATCAATGCTCACGTTGTTGACGAGTGGTAATTATGGACAACAACAAATAACCGGACAATTGCTTAACGTTGCACCAGATAATCCGGAACCGCAATCACGCCCGGTCAGTTTTATGCTGCTAGGACAACGGTTTGTCATTGATTCCTACATCATGAGCCAGTTGGTATTTGATCAGTTGCTGGTAAATACTCAAAAAGTCCCACGCCCATTGCCAAGCCCGCTTGATGTGATGTATGTATTAGGGAATGATCGTGCGAAAACCCATTTGCAAGCAGAATTGACACGGTATAATTATCAGGAAAGTCTCGATTCGCTCCGCACTTTAGTAGAAGGTTATGATGCGACTTTTTGGACCAGCAGTACTTACAACCGCTGGCTCAATAGCTTACGTGCTCTGAACGTGAATACCATTAATTCAGCCTACCCACAAGCAATGCGAACTTCCGCATGGGCTGACAAAATGCTACACACCCAATTGGCTTCTTGGGCACAGTTACGCCATGATAATATTTTATATGCAAAACAATCGTTTACAATGATATTATGTGAATACCCGGCCGGCTATGTCGAGCCATATCCGGCTTTCTATACAGCTGTGCAGGATTATGCGCGTGCGGGATATGAAGCATTGACGAGTCTTGATCTCACAACGGCTAGAAAAGCAAAGCAAGTGCTGCGGCAACTCGAAAATGCTGATTCCGGCATAAACTGGCTATTTCCTGATGACGTGTCAACATTGCGTGATAAGGTACTTGCCTATTTTAAACATCTGGAGTATGTCGCCACCATGCTCCAGACAATGGCTGAAAAAGAACTGCGCGTGGAACCATTTAACGAAAAAGAGGAAACTTTTATCAGAGACACAGCGGTTCTCCAGAAAAAAAATTCCAAGATGTGTGGTGAGCCTCCCCTTGAAATTTGGAATGGTTGGTATCCACAATTATTTCCGTGGGAGGACGAAAGCCCAGCGCTAATTGCGGATATCCACACCAATCATAATACTAAACTGGCACCTCCTAGCATTTTACACGTTGCAACTGGTTCAGTAGCAGCAATGATTTTGATTGCCAATACTGATGAAGGGCCAACGATGTATGTAGGGCCATCATTTACTTACTATGAGGTAATAGAAAAAGGAGAAGCGGGAACTCCTCCAGCTCGCCTAACCGATGAGGATTGGAAGTGGCGACTACACAAAAATCCAAGCCCGACTCCACCCAATTGGACAACGAGTTTCCGATTACCAGCATCCCCTAACTATTTATCGGTACCGGCTCAATCATCTTCCTTATTAGAAGATTTTTCATTTGAAGAAAAATAGTAGTATTATTTTTTGTTTGAACCGGATTAGAGGATTTTCAGGATTAAGATCATAAGATTATCCGGTTAATCCTTAAATCTTGTTGGAGTCCAAACCTTTAGATTTGGACATACTATATGGTTAATCCTTAAATCTTGTTGGAGTCCAAACCTTTAGATTTGGACATACTATATCTTAGGAGAGAAAGAAATGAGTGATTCATATGAAGTTGAAAATAACGGAATTGATGGGGAGGATCCAATAGGCTCATTGAATCACAGCAGAGTTCAATTTAAATTAGGAAGTTTGCTGGATCGTTGTGCTGGCAACAAATTACATTTTGCCACGGAGTTAAGTTTGGACATTGCTCAACATGATCTCAGTGAATATCGGCTTGATGGCAAATATGAGATTAAACCGGATATTTGTGCCTATATTAATTTTCCGGTTATACCCGCTAAAGTAGATGATCTGGTAACAGTCTCTCAAATGCCGGACTTGGCTGTTGATATCCTGTCGCCACGTCAATCAATTGGTTATCTGATTAGAAAAACTAAAGCTTATTTTGAATTAGGTGTTAAATCATGTTGGATAGTTAATCCGGGCATGCAGACTGTGACGGTTTACTCGCACCCAAATCAGCGTAAAAGCTTTGATATCGAACGCGATACCGAAGTCATTGACGAAGTGATGGCTCTTTGTTTACCCATGAAAGAGATTTTTTCTAGCTAGGTACTTTCGCCAAAAGTTTTATTATTTAATAAGTCTGAATCCTGATTCACAAGATTTAAGGATTAACCGGATAATATTATGATTTTAATCCTGAAAATCCTAAAATCAGGTAAATCCTGATTCAGACAATTTAAGCGTCTGAACAGGATTTAACGGATTAGAGGATATTCAGGATTAAAAATCATAATATCCTGTTATTCCTTTAAATCCTGTGAATCATGTTCAGACAATTTAATAAGGAGAAAATTCATGCTCAACACAAAGTGGAATACACTAATTTCAATATTGTTTTTCATGCTGTTTAGTTGGCAAACTACCGTACAGGCTGACTTGAATGATGGGTTAATTGTCCATTATCCGTTTGATGGCAATGGCAATGATGTTAGTGGTAATGGGAATCATGCAACTGTACATGGGGCAACTTTAACTGAGAATCGTTTTAATAATGCTGATAGTGCGTATAGTTTTAATGGTGTGAATAATTACATTGAACGTTTTGATCATGATTTTACCCCAAATAGTCAAAGTTGGACTATTGCTGCTTGGTCTAAAGGTTATGTCGGTCATATTGTTTCTTGGTTTAGATGTGGTGCAAATCCATCTTGTACTAGTGTTGATTCAGCTACTTATGCCATTGGTGCCGGTGGGTTTACTGTCGTAGATGATTATAATAGAAATTTGACGGTTCGCCCTGACATATCATCTTATGACTCTTGGCATTTCATGGTTGGAACGCTGGATCGGACTCAAAATGTGATGAAACTGTATGTGGATGGAATTGAAGTTGACAGTACACTAAGCAACCTTGGTCCACTTTCATCTGGTGGAATTTTTGGCATAATAAGTGGTCTTTTTAGCAAATTTTCTGGTAGAAATGTCAATGTTCCACTCAGTATAGGAAGATTTTTTAGAAGAGGCTGGGGCCAACCTACCTATTCCAAAGGAGTGATTGACGATATTCGTATTTACAATCGTGCTATCACCAAATCTGAAATCCAAATGCTCTACAAACTCATCACTGCCGGCACAGACATGACAGTAGAATTAGGCGAAACCGTCAACCTCAATGGCTCTTTTCATGGTATTGCCAGCAACGCTCCCTACAATTACATTTGGAAATTTGGTGATGGTAATACAGCAACCGGTAGTCTTACCAAAGGCGGTGATATAGCTGTTACCCATATCTTCAACCAAGAAGGAGAATTTAACGCTACTTTACAAGTAA
>Ga0233403_10001295_pt1 | contig 11746 bp, 4 predicted proteins | sample Na_oxic_1_MG_FD_179866 | JGI IMG/M metagenome (GOLD analysis project Ga0233403, IMG submission 179866) | Seawater microbial communities from Saanich Inlet, British Columbia, Canada - Na_oxic_1_MG | ecosystem: Environmental > Aquatic > Marine > Inlet | place: Canada: British Columbia | collected...
CTTTTACCGCAAATGCACAGTTTACCGGCGGTGCTGCTTTTGATGGCGGTAGTCTCGAAGGTATATCAAGTATGCAATTAACCGCTGAAGGTTCCTCGGTGTTATTCGTGGGTAGTATTAAGTTTGACTCTGAAGATGTTGGTAAAAATGTTGATATAGTTATAGCGGTTAGTTATAGCCATAATCCACTTTTAGGCTCTGATGGTGATATTGTATGGTGGAGTCGTACTGCGGATGGTATTCCAGAGTGGGATATGAACCCAGCCAATTTGGAAGCTTACAAAGTTGCTCATTTGATCGAAGAAGGAAATCTCACGTTACCTCTTCTAATGTATGAAGGACCATTGGGCAAAGAAAATATTGAACCGGGCACCATCAATGTGTACATTGGTTATCGTTTAGAAAATGGTTTGATTAAGTTTGGTGCCCAGCCTATTATTTTCCAGATGTTTTAGGAAAAAGCTTGGGGATAAATCCCCAAGCTAAAAGCTCAAGTCTGCTAAAGCAGACTATTTCTCTAAATGTTGGTTAGTGCCCTTTTGGGTACTTTAGCTTTTAGCCTCAGAATTTATTCTGAGGTTGTTCTTAATTTAGGAAATAAAAAATGAAAGACATTAAATTTTATAGCGTAATTTTTATTACAAATATTATTTTTGGTTATTTACCCATTGTATCTGCTCAAGAAGATACGATCCCGCCTACTTTGCATTCCGTTGAAATAACGCCTAATTCGGTCAAAGACGGTGAAACTGTTACTATTTCTGTGCATACGACTGATGATATTGCGGGTGTTGCAACTGTCGCTGTTTTTATTGAAATGCCCGATGGAATGGGGGAACGTGATGCGCCGCTCCTTTCATTTGATGAGGGTTCACAACGTTATATTAGAACCTATCAATTGCCTGAATTTGCTCAAACGGGTACATGGCTCATTAAGCAAGTTATTCTTGAAGATAAAGCCGGAAATAGAACTTTTATTGATAAAGGCCCTAGCTTAAATGCGACATTCCAAGTTAAATCTTCACAATCTGATACAATCCCACCAACTTTGCACTCCGTTGAAATAACGCCCAATTCGGTCAAAGATGGCGAAACTGTCACAATTTCTGTACATACCACTGATGATATTGCTGGTATTGCAAAGGTAGCTGTTTTTATAGAAATGCCTGATGGAATGGAGGAACGTAACGCGCCGCTCCTTTCTTTTGATGAGGGTTCACAACGTTATATTAGAACCTATCAATTGCCGGAATTTGCTCAAACTGGTACATGGCTCATTAAGCAAGTTCTTCTTGAAGATAAAGCCGGAAATAGAACTTTTATTGATAAAGGCCCTAGCTTAAATGCGACATTCCAAGTTAAATCTTCACAGTCTGATACAACCCCACCAACTTTGCACTCCGTTGAAATAACGCCCAATTCGGTCAAAGACGGTGAAACTGTTGCTATTTCTGTACATGCTAGCGATGATATTGCCGGTATTGCAAAGGTGGCTGTTTTTGTTGAAATGCCCGATGGAATGGGAGAACGTGAAGCTCCTAACCTTTTATTTGACGAAAGTTCACAAAGTTATGTTAGAATATATCAAGTTCCTAAGTTTGCTCAAATTGGTACGTGGATAATTAAGCAAGTTTATCTTGAAGATAAAGCCGGAAATAGAACTTTTATTGATAAAGGACCTAGTTTAAATGCTTCTTTTCAAGTAGGGATATCACGTCTAGCTTCAACTATCCAAGATGAAGATACTCGCACCAAAATTTTGACTAGTGAACGAGCTGCTATTCTGATTCATCCACGCGGACAAGGTAGTGGTTATAAGCAAGAAGCTTCTATTCAATTTATGGCTACTCATATTTACCGTACTTTACAAGTGCGTGGCTATAGTAGTGACGAGATTTACTTTCTTTCCTACGAACCAGAATTAGATGTCAATGGTGATGGCTTTGTTGATAATGATGTTGTGGATGGTCCAATTACTATTCTTGATCGTGCATCAGATGTTTCTTCTCGTGATTTGATTTTAGACGATGTACAACAAGCATTTGATTGGGCAAAAGAAAGAGGAACGCTCGATCATCCTTTAATTGTTACTTTTGTTGATCATGCCTTGACCGGAAAATTGCGTTTAGACCCTTTCGATGAGGTATTAACAGCACAAGGTTTAGATGCAATGTTAGATGATTATCAACAGGCAACTGGAAATCCAGTCATTGTGGTTTTGGAAGCTTGTCATACTGGTAGTTTAATTGAAGGAATTCAAGGGGATAATCGTGTGATTATTAGTGCAACGAATGAAAATTTAGCCTATTATGATAATCTTGGTGCTTATTCTTTTAGTAAGTTCTATTTTGATAATTTGCGTCAAGGTGAAGATTTTAATACGGCTTTCAGTCTTGTAACAGATAAATTATCGACTTATGGCTATCCTTTTAATCAACAAGTGCCTCAATTAGAAGATGATGGTGATGGTATTTCTAATACAAGTCGTGATGGTAAGTTGGCTAATAAGTGGTGTTTAAATGGTTGTTTTGGTGCATTATCAGGAGAAATGACCCTAGAAGCGGAAACTCAGTCTATGAGTATTAGTTTGGAACAATCAGTATCGCTTAGTGTGCGTGTTGGCATCACAGAAGGTAGCATTAAGCGTGTTTGGGCTTTAATTATACCTCCTGAAACTACACAGCAACGTAATAAACAAGGTTTTTCTCTGCATCCTACTCCGCTGATAAATCTTAGTAAAGATTCTAATGATATATGGTTGGGTAGTTTCAATGACTTTCCAACTGTTGGAAATTATGTTGTGACTTTTATGGCTGAGGATAATGAAGGTTTTATTGCTGCTACTGCACCGATTACTTTGAGTTTAGAAGAGCTTTCAATACCACCAATTGGGAATGATACGAATTTGATTAAGCCAATTTCTAATCAAACTGTTTATCATGTTAATGATATTTTGCGTGTTAGTTTGCCAATATTACCAGTTGAACAAGAGCAATATATGGGTATTGGATTACCAGATGGGAGTATTTTTGTGTTAAATTCTCTTAATCATTTTACCCAGTTTGATGGTTTGGTTATACCACAATGGCAGGGAGATAATATTGCAATGGAATTTCCAATTTTGCCATGGATGCCTAGTGGGGAATATGTGCTATATTTGTTGCAAGTTCCGGTTGGAGTTGAGCCAATGGCAAATCAAGAATCATGGAAATTAGGTGTCAGTGGATTTAAGATAGATTAACTACAAGGATTGTATATAAGAAAGGATTGGATCGAGATTAGATTAAATTATCCAGAATTTTGAGTCAAAATGTAGGGTGGGCAAGTTTGCCCACCTTAACCTATTCACAATTTAGGAATGGATACGAAATTATTTGCCATTTTTGTTTAGGGAATGGAGCGTAGCGGATTTCCCGAAACAGCTAGAAACTGGGAAATTATTTCATGAGCATTCCTTACCTGAGTTTTGTTGGGTTACGCTCCGCTAACCCAACCTACATTTTAATCCACCGCAAAATCTACCTGAGTTTTGTTGGGTTACGCTTCGCTAACCCAACCTACATTTTAATCCACCGCAAAATTTGTACAATGGATATGCAGCCAATTTTCAGGGGGATGTGGATCATTCTCAGCAGCTACTAAAACACCACAGGCTTGATAATTTCCTTTTGCTACATCCGTTGGGAGAGGAAAATCCATAATCGACAAGCGGCGTTGGGCGTTGATTGCTACATTCGGTTGATAGACTTGAATGGTGTTTGGCATACTCAGAGTAAAGGGATGGGTTATCGTTATCCAATAGCCGGCTGGAAATACAATAGCTGTATATAAATCCACCACTGCGCCTTGCCCATTAATGAGCATATCTATACGTACCTCATCACCGCTGGTAGCATTATAGCGGCTTTGGTTTTTGGTCATTTTGACACAGGGATTGCAGTTGATATTTGAGTGTACTTCGCCGGTGGCTATATCTGACCAAACGCCTTCTTGGTTTTGGGCTTGGTACATAATTCGCCAGAGTCCACCAGTCCAAAAACCATCATAAAATACTTCATAACGTTCTCCAGCCGGATTGTAAAGTAAATCCATTTCTTCACGCGCAAAATCCGTTGCTTCGCCGGCATAATTTTGGCTCACAAATTCGGGATTAACGAATACTGCTCGCACTTGACGAATAGCGTCTTGCCCGGGTGAAGTTTTCACCCATAATGTCAATTGACTGTTGGCAAAACTTAGTTGTTCATGGACATGCACAATGGCCGGTGGAGGCGCGGCAGTGGCACATCCTTGGGCAATTGAACAGCCTAAATTGATTTTGCCGGCTAACCGGCTACCATCTTCACTGGTGTATTTGCCGTCTCCATCATCATCTAGCCACGGGGTTTGTTCTCTAAACAATTTCGGTTCTGCTTTTATCACCGCTTCGGCAGTATGAAAGGCATCCAATATACTTTGATCTTGGAGGCGTAAATGATAAATGAATTTTTCAGAGAAGCTGCCGTATTTAGTATTCCAAGCGAGGCTCGTTGCGTCTGCACTGCTGATTACTATTCTATCCGCTACGCCGGCTAATTCATCCAAAAATGACCCTGAATAACAACTATCTAAAATTATGATTTGTTGTACGCCGGCGGGCAGGGTGGCGAGTAAGTCACGGAGACGGGTGGCTGATAGTTCATAATCTGCTGAGATTATAAAATGGTTTTCACGCGCATGACCATGTATATAGAATATGAATTGTTGACCAGAGACTATACGGGCTGCTGCTTGGGCAAAGGCATCTGTAAAGTTTTGTTCGGGATCGAATAGGTTGTAGTCTTGGCGTTGGGTGTCGGGATGACCATCTAAATCAATGTCTTGTGGCCACATATTGATTGAGTGGATGTCGTCGTCTTTGAATCCTCGTTTGTTGAGTAGTCGGTACATGTTTTCGGTAAATTCTTGAGTGTAGCGATTTAAGGCACGGTTTCGGCGTTGGGTGTCGCCGGCTGCTACTATTATGGCTTGGCCCAGTGTATTTGTATCATCTGTATTGGTAATGGGTGGTGGTTCAACAATCACCGGGGGTAGTTCGGAGACAGTCACGGTGTCTTGGGCAGTTGCAGTTAAGCCATCATTGTCGGTGACGGTTAGGGTAATAGTATAAGTTCCGGCGTTAGCGAAAGTTATTTGCTGATTGCCACCAGAGGTTTGTTGGCCATCGGAAGTCGTCCACGCATGTTCAGTGATACTGCCGTCTGCATCCGTGGATTGGCTCCCGTCTAAATTGACAGTTAAGGGGACAGGGCCATCTTTTGGAGAAACGCTGAGGTTGGCAATTGGGGGAACTTTGGATACGGGTTTGGGTGTAACAGTGACCGTTTGTTGAGCAACGTTAGTACTTTGGGCATCTTTATCATCTGTTACCACAAGATTTATGGTGTAATTACCCGCATTTGAAAAAGTAATTGCTACATTTTCGCCAGAAGCGGTTTGTCCATCGGAGGCTGACCAATTATATTGGGTAATTGTACCATCATCAGTCGAAGTACTGGCATCTAAGGTAACGTTAAGCGGAGCCTCGCCTTGTGATGGAATGGCAGTGAATTTAGCCATTGGTAATTGGTTAATCTTTTCAGTCACATTGAAGGTTGCCGTTTCGGCAGCAGCCGTATTATCCGCGTCCACAAATGTGATGGAAAACTGACCAGACTGCGATCCTACATCAATAACAAAAACCATGCGACCATTCTCAAATGAAAACGATTGTCCTGAATTCACTGATTTTCCGTTAAGTAGACGCACCGTCGGTGTAAGATTATCACCCTCCATCCCATTAAAGAGAACTGTCATGATTGTGTTGCTATTTCTAAAAGGCAGGTTGTCTTGATCGAAAGTTTCCACTGTCATCGCCACAACACTATTTACTGGAATGTCAGTGGTTTCAATGTACGATGCAATGTAGCTCAGTTCTCGTGATACTGGTATTCCTGCACAAATGGTAAGCATATTCACTCCCAACCCCGGTTTAGTAAAGTTGACTTCAATGTCATCCTGACCAGCAAACATCTTCGAACCGTTAGAATCGTAAGAAAGTGCTACATGGGCATAACGATTTAGTGAAAAAGGAGTCAACCAACGACAAGGAACACCATAATTTCCTTCAAGTGTTCGATATTCAATTGATGCGGCATTGGGGGTCGTTGCCCGCAATTCTCCGGCGTTTGAACAAGCTTCATTACCATAATCATCAAACATTTTAAAAGCAACTTCAGGCAATATAACTATGTTGGCCTGCTCATCTTCTGATGTTTTAGTCGGTTTTACACACTGTCTTATTTTACCATGGGCATCCTCAAAATTTACTTTGATTGCAGCAGCCGGCAAAATTGCCGGCGTGTTTACCCAAACCTCACCATAAACACCAGCTTGAACAGAAACGAGGAACCTAGTAGCGGCCCCAGTTGCTTCCCTTAAGAGGCTTTTCACAATATCTGAACCATCAGATTTGCGATGAATTGTGAGAATTTCTCCAGTATCCATATTTTTAATCTGAATAGCAGAACCCAGATCAATGCTTGAACCATCAGCTAATATTTTAATATTTCCCCTGCTATCAATGGCTTTTACCGTTGCAAAATTAAATTCAGTCCCAGCTAGCACAGGTGTCACAAAGACATTATCCACTTTCAATGAATTCTCAACAACAGTAATTGGCACTGGCTCTGAGTTAGCAATCTGGGACAGTGGATTACCCACTGCATCAACAGCTCTAGCCACTAAGGAACCAGTACCTAAACCAATTACCTCATTTGCGGAATTACCAATTATCGCATCCTTACTATTTGCTACACTATAGCCCCGCGTACCCAGTGGCACAATCAAATCAATTGCAGTATTACTAACTGTACCAGTATAATCTGAAACTTTAACTCGGACTTCACTTTCAGTACATGTACCACTCAAAGTTGGAGGACAATTGTTGGTATAATTACCATATTGATCAAGTAAATGCACACCAATTTCAGCACCTTGAGTCAACTGGGGTACACCACCGGCTTTTAGTGTAGCATCATCAAAATCAGGTTTAGCAATAACGGTTTTATCACTCCACATATCTAAACCACGTACATCACCAGTTGACCATACTCTTAGTATATCTTCATAGACTAATTGGACACTATCAAACCCATCCATTGTAGCTTCAATATAGTAATCACCATATATTTTACTTGAACTGCCAGTCTTTTTTACAGTGGAATCTATAGTCACAATGGACTTACCTTTTGTCATTCTACCAGTGAAACTGTATTCCTGTGTACTAGATTTTGATCTTAAAGTTACAGTGACACTACCAGTAGCATTAGGATTTTTGGCTGTTACCAATATTTCTCCACCTTCAGTTCCGGCCATCATTTCGCCCATAATACCATCATCAACCCTTATGTCACCCGCAATTGAATCATTACCACCGGCTGACTTAAAAATATCACTATCGCAATGGTTAAGAGAGCCGAAATTACCTTCAATGTCCGTAGTAGTGAAACAATCTGCTGCTCCGCGTGGATCAATTGGGGCTGGCTTAAATGCACCAATTCGTAACGCTTTAGGATTAGTATCTGCTGGGTTAACCGTGATAGTTTTTGCAACAACTTGGCCAATCCTTTCAAATCTAACACCGCCATTAGAAGTAGGGAATCTTTCTTGCAAAAACATCTCCACCACATCAGTTCTTGCTTGATCACCAATAACGTCTGGGTCATAGGTAATACATGTTGCTCCATTACCTAGAACAAGCCGCACATACCTAACATCAGCTGTGAAAAAGCCTGTAGCAGGCTGTTCATTATCTATACCATCAACTCCCGGATGATCATCTCCTCCGCAAGATACTTCACCTATTTCAGACTTGACTACAGCCATAATGACTGAACCTTTTTCTTCACCATAAAGATCCACTTCCCCATCCTGATTTAAACCTGACAAGGCTAAATTGACAACGCCACCGGCTTCGACTTCAGTACGATCAGCAATAAACATGCTCATGACCGTTGAAGTTTCCGCCCAAACTGGCTTACTAACCAATGCCAGCATTATCGCTATGGTTAATACCACTTTTTTCACGTTCATTTTAATTAATCTCTGTAGTTCTAATTGATTTTACATGATATAGTAATTCCAAATGAGTTGTGGAATTGGTATAACGAATTTAAAGGCTCGCAAACCAATTTATTTCACGACTCAAATGGGTTCACTATGCGTCTCCCAGTATAGCAGATTTTTCACCGTTTTGCGTTTCTATGCACATGGAACAATACCCTTAAATAAATTTTTAAAGAGATTTGGTGGGTTTCCGCTTCACTCCTACCCACCCTACTTGTGCTACAAGGATTGTATATAATAAGGGATTAAAACCAAACATAATCTCAATCAAATCCTTTCTTATATACAATCCCGGTAGTTTATTGTTTGAACAAGATTACACGGATTGCAATGATTGACAGGATTATGTCAAAATCAGAATTTTCATGATTAAAGAATTTTCAGAATATATGACAAATCATGGAATGAACACATTCGGTTAATTCTAAAATCTCGCAAATTCTGATTTGGGCGATTGTAAATCATATCTATACACATAGCCAATCATAGCACAATGAGTATAACTGATTAAGAATAACTAACTAATTAACTAATGTTTAAACAAGATTACACGGATTAAAGTGACTAACCGAATTTGTTGCATGATCTCATATTCTCTTGAAACGGGCAAGGATGAAGTGAGCCAATCGTTTTCAATCTAACTACAAGGATTGTATAATTGATACGGATTAGATCGAGATTATGTTCGGTTTTAATCCCTTATTATATACAATCCTTGTAGTTAAATTGTCTGAATCCGGATTCACAAGATTTAAAGATTAACCGGATAACATCATAATTTTAATCTTGAAAATCCTTGAATCCAGCAAATCCTGATTCAGACAAAAAAAACAATAAACTACAAGGATTGTATATAAGAAAGGATTGGATCGAGATTAGATTCGGTTTTAATCCCTTATTATATACAATCCTTGTAGTTATAGTCCATCAGAGCCAATTGATTTCTGACAAAATAACATTATAATGTTCACTCCAATCATTCTTTGGCTCTTCAAAAAGGATTATATAATATGTATCAAGGTATTTTTATCGATATTAAAGATGCGGATATTCGGTTTGCTGAATTGATGTCAAGCTCCGGGCAGTATGGAGGGCTGAATGTCAAATTTCAAAAGCCGACCGAATTTATGACGCAGGTTCAACAAATCTTGGATAGTCAACCCGACTTAGTGGCGTTAGATTACCGTTTGAACGATGCCCAACGGCCATCAAGCTACACCGCTGGGGCATTAGCACAACAATTGCGCGACTCTGTTATGGAATCCGTCGCCAAAGATTTTCCAATTATTCTGGTTTCCAAAGAAGACGATATGAACGCTTTCTTTGATAATGTCACCGCCCATTCATTGTTTGACCATTGTTTTACTAAAGAAGAAATTTGTAATGGTAGTATGCCTAGCCAGAAAATTTTATCGCTGGTAAATGGCTATAAGCACTTGATTAAAAACTGGAATAAGGCCGAACGGTGGGTAATTTTGTTAGGACTGACCGGCTCAGAAAAGATTCGAGTTGGTTATCAAGCGATACGGGAACTTGATAAACTTAAAGCCCCACATCAAGTCGTCAGCGATATTTTGCGCTATGTGATAGAGAGGCCCGGCATTTTGCTGGATAACGATAACTTGTTGGCTTATCTGGGGGTAGCTAAAGCCGGCAAAGATGTCGATAAATTGCTTGACATTTTGCGGGAGGCGAAAGTGGTGTACAGCGGGGTTTTTAGTGAAGGTTGGACACGATGGTGGCGGCATCGTTTAGAACGATGGGAAGAAAAATTAGGTGATGAGCCTTTGGGCAATATGAGGGCCAAACAACGTGTGTCGTGTTTGAATCAGAAATTGGGGCTGACATTATCGCCAGCTCAGTCACGTTGGCAAGGTAAAACAGATACCTTAGTGTCGTTTGCTTGTGCTTCTTGTCATCAACCCACCGAGGAAGAATTTTCCGTGGTGGCCTACGATCCATTGCCCTATACTTTTACTTTTGCACATAGCAAGTATATTTGCTGGAAATGTGTCGAGACCGGTGAATTTACCGCAAAAGGCTTGGAAATTGCTGAATCCCAAGAGTTCATAGTCGAAAAAATTCAAAATGGTGAGATAAGATGAATTGGGTTGAAATTCCAACCGCGAAGGAAATGGGTGCTAAACTGGATTACCTGAGTGATCAGTTGTTTCGGGCACAACTGATTCAACCTTGCAGTAAGAGTCTTCTTTATAACATAAGTAAGCAACTTAAAGAACTCCGACAAGCGCGTTCGTGGAAATACACTATCAAGGAATCAGAGTCTATCAAGTTTGTACCCATTAAGGATAAAAAATTGGGACAGATCGCGCCTCGCGTCTATATCGATGTAGCGGTAAATCCCCCAGAAACGGATGATAAGCCACCTTTTAGCCGACTCAATACCACAATTGAAGTAATTGATTTGCCGGCGAGCAATTTGCAATCACGTTGGCATATTGATCTTGCAAATCGCAAAGCTGATGGGACTTACCAAGCTGGGCCGCTTTTTCACCTACAAGGTGGTGGACATAAGCCTAAAGGTAATAGGGCTGACGACTTAAAGGTTAGCATTCCTCGTTGGGAGAGCCCACCTAAGGAATTGATTTTGGCTTGTGAGATGATCATCGCTAATTTTTACCCTGACAAGTGGGAAAAAATCAGTACACAAAAAAAGTGGCTCGAACTGATTCATGTAGGACAACAATTGTGTTATCCGATATATTTTCAACGAATCCAAAATTGCTTATCCGGGCAACCACAGTCTGTGCTTAAGGCATTGTGGGCAAACCGGATAAATGAGTAATTGCCTTTGACTGATATTATTGTATAGTGTTTCAGATAAATATTTTGGCTTGGTTAGAAATCCGATTTTTTCAAAAATCGGATTTCTTTGATCCCTAAATGCTAATTCAGATAATTGGATTTTTTATATGACAAATCACGACGATAAAATTCATTTCTTTGGTATCCGTCATCATGGCCCGGGTTCGGCACGTAGCTTGTTGAAAGCATTAGATAAAATCCAACCTGATGCTATTTTACTTGAAGGGCCAACCGAGGCTAAAGATTTATTACCACTTGCGACTCATACTCAAATGCGCCCTCCGGTGGCATTGTTCATTTATGAAACTACCGACTTTTCTAAAACTGTATTTTATCCCTTCGCTGACTTTTCTCCGGAATGGCAAGCCATTCATTATGCCAATCAAAATAATATTCCTTTAAATTTCATGGATTTACCGCAAACTCATCAAATGGCTTTGCAAAAGAGTGAAGAGGAATTAAAAAATAAAGAGCCTTCAGCGGACATTGAGCCTTTAAATTTACTTGCTCAAGCTGCGGGATTTACTGATGGTGAACGCTGGTGGGAATATATGGTAGAACAACGCCAAAGTAGTGTGGATTTATTTCAGGGTATCCAAGAGGCAATGACGGCGTTGCGTTCGGAAATTGGCGATAGTCAGAATGATTTTCACCATGAAGCCTTACGCGAAGCGTGGATGCGTAAAACTTTACGGGCAACCCTCAAAGCCGGTTATGAGCATATTGCGGTGGTGTGTGGTGCTTGGCATGTTCCGGCTCTGGCGAAAAAAACTAC
>Ga0233403_10001296_pt1 | contig 11745 bp, 15 predicted proteins | sample Na_oxic_1_MG_FD_179866 | JGI IMG/M metagenome (GOLD analysis project Ga0233403, IMG submission 179866) | Seawater microbial communities from Saanich Inlet, British Columbia, Canada - Na_oxic_1_MG | ecosystem: Environmental > Aquatic > Marine > Inlet | place: Canada: British Columbia | collected...
ATCCCCACCGGCTTCGATTGAGACATTACCACCGACATTGCCAAAATTAAAACCGCCTTTGCTAGATTTATCGCTCATTTTTTAATAGTGGTTAATGGTTAATTTTTGGTGACACGGGCAACCACAAAGGCAACACACAAAATATTCTCGTGTAAAGTTAAAATGCGTTTTATCTTCACATAAGATATTGAAAACTCCGGAGAACTTTTTGGCATCCAATATTTTCAATGACTTACAGAAATATGCTCAACAAAAAATCAATGACTTACAGACTTTTCCGGAGTTTTCAGTATTTACCAAAGCCTACGATTTTCCTAAGGCACCACGAACTACAAATATGGTAGATCGGCTCATGCGACCAATGGACAAGTATTTGTTCACCAGTCAATATTTCCATGGTAGTAACGATCCCGCAGAACTTTCGATCATGGGTTCTCATCCAAAATTTTGCGCCTTCAAATCCTTACACCATAAAAAAATTTAATGGATGGCAAAGTCCGGCTGAACGATTGAATCAATTTCGCTACCACGATAATTGGTTACAAAACCTTTTAGTCTCAGCGTCTCAACGAAGACATTTTAACCGCCCCCAAAATCCGTTATAACCAGGATTAGTTCTATCCATGGCAAGAATAATACTAGCTGAAATTGGAAAATGATTTAAGACAAAACTAGTTATTGGTACGAAATCCAAATTAAACTCTTTAAAAAAACGTTGTAGTCTTTTGTAATGTGAGTCTATTTTGGCCTTACCAATAAAGGCTTCGGCAATTTTAGTTAAATTGACAGAGCGAGCTATAAGCAGTGCGACAAGAAATTTAGCGAGAAAATCAATCCGAGCACCATGCCAGTTAAAACTTAGTTGAAGAATTTTGGAAAGTTCTTCAATATGGGGCATAAAAAATTTTTACCTCTTTTAATAATCAAAAATTTGCAGTATTCTATTATATATAGCATGAACTTGCTACTTTTTTGTCCGGTACAGAGTGCGAAAATATAATAACCTACGATAAATCACTGATATCTTCGTGTTATAGGTCATCTTTCCTTTTCAGCGATGCAACAGATTAATGCATGCCTAAAAGCTACGTTGAACATCCCATAGCGAGGGTGGGGGTAGGTAGAGCACAACGCAGTAACGGAGCGTAGCGGAGATCAACCCACCGTAATGTTGAAAAATGGTGGGTTGTAACGAAGTTCCTACCCACCCTACATGATAACGTGGTGTGGGGGTGATGAGGGACTTTGAACCGGATTTAACGGACTAAAGGATGCACAGGATTATAATTTCAGATTGCTTGACTCCCTGTCATTTTATTAAGAGTCATTAAAACTAATCCGGTCTATCCCTTAATCCGTGTCATCTTGTTCAAAAATAGTCTGAATCCGGATTTTCCGGATTTAAGGATTAACCGGATAACTCACCAAATATAAATATTTTATCCTGAAAATCCTAAAATCAGGTTAATCCAGATTCAGACAATGAGATAATGAGGAAAAAATATGGGTGCTTAACAGCAACACCACGAAACGAACGACAAGCAGTTTCCTTTTGGCTTTATCCTTGCCTATATCAAATCTTTGTAGTTTTTTTGCTTGTGCTGAACACGGACAAGCTTTTCTGATTACTTTTTAAGGTACTTAACACACAATGCGACAAATAATATTCATTACCGGCGGACAACGTTCCGGTAAAAGTAGCTATGCCCAAAAGTTGGCAGAAGATAAAGCGGATAATCCGGTTTATTTAGCAACCGCAAGAATTTGGGATGAAGATTTCAGGGCGAGGATAAAACGGCACCGTAGCAACCGTTGTGAAAACTGGCAAACTATTGAAGAAGAAAAAAACTTTGATAAACTTGAACTCCAAAGCAAAACCATTGTTCTTGATTGCATTACCCTTTGGCTCACAAATATATTTCATGACGCGGAATACAATCTTGAAGATTCACTTGAAGAGGCGAAATCAATATGGGATAATTTCGTCCGACAGGACTTTACACTTATTGTCGTAAGTAACGAGCTTGGAATGGGCATACATCCGGAAAATGAAAATGCCAGAAAGTTTGCTGATTTGCAAGGGTGGATAAATCAACATATAGCAGCACTCGCAGATAATGTTTATTTTATGGTTTCTGGTATTCCTTTGAAAATAAAATAGATTCTACCGATTTCATCGGTAGCTATTCACATTTAACCCCTTTGGGGTTGGTACATAAACGAAAATTTTGAGTACAACAAATAAATAATAAACAATGAATGTAACAATGAATATAGAAATTCGTTGTTTTTTAAAATTTGTTGTACTCAAGTTTTTAAAACGTAGTCCTTTTAAATAAAACACTTATCAACATGAAAGAAGCTTTACAGACCAAAATTGACTTGAAAACCAAACCTCTTGGTTCGTTGGGTAAGTTAGAAAAGATTGCTCTTAAAATCGGATTGATACAAAATACGCTATCACCCGAATTGAAAAATCCTACTCTTATGGTATTTGCCGGTGATCATGGCTTAACTGATGAAGGGGTAAGCCGGTATCCCAAGGAAGTTACTTTTCAGATGGTAATGAACTTTTTAAATGGGGGTGCTGCCATTAATGTTTTTTGTCGCCAACACAATATTAATTTGAAAGTTGTGGACGCGGGTGTTGATTACGACTTTTCTGAGGAGTCAAATCTGATCCACGCTAAGGTTGCAAAGGGTACGAAGAATATCCTCAAAGGGCCGGCGATGTCAATGGATATTTGTATGCAGGCTATCAACAAAGGAAAAGAAATTTTGAAGAAGGAATTTGAAGCCGGGTGTAATATTATTAGTTTTGGTGAAATGGGTATCGGAAATACTTCAGCAGCATCGCTTCTTTTGCATAAGTACACCGGACGTTCAATTGAAGAATGTACTGGAAGAGGCACCGGGCATGATGATGATGGTTTGATAAAGAAAAAAGCCATTTTAAAAAGGGCTTCCGAAAAACACGATGTCAGCGATCCGGTTGAAATTCTGGCAACTTTCGGGGGCTTGGAAATTGCGATGATGTGTGGTGCTATGTTGCAAGCGAAAAAAAATGGAATGGTAATTTTAGTAGATGGTTTTATTACTACAGCAGCGTTATTAGCTGCTTATCAGTTGGATAAATTGATACTGGATAATTGCATATTCTGCCATTGTTCCTTCGAGCTTGGCCATAAATATATGCTCGAATACTTGGGAGTAGAAGCTTTAGTTGATTTGAATATGCGTTTGGGAGAAGGAACTGGTGCCGCCGTAACCTATCCATTAATTAAGTCGGCGGTTCTATTCTTAAATGAAATGGCAAGCTTTGAAGATGCCGGAGTTTCAGAAAAAACCTGACCGGTTTAAGTAGATACATTTCAGAAACCAAGTTTTTTCAAAAAACTTGGTTTATCTTCGTGATAAATACCACTAAAACAAGATAATTTTGAAAAGAGAAATCCAAGTATTTTTTACCGCCTTAATGTTTTACACACGAATTCCAGTGCCCCAAAGCACCGGTTTTTCAGAAAATAATTTAAATAGGGCCACAAAATATTTTCCTTTAATCGGGATAATAGTAGGAAGTGCTGGAGCCTTGGTTTATTTTATAACCGCTACCATTCTTCCACTTCATTTGTCGGTACTTTTAAGTTTAGCAACTACCGTTTTACTTACCGGAGCTTTTCACGAAGATGCCTTTGCGGATTTCTGTGATGGCTTTGGAGGCGGATATAACAAAGAGCAAATTCTTGAAATAATGAAAGATAGCCGGATTGGAACTTACGGTGCAACGGGCCTGTTAATGATGCTTCTTTCCAGATTTTTCAGTTTGGCCGCAATTAATCCTCTGCAAATAGCGGTTGTAATTATTGCGGCTCATACATTCAGCCGGATGTTACCGGTGGTATTTATTTATACTGGTAAATACGTGGGTAAAAGTTCAACCAGCAAATCAAAACCTGTGGGGCAAAAAGGTTCATGGCTGGATGTGTTAATCGCTTTAATTTTTGCGGTAATCCCACTGGCACTAATTCAATGGCAAGTAAGTCTGTTAATCATCCCGGTTTCGATTGTTCTATTATATACATTCAGAGCTTTTGTGGTAAAACATATTGGAGGATACACCGGAGATGTACTTGGAGCTTTGCAGCAATTAGCCGAATTGGCATTTTATATTTGTTTTATCATTGTTCAGAATAACAGCCTATGAAGCTTTTTCTGATCAGACATACAAAAGTTGATTTAGCCAAAGGTATTTGCTATGGACAAAGTGATATTAAACTTGCTGATAACTTTGAAGAAGAGGCTTCTAAAATAAAAGAGAGAAATCGCTCACATCATTTTTCTGCAATCTATGTAAGTCCTCTGCAAAGATGTGCTTTACTTGCTAAAACCCTTGGGGAAAATGACAAAAATATTATTTATGATGATCGGCTTAAGGAATTAAATTTTGGTAAATGGGAAGGTAAAAGTTGGGATGCAATTCAGGATACTACTGAAGCCAAACATTGGTTTAACGACTATATAAATACACCATGCCCTAATGGCGAATCATACCGGGATTTACTGGAGCGAGTTTCATCTTTTATAAACGAGCTAAAACAACTCCCTAACGATGAAACCATTTGCATTATTACCCACGGCGGGGTAATACGGGCATTTCTATCAACGATTAATGATATATCACCATTAAAAACATTTGAAACTAAAATTGATTATGGACAAGTAATCCAAATTAATTTGCAAAATAATGATAATGTTTAAACCATTTCTGCACGGCTCCAAATCAATATAATCAAAATGATAGAACGATACAAAAGAACTTTCATTGTCATTATGGTGTAAAAAATCACGAGAGGATTGTAAAACCAAGCGTGATGATTCTTGGGGCGGTAATTGGAGTAACCGTTTAATTACCCACGATAGTCCCTCATCAATTCCACCAAATCGCAGCATAAGCAAGTTTTCTACTATTATTTGTGAAGGTGCCACAAGTTTTATCACAATGTTTTTTTCAATTCATCACAAGCTTTATGGAGAGAAACGGGAGCATCGTTTGGTAAATTGCTTGAAGGACAAATATCATTTGCTAGTTTTTTCGCATAAGGAATACAATCTCTTACACGATAATTTTTTTGATAATCATTCTTATAAGAAGTTTCTTCATCAACAACTTTACCATCTACAACCCTCTCCATTAAATACATTAACCAAGTTTCAATATGTTTTTTAGGTATAAATGTAGCGATTTTTTCATGACATTGTCGTTTTTCAAGATCATTTTCTTGAAGTTTATCATCTAGTTTCACCAACCGGTTCTCAACGGTTCTATTATCAGCATCAATAAAAACAGCCAAGGAATGAGAAGATTGATTTCTACTAGCCAAAATACGATACGCTTTAACACGTTCTGGATAGTGTTCAAAAACATATTGTGTGGCTGCTCCTCTACCTTCAGGAATTGGAAGAAAACGAATATTTCTAAAGCCACGCGCCTCAAAAAGTCCCTTTGCAAAAGCTCGATGCTGTATATCTTCACATAAAATAACCAACTGTACACGTCTTCTACTCATTAAACCACCCACTTGCAATCAGTTCAGATACGGGTAAGCCACTATTATCCTCAGTTTTAACACGTTTAACCTGCGTTGGGGTATGAACTTGACGGGAAAAACTGTAACCGCAAGATAATGCCAAATAATCTATTACTTCTGGATGATGAGAAATGACTAATGTTTGAAGTTCGCCATCATCGCAGAATTTTTCCATGAGCATCAACCACGGTTGTATTTCTGCTAAAGTCACAAAACTTTGTGGCTCATCGATACATAATGTATAATCTCCAGAACGAGCATAGAAAATTAAAGCATATAAGGCAATTAACATACGCTGTCCATCTGACAACTGGTTAAACCGGTAAAAATATTCTCTGTCATTATTAAGAAATGATAACCTGAGAATACGTTGCATTTCACCCGTTTTGATGAATTCAAAATAATTAAAACCCTCTAAAACTTCTGTCAAAGCATTGGTGATTTTTATGGCTTTGCCCTGATTTTGGTAAATAAAGCGATACCAAGAGACATAATTCGCCATATTATAATCTAACCTTGACTCTTCAATGATGCTATCACCTTTCATTAGCATTGGTATAATTTGCACGATAACAAAACGCTGGAGCCGCTCTTTAAACCAAGTAATACGAGTATTGTCAGCTCTGGCAGGAAGACTGGCAACGGCTGACTGATTCCAATCAAAAGGATAAACCGAACTGGCAGAGTTATCATCACGATAAAATTGGACTTCACCGGAATCAAATTTCAATAGTGAATTACCGTTAAACAATAAGGTTTCCTGAATGATTCTGGCGGGTTGCTTTGTCTCCTCATGTTTTATCATAAGTTTATATTCATATAATCCTTTATTTCCCTCGATTTCTATTCCAAAAGTCTGAACATCAGATTTTTGCCATAAGGTTAAATCATCGGAACTAAAAAGGGATGAGACTTTTTCGATACCATTGATAAGACTCTGGATTTTATGAAGAACGTGAAACAGAGATGATTTCCCTACTCCATTGGCTCCTATAAATAGATTGAGTTTATCAAGCTCAAGTTCAAAATTTTCAAAACAGCGAAAATTATGAATATAAATCTTTTTCAGCATATTTAAATTTCCTTGGTTAAAATTCCGGTACGTGGAACGCACCAGACACTTTTTTTAAGTCAAAGATTACAGAGTACACGTTCCGATAATTTCAGGCTAACAAAATGGTGGGTTGCAACGAAGCTCCTACCCACCCACGCTGGTTTTTTTAAATTCATCACGAAGTGGTGTGTTCATTCATCAGGTTCTAACGTAAAATTTCTAGGATGCCTTAGAATAAAAGAACGTCCTTCTCTAACTAATTCTCCTTCGCAAAAAACGGGAATGTTTTCTTTATGGGCTTGAATAGCACTACCATAGTCTTTTGCTTCCAGTTCTACTCGCACTTTACGGTGTCGTCCTTCCAGAAAGGCCATAATAGTCACAACACCAGTGGTTGTTTCTTTTTCGCGGTGCAAAGAAATGACTAAGCCTTCGATCTGCTTATCTTCTTGGGGACTGGTGGCCCGAAATAAACGACTTGCCTCTTCAATGAGGTGCATTGTTTCAAAAGACAATAAAACACGGTTTGGTATGGGTTCTTCAGTAGGCCGCGCATAGGACCAAGCGACATTAATATCTAAATTACGACTTTTTTGTTGACCACTCATACCAATAACGGCTTCGCATAAATTGGCACTGACACCCTGATGAACTGCTTCCTGAAAAGGAGCAAAGTCACAGGTGTGAGTTGCTGTTTTGGCCGCTTTTTGCAGGGCCGAGAGGCTCCGCATTAAGGTTTGCACAACGCGCCGTTCAAAGGGGGGGGGCAAAGTTAACATGCTGAGTTGGTTCTTGTAGTGGAGTTGAGGATTAACGGGGGAAATTAATCTGACCACATAGCTATCTTGCTCTGTTTGTCCTAAACGCACTTGTTGCAGGTAATCTGTCACTTCATTGGGTTTGCGCGGGGCAAAGTAGGCACGGGAATCAACGGTCGCACAGGCAGCGGCTAAGAGCATATCTCTGGCACGTTGCATAAGCAAAACACCATCCTCCAAAGGTATGGTGCTGGTGTTGTGGCTGTCTTGTACGCACACACGAATAACATCGGCTGATGTGACAGTTTTTAAATCGGTCAGCACCGCAGTAGGGGCACGTTGCTCAAAGATGGACAGCGTATTAAGTACCTCATTCAAACGAACAGAGAAATCACGCAAATCACGATCCAGTGGTAGCAATATCTCAAATTCTTCATTATCTTGGCGTTGTACCCAAGTTGCCGCTTTGTCATTTCGTTGAATTTCCTGCCAGTTATGGGTGCGAAGATAGATTGTCCAATCGGACGGACGTAGTGCATTTAAAATGGTTTTATCATACGTGTTTGTTTTCATGGTAATCCACCTTGACTTAGACGTTGCATGATGCTTTGCAATGCGTCGACTGTGAATTGCTGGCTTCGGGGTAAAGACACCGTAATAGTGTTTTGATTTTTGTATGCCATTCCCCGTAGCGACAGCCAATACCCACCATAACGTAAGGTTTGTCTTTGTTCTGAGTGATGACATAACCATTCAGTTATATCTTCTGGTACACGTACTACAACCAATATTCTTGGTATCATTACATTGGGGACTCGTAAATCTTCATAATTTTTGCGCTTCAATGGATAATTGAAGTGAGGTAAACTACTATCTAACTTGTGAGAGTATGTGCATTTTAATTGCATTTCTAGACGAGGTGAACGTATTGTCCCTCTTCCACCTTTTTTTGCGATGCCTAAATCAATACTATCATCATCAACCTGCGGTGTATAGATTGTAAAACCAGCAACAGAGGCAATCGCATGAATATAGGCACGGCTGAATTGTTCTTGTTGTTGGGTAATGTGCATTGTGAATTAGTGTTTTGTTATCCCCATTCTATGAGTATTGATGGTAGGCACAGACGACGTGTCCACGCAGCAAATTGGCTAAAAGTGATAACTTAATGAGAAGTTAATAGAGTAAAGCGTTTCTTCAACATCAAAAACATCCAGATTAAGCCAGCGTTGGGGCAGGTAATGGGTTTCCACTCTGGCGAGAGAAAACCGTCATGTCAGGTAGCAAGTGTAGTGAAACTGTCTATAAATACTTATGGTTCGGTCATTTAAAAAGTGAAATTTAGAATTCAGTTATGCACAACAGTCATAGACTTTAATAATCGCCAATTATATGTTAAGATAATGGACAGAATAAAACAACCCTTAGAGGAAGCCTAACCTTATGAGCACTAACTCAACTTCTACAATTACAACTGAACGTGTTGACGACATCCCATTGCTATTAAATCAAATAATGCTAATGGGTATACCTGATATTTTAGATGCTAATTTTGATACTCATGGTAATTGGGAAGGTTTAAGTTTAGGGTGGACAACTGCAATTTGGTTAGTCCATATATTATCCCAAGCTGATCACCGCTTAAATAAGGTCGAAGATTGGGTTGCCAAGCATATACAAACCATTTCAAGTATCACTGGTTTACCTATCCAAGCGTCGGACTTTAAGGATGACCGTCTAGCTACAATCTTGCGTTATCTAAACCAAGATGAACCTTGGCAAGGATACGAGCAAGACCAAGGAAAGCATATAATACGAGTATATCCTCTACCAATCGACATAGTTAGATTAGATGGAACAAGTGCCAGTAGCCACATCAAACCAATTGAAGGTAGCATATTTCAGAAAGGCCTGAGCTGTGATCACCGTCCAGACTTAGCTCAAGTCAAAATCATGTTGGCTAGTTTAGACCCATTAGGCTGGACTGACGCAACCCAAGTGGTAGAAGGTAACGAAGCGGACGATCCTTTGTATAAACCAGCCATTGAGCAAGTTCGTAACATTCTTAACCAAGAAGGTGTTTTGTATGTTGGTGATTGCAAAATGGGTGCGAGTTCTATTCGAGCCAGTATAAAAAAAGCTAATGATTATTACCTAATGCCATTGCCTGCCACTATTGTACCTGCCAAAGTATTAGATGCTTACCTAACACCAATTAGTTCGCCTTGGCCAACTATTGAACCAAGAGACAAGCATGAATGATAATGGTGAGGTAGAAGAGATTGCCAAAGGTTTTGAAATAAACGAAATTGTCACTGGGGAAGTTGACGGTGAAACAATATCTTGTTTAGTCCGACGTTTAGTAATACGTTCAATCAAACATGCACAAGCACAAGAAGAGGTATTAAACAAGCGCCTTAAAAAAGCTAAAACTGCTATTGATGATCTTACCCGTCCTCTGAGTTCCTACAAGTGCATAAAAACGTTAGATGACTTTTGGCCAGCGGTTAATGGTATTCTTAAACAGTACAATGTAGAAGGTTTGCTTGAAATTGAAGCATTTGAATCGACCATTAAAAAACAACGCCGCCGTTATCGTGATAAACCAGCCCGTGTTGAAATTAAGCATGTTTTTGACGTACATGTTCAAGATAATGAAGTTGCTCTTGCAGCTACGAAAAAGCGTTTTGGTTGGCGAGTTGAGGCGTTGAACGCTCCAGTCAAAAGGCTTTCATTAGACGATGCTGTGCTTGCATATCGTGATGAGTATATTATAGAAAGAGGTTTTGGTAGGTTAAAAGGGAATTAACGATCTTTAACTCCTATGTATCTACTTCGATCCGATCATGCTACTGGGTTAATTCGTTTGTTAACCATTGGTTTGCGTGTTTTAACGTTATTAGAATTTGTGGTGCGAAGCAAGTTATTCAAAGCTAATGCTGATATTGCTGGTCTTTATGCTGGTAATCCCAAACGTAGCACTTCACGGCCAACTGCCGAAGCATTGCTGGGTGCTTTTAGTTATATAGACTTAATTGGTATCGAAGGAATTGATGGTATTTCATATCATTTAACCCAGCTTACCGCCTTACAACAATATATCCTAGAATTACTCGATTTTCCAGAGGAAGTTTATACTCAACTTATTGAGTAGTCTTCCAATTCTTAAATTCTTGGTTTTAAATCACCGAACCATAAGTAAATACCATTAATAGATAATAACATCAATTGGGAAATGGTGGGTTGTAGCGAAACTCCTACCCACCCTACGCTAGCTTGGTTAAAATTCCGGTACGTGGAACGCACCAGACACTTTTTTTAAGTCAAAGATTACGGAGTACACATTCCGATAATTTCAAGCTAACAAAATGGTGGATTGCAACGAAGCTCCTACCCACCCACGCTGGTTTTTTTAAATTCATCACGAGGTGGTGTGTTCATTCATCAGGTTCTAACGTAAAATTTCTAGGATGCCTTAGAATAAAAGAACGTCCTTCTCTAACTATAGACGTTCAGATAAATAACTTCACAAAAAACAAAAAAACCTCGGAGGTTTCCAAAACCTCGGAGGTTTGGCTGCAAATATTTTTCTGAAAATCTATAATTCTCCTTCGCAAAAAACGGGAATGTTTTCTTTATGGGCTTGAATAGCACTACTATAGTCTTTTGCTTCCAGTTCTACTCGCACTTTACGGTGTCGTCCTTCCTTTCAAATCCGGCTAAAAGACTTGTTCCACCATCAGATCGGGCGTTTCGATGGATACAACCGAATACGCCAAATATGCTTCAAGACATCCGTCAGGTTCATCAACGGATTCGGTTGACAATTCACCTTCATAATAATACTTGAAGTTTCTTTTAAAAAGAATCTCACAATTTTCAGGAATACTTTCGTATTGTTCAATCATTTTTTCTGTTGTCGTTTTTTCCGCATTTCTGAAAACTACACGGATAATGTCTTCCATAACAACTGAAAACGGATGATACTTGTCAACGCGAAAAGCCTTATATAATGCCTGTTTGGTTAATTCTTCGTTGCAGCCGATAATAAAAGAAGAACTTGATGAATTTGTAACAAAATCAAATCGTATTTTCATTTTAATCCCTTTCGAGGTACAATACCATCGCCAATTGGATATTTGTTTCGTTCATTGCGCGAAGCGGATTTCCCGAAACTCTTATCTTGGTTTCGGGAAATCGTACCTCATTCCCGAAACAATAAATTTTGATATTGGCGAAGGTATTAAGGTAATGATGATTTTTAAGTTAAGGAAACCAAAATAAAATTTATTAACTCTGACCCCATTTATTCGACATTTACCTTACGAAATAGCCCTTTGTTGGG
>Ga0233403_10001297_pt1 | contig 11743 bp, 7 predicted proteins | sample Na_oxic_1_MG_FD_179866 | JGI IMG/M metagenome (GOLD analysis project Ga0233403, IMG submission 179866) | Seawater microbial communities from Saanich Inlet, British Columbia, Canada - Na_oxic_1_MG | ecosystem: Environmental > Aquatic > Marine > Inlet | place: Canada: British Columbia | collected...
GTTGTCCCAGGTTTCACCTGGGGTGAAAGCAAGAGGCGAGTGGGGTTATTCTTTTAACAATATCAACCCCGTAGGGGTTGAACGTTAAGAGCAATAGGTGAAACCTGGGGTTTTGCAAGAGCCTCCAATGAATAAAAATATTTTGGTTTTTGACAAAAAATGAGGTAGGTTTTAGAAATCAGATTTTAAAAAAAATCGGATTTCTAAGCTCAAAAACGAATAGTGGGATAGGTTCTAAATACTGAATCAGAACGTATTTTGTCTGAATCTGAATTGGCAGAGTTTGAAAATTTTCGGAATAAGTCTTAAAGATTTTTGGGTTTATTTTGTTAACTCTGAGACATTAGGCACGCCAAAACTTGAACCTCAAAAAGACATAAAATCGTCATTGAAAAGTCCAGTCTAAAAAATTGGAAATTTGGTTAAACAGATGAATGTGTTCACCGTCAATTCCTACCATTCTTTTGACAATCCTGACAAATACCATACATATATAAACAATGATCAGTAATTTCAAAATCATGTTGCTGTGCAATTGCGCTTTGCCGTTTCTCAATCACTTCATCAAAAAATTCCACTATTTTGCCACATTTAACACATATCAAATGATCATGATGGTAGCCTTCGTTTAACTCAAAAACTGACAAACCGTTTTCAAAATGGTGACGAATCACCAAACCGGCTTCTTCAAATTGCGTCAACACGCGATAAACGGTTGCTAAACCCACATCTTCGCCAGCATTCAGCAATGTTTTATAAATATCTTCAGCACTCATGTGACTATTTTTATGAGTTTCTAACAACTGGAGTATCCGCTGCCGGGGCAAGGTAGCCTTTAAACCAAATTTTTTGAGTTCTTGATTTTCCATAGTTATAAAATTTATCTGAGTTGATTCGTGTTTCTTTGCTTTAGTAACGAATGTGACGCAAAGATATTCCAATTAGGGTAACCACAAAGGATGCCCCTATTCGCGCCAAGATTGTTATTGAATACTTGACAAATTAGGAATTAAAACATGGGCTTAACTTTAATCAGTATCAAAATACTGCTCAGTTCCGCCATCGCTGGCTATTTCGGTTGGATAACTCAACATCATCATTCCATGCGTCAGCGTGGATGGTATTTGATTTTAATTGGTTTTATTATATTATCCTTATCAGATATGTTTTCTTTTATCCAACAATTACCAAATCTAAGACTGCCCTTTTTTCATCAGATTGGTATGACTGGCTTTTCTGTTATTAGTCAACTGCTGATATTTTTTGGTTTATTAACTTGGCTCCCAGCCATCGTTAGTTTTTTACAGTCACAACAGCAACCATTCCGATTGACAGAAACTCAACTGTTACCTGAAAACACTTATGGACAAAACCTTATCCATTTAGCCAACCACAAAGGTATTTGTAACAACAACGTTCTGATAGACAACCAATCTAAAAAATATTCAGAACAAAACCATTTTTTTTTCCAACTCGGCTTCAGGATACTCTCAGCTTTCAGGAAGAAACATGATGATCACTCATTAGAAATACCTGAGCAACTACATCAAAAACAAATTAAAACTCTTCTTGAATTACAAGAAGCACATAACAACTTAAAATTTCATTTTGACAATATTCCACTGGCAGTCATTGAATGGGATGCTGAAGGCAAAGTAAAACATTGGTCTCCTAAAGCTGAGCAACAGTTTGGATGGACTGCCAATGAAATGGTAGGCAAACATTATTCTCAATGGCAATTTATTTATGAAGAAGATGAACCAAAGATCATCGCGCTGAGTAACAAATTACTGACCCAAACCACTCAGACTCAAGACTCTGGGCTTTATCGCAATTACACCAAAGAGGGTATCATCATCACTTGTGAATGGTACATTTCTATACGTTTTCAAGAAAATCAATTGACATCAGTACTGACTTGTGCCAAAAATGTGACCTACCGTGAACAAGTCCGTAAAACATTACAGAAAAGTGAAATACGTTGGCGTACTATTTTTGATTATGCTCCGATAGGTATTTTCATACTTGACAGAACCGGTTTAGTTCTCAAGAGCAATGTTGAATGCAAAAGAATGCTAGGCTATCTACCACAACAACAGCTAATGGGTAGAGCTTTACTAGAGTGGATACATCCTGATGATACTGAAGAAACGATCAACCGGTTTCGCCAAGCCAGAAGGGGAAAAGCTCCGATTTATTTTTTAGAAAATCGCTATCTTCACCAACCTAGTTCGTCAATTATATGGGCTAATACCCATTTCTCACTGATACGGGACGAAAAGCAGAAACCACGTTTTGTAGTGGCTATGATACAAGATATTACCCAAAGTAAGCAAACTCAAGCCGCCTTACAAGAAGCTCACGAAAATTTAGCGTTTCACCTGAACAATATCCCCCTTGCCATCATTGAATGGGATGCACAATTTCGTGTGCAACATTGGGGACATCAAGCTGAAAATATTTTTGGGTGGTCCGCAAACGAGATAATAAACTCACGCATTTTTGATGGGCAGTTTGTACATGAAGACGACAAACATCAAGTCGTTGATATGGCTTCCCAATTGGCTAATGGTCAACGCCCTCATAATATGAGTCTTAATCGTCATTACAGCAAAAGGGGTATGCTTTTATATTGTGAATGGCATAATTCGGTTCGCTTAGTTAAAGATAAGCCAGTCTCATTTCTATCTTTTGTACAAGATGTGACCACTCGTGAACAAATGCGTCAAGCATTGCGGGAAAGTGAAAAGCTACATCGATTGCTATCAGAAAATGCTCATGATCTCATTGGCTTGCACAACGTAGATGGTACCTATATCTACTTATCCAATGCGGTAAAGCACTTGTTGGGCTACCAACCCGAAGAATTAATTGGCAAATCACCCTATTCATTATGCCACCCGGAAAACCAAGAACTGATTGCCGCTATATATGAAAAGTCCAAGTTCAGTCATTCAAATAACCAAGTAGAATACCAAATTCGCTGCAAAAACGGTCAATATATTTGGTTTGAAACATACACCAATCTCATCAAGAATAAAAACAATCAAATAATTAAACTGGTCACCTCCTCACGCGATATCACTGAACGCAAACGGCAAGAAGCAGCCCTACGCGACAGTAAAGAACAGATCCAGCAACGCCACTTTGAAATTCATCAACTCTATGAATTTTCAAGAGAAATTGGCTATACTTTAAGCCGATCAGAAGTCATCAATGTACTATACGAATATTTATATCGCTTGGTACCAAATTTATCGTGCTGTAGCTTAATATTAGCCGATAAAAAGGGCTATGAATCACGCATCGTTTCACGACGGCTATTGTGCAAAGCACTGATAGATTTTATCTATGATGAAATAGTTGCAACCAAACTAGATATTCCTTGGAATGACTCTTCTGAAATTCCAATCAGCCTATTAAACTCCGCGGACAGTTCAAGTCAAGTGATACAAAGTTTAGAAACCAAGCAAAAGATGTTGTTGATTGACAGTGCCTCAAAAGATCAGAACACCGCCGACATTATGGGCGTACTTTGGCTAGGATCAGAAGCACCAAAGGCATTCACAGAGAACTCATTACGTCTATGCTACACGTTGATTAACCACTTAGGGGGAGCTTTAAAACGTATTCGCGCCCAGCTCATTCAGGAACAACAACACTTGGAAAATCTTGTCCAGTACTTGCCAACCGGAGTCGTTTTGCTAGATGCAGAACAACACATTGTCTTAGCCAATCCAGTTGCGTTCGACTCGTTATCAATCATTATCGGCAACAATGCGAACTTGGTTTTGACTGAACCTATCGCTTCCGTGTTAGCCCCGTTATTTGACGGAAAAATACCCATTTTGCTTGCCGAACCGTTGCCAACCAGTCATTATGTGTTTGAACTCACAGCTTGTCCATTGGAAACCGGACCTTACATGGGTAATTACATCCTCATCATTCAAGATGTGACCGAACGCAAACAGATGGAAATTCAGTTAGAAGCGGAAAGAGCCTCACTGGCACAGCGGGTGGAAGAGCGCACTGCTGAATTGAGTCGAGCGAATGTGAGATTGGCAAAAGCCAATCAACTCAAAGATGAGTTTTTAGCCAATATGAGTCACGAATTACGCACACCGCTTAATACGATTTTAGCAGTATCAGAAATATTGGTAGAACAAATTTATGGTTTCCTCAACGAGAAACAATTAAAATCCTTACAGATTCTTCACAAGAGTGGCAACCATCTGCTGTCACTCATTAATGACATTTTGGATTTATCCAAGATTGAAGCCGGTAAAGTTGAACTACAATATGATCTCTTTCATATTTCCGATATTTGCCAAGCGAGTCTACTTTTCATTAAAGAATTAGCACATAAAAAACAGATCCAAGTAACCTCAAAAATTGACAACGAGGATAATACCTTATATGCTGATATTCGTCGCGTCAAACAAATATTAATTAATTTATTAAATAATGCGGTGAAATTTACACCTGAAGGTGGTCGCATCATGCTAGAAGTGACTTCGATGGCCGATAAAAAAGCGGTCAACTTTAGCGTGATAGACACCGGTATTGGCATTGCACAAGAAGATATGCCGCGTTTATTTAAGTCCTTTGAACAAATTGATAGTGGTTTAGCCCGTCAATATGAAGGAACCGGACTTGGATTAACATTAGTACACAAACTGGTTGATTTACATGGTGGCTGCATTACCTTAAAAAGTGAAGTCGGTAAAGGAAGCAACTTTACCGTCACATTACCCAATTGGAGGCATGATGGTGTAAAAACAACTACAGACATTGAATTACTCACTCAACCCTCAGCTTCCACGCCGAACTACCGTATCACTTCTTCTAAGTTGATTTTGTTGGCAGAAGATAATCCGGCTAATGTTGAAATATTTGTGGATTACCTTCGCCATTTTGGCTACCGTGTGAATGTCGCTGGCACCGGCATAGAAGTCTTAGAACGCCTTAGCGAAGAACGTCCGGATTTAATTCTCATGGATATCCAAATGCCAAAAATGGATGGTTTTGAAACCACCCGCTGCATTCGTACCAAAGTTGAATATAAAAACTTACCTATTATTGCATTAACTGCTTTAACGATGTCTGGTGATAAGGAACGTTGTTTAGAAGCTGGAACTAATACTTATTTAAGTAAGCCAGTGAATCTGCAAGAATTGATACGTGTTATTAAAAAATACTTGTAATTTCTTGTCTGAATTAGGATTTTCAGAATAAGACTGGATCGAGAAATCTGTTCATTCTAAAATTCTGATCCAGACATTTAAAAATGACTTACTTCACCAACGGCAACGTCACTTCGACTCTTATACCCGGTTGATTGCTACGATTGTACATCCGACAATCCCCACCGTTTCCCCACACTAACCTTGCAACAATTGCTAATCCTAAACCCATTCCTTTCACTTCCCCAGAAAAAAATTTTTCATGCTGAAAATAAGGTTTCCACACCTTGGTAAGTAGTTCACCAGGTAAGTGTTGTCCATTATCGCGGACAATAAACGTAATTGTTTGAGCATCAGCTGGTTTGATTTCTACTTCTACTAACGGAGTTTGTTGAGGATGAAATTTTTTAGCGTTGCTCAATAACTCACGTAATACCAATTCCAATCCTTGCTCAGAAAATACCAGCGTTTTTTCTGATAAACTCTTATCTATGGAAAAGGTAACTGTCTCTAGTTGCAGTTCTTCTTGAAGGCTGGACAGCAGACTTGGAAACCCAGATAAATTAAAAGTCGTATTAAGTTTGAGTAAGTGACTTGTATCAACATATTGCAAGATATCGAGAATCTGAGTTTGTAAACGCTGAATGGATTCTTGCACCATATTCAGCATAGAATCAGTCTCATCAACAGTCAAACCTATCTTCTTGTCAGTCAGCATTGGTAATACAGCAAGAGCATTGAGTGGAGTGCGTAACTTATGTGAAACTTGCGTTTGGAAACTCCACATTTGCCACTGCAATAGCATTTGTTCACTCACATCGTGTAAATGCACTAATTGTTCAGTCGTATTACCATGAGAAAATTCTTGAACATTCACCTGTAACCACAATGAAGGCGAAGAATTATTTTCAGGCCGCACCAAGTAACGCCCCCCATCTTCATTCGGAGATGGCCAACTTTCCCAAGCTGCCTGGGGCTCACATTTGTAAAACTGCTTCACTCGTTGTATAAATCCTTCCGAAAAATCATGATCTTGTTTGATTTCCAAATAGATACGAGCGGCTGAATTGAGATAACTTATCGTATCACCATCAGATAATAATAAAAATCCATCATCAAACTGTTCAATCGCCCATTCAAAACGTGAACGTTCTGTTAGCAAACGACGATAACGATTCAGTCTAAGAATGGTTCGGATACGGGCACGCAATTCTAGCCGATCAACGGGTTTAGTGATAAAATCATCCGCCCCAACTTTGATGCCATGCAAACGCGAATCACGATCATCAAGAGCAGTCAGCATGATGATAGGCACTTGGGCCAATTTAGGATTAACCCTCAAGTGTTCACACACTTCATATCCATTCATCACCGGCATCATGACATCCAACAGAATCAGATCGGGAAGTAATTCTTCAGCTTTTTCTAAGGCTTGTTGACCATCACGAGCAAAAGCCACTTGATATTCCTCAGAAGCCAGTAACAGATCAAGTGTCTCGCGAACAGATTCTTCGTCATCAACAATCAATACGCAATTGTTATTATTCATAGATAGTAGTACTGTTAAAAATTTTTTGACCAGTTGAAAAGTTTGTGTGATTATAGGTATTAACCAATTACATTTGGACAAACATCCGATGTTTTGCCAAAAAAGCTTATACCTAAAAATGGCAATAAATTTCCTTTTTATGTTATTAATCAATTACTTAATATTGATGTTCGATCACCTGATGGTGAATGAAATTAAATCGGAATAATTAACAATTATTCCATAAATTAAATCTGTTAAATTAAATAATCCATTTGGTGCCATTTTTAGGTTATATATGATTTTTCGTAGGGTGGGTAGAGCGTAGCGAAACCCACCAAATCCCAAAATCCTTGAAACTTTATTTAAAATAGTGAGTTTCGTTACAATTGTCACTTGGAAACTTGTTAACATTAATCATTAATAACCATTAAGGCAACTCCAAATAAATAAAATACCCATTCGGGGCAACCACAAGGGATTGGGGTAACCACAAGGGATTGGGGTAACCACAAGGGATTACCCCTACGAATCAATGACCAATGGGGGCAATCCTTTATGGTTGCCCCTTTATGGTTGCACCATAAGGGTATATTATTTTTTGTGAGTTGCCTAAGTCCTAGTAATCGCTTCTACTGGCACATACCGCGCTGCTCGCCAAGCTGGATAGAAGCTGGCAATCAATCCCAAACCAATAATCATGACATTAGCTGTTACAATATCAGCGGTGCTTAATACCGGATAAATCAGGCTACTTAACCCAGCCATTTCATAACCAGCAGCCCACTGAGAAAAATCTAGCCCATCGGCCGCTAAAAGTAATGTTAGACTGCTCATCAAATTACCAACGATTAAACTGATTGCCAATAAAAACAACGACTCAATCAGCACTTGTCCCACTATCCAACGTGGCTTCATACCCAAGGCTTGAACTAAACCCAATTCACGGGTACGCTCAAAGACAGCCATCAGTAAAGTATTCACTAATCCAAAACCTACCGCAATGAATACGACTAAAAACCAAATTAACAAGAAACCTTCAAAAACACTCACCATAACCATGACAAGCGGACTGACAGTTTGCCAAGATTGTACATCTAAATCAGGATTTGCTTCTTGCAAATCTGGCAGCAAATATTCTAACTTATCACGATCTTGGCTGACTAGGGACAATTCAGAAATCTGATCGGGTATTTCCAACATTTTTTGGGCTGCACGACGACCGATGAATACAAATTGTGTTTCGGTATTTTCCATTTTAGCATCAAAAATACCTACGACGCGAAAACCACGCTCGGCTATCTCATTATTAGGATTTTGACTCATCAACACCACGCGCTTACCCAAACGAGTTTCCAAGCGTTCAACCAGTTTGCGACCCAAAATAATACCTTTATCATCAACACTCTCCAGAAAACGTCCCTCAGTCACCGCTTCACCAATAAAAGACACGCCTCGCTCTTGCGCTGGATCAATTCCAACCAATGTAACCCCCATGGATTCGCGCTCACTACTCACGGCGGCTGGAACTCGTACCCGCGCAGCCCAACCTTTGACAGTTTCTCCATTTAATTGTCTTAATAACTTATCATTGGGCGAAGGCATACTATATTCTATCACCGGATCATTATGATAGCCGGGCGCATGAATTTGAATATGGCCAACCATATTGTCAATCGCATTGTTAACATATTGTTCCATCATACCGCGCATAAATGCTGACATACTTAACATTGACCAAATACCAAAAGCAATCGCCATAAAAATGATAGCAGTGCGGCGAGGATACCGCCAAAGATTGCGCCAAGCTAATAGTATCAATAATTTCATAAATCAGTTTACCCGTTATTTGTTTTTGAATAACTATCGTGTTTCCAATAAATAATTTCACCAAAGTAAATATATACTTCAAACGTTCAAGTTTTCGGATTATGAGAACATACTCCGTTTTCAAAGTTCGTTTTTTGGAACGATTGAAAATGATTATCGATCCGCCAGTCTTAAATCCGAAAACTTGAACGTTTGGAGTATATTTCTCAGGAATACTAGACATTATACCGATTAAATTTAAGTGCTTGAATTCATTACTTGTCGCAAAATAGGAATTTTAATAAAATCAAATAGTTGTAATTAAATCTGTATAATGTCTACTATACTCCAAACGTTCAAGTTTTCGGATTTTTTGGTTTAATACCGGACGGTCTTGTAGGGTGGGTAAGCGGGCACGACTCACTTAAAAAATGCGACAATCTTTAAGCCCGCTTGCCCACCATCGGCCTGCCAAAAAATCCGAACATAAGAACGTTAGGAGTATATATAAAAAAAGATTGCGAACCCCTATCAAACCGATTTCATCGCATCCACCGGTTTAAGTAACCGAATACGCAAAGCCGGATACAGTGAGGCAATCATCGTAAATAACAAAATCATTGCCGGCCCCAAGGTAAACGCTAATACAGACATCCTGGGTATCACATCTCCAGTCAGACCAAATTGGACCCCAATTTCTTCCATACCCGGATAACTGAAACCGTAAACATAAAAATACAGAGTAATCGCCGTACCAATGATTAAGCCAATAGCTAATCCCACCACTGTCAACAGTAGGGACTCTAACATCACCAATTGGCCGATAAACCAGGGCTTGGTACCCAAAGCCAGCATCACACCAAATTCACGGGTACGCTCCAACACGGCCATTAAAAATGTATTGAGTATACTAAAAATAACAATCAAAATCAGGCAGCCATACATAAACCAACTGTTTGCCATATCAGCTTCAATTATTTGGAGCAAGCCAGGCACTAACTGAGTCCAATCCAACACCACTAACTCTTTTTTCTCCGAAATATCTGCACGCATCTGTGCCAACACCGTCTCTAAACGAACCAAACTCTCTGCCATGCCAACCAAGACATGGGCAGAATCTTCCATACTGAAAATATCCTGAAAAGTGAGTAGCGGCATCTCTATTATGCCCCGATCCAGCTCTGTCATACCACTTTTAAAAATACCAACGATAGGTAACACCGCTGCCGCAATTGAACCATCGCGCCCACTACCTAACAAAACTAATTCATCTCCCAACGCCACTTTCAGATTACGTGCTAAGGCTTCACCAATAATCACTTCTTGTGCTTCATCGCCGCTTAAAAACTGCCCACTTTCGATACGTCGAGGAATTGTAGACAAATTGCTCTCATGAGCCGTTTCTACCCCCATTACCTGCACCCCATAAGTCCGTTCTTCTGAAGCTACCAGCGCGAAACCATTAGCACGCACCGCTATATCCATTATTCCATCCATTCGACGCAACTGATCTGCCAACAATTGCGCCTCGGCAATCGTACTACGCATTTTAGGCTTGTCCAAATAACCAGTGCGTTGCACCTGAAAATGTCCGGTCAACAGTTTCAGATTACTTTCAATCATCATATCATACGAGCCAAGTTGCAAGGTAATAATAAATACCAACAAAGTGGCTGCAAAAGCAATCGCTGCCATCGTAAGTCCAGTACGACGAGGGTGGCGCCAAATATTGCGCCAAGCTAAACGTAAAATAATACCCATTTTTTTAGTTAACAGTTTCAGTTTCAGTTATATTAGAGATACCGATTTAAGTTACGAGGCCAAAGTTTTTTTCTAAAAAATTTTAGCCGAGTACAAAAAATTCGATTGAACATTGCTGGAGTCCAAAGCTTTAGCTTTGGACTAAATGCGCTCAATGTATGACCAGAGATGAGAACTCCGATTTTTGAAACGGAATTTTTATTGACAACGACGTGAGCGCGGATTACGCAGATTGGACTGAGTAAACGTGTTACTAGGCACATTTATTTTAAATCGGGCTTCTTGAACGACAATTTCGGTCCACTCATCAGGCACATCAACTTTCTCCATACGCTGTTTTGTCACAATCAGTTTGTCACCCATTAATCGAATTTCCTTAGTCTCCATTTTTTTGACCAAGACATTGTCTTGATCATAAAAAGCATGTTCCAACAACAAATAATCATCGCGAATTTTGACCACTTCTTTACCCCAAACCACCGGCGCATCTTCAAATGGCACCGCTTCAATCACATACACTGTGCGTCCCCAATGGCTTTCAGTGCCATTAAGCGTGTGCGTGTAGTTTTCCAGCAAACTGTCAGCTTTAGCGACATCATTATTGGAAAAATCAGAGCCCATCCAGCTTTGGCTCATCATACTCGATGGAATTTTGATGATTCGGCTAATTTTAGGCGAATAAGCCCACATCTTATCATTGGTAATCAAATTCGCGTTATCTTTATCCTTTTTAGGTTTAATAACCCGTACCAACGAATTTTTCATTCCCATCGTCCATACTCGCATAGTCATAGCACGTTCCCAATCGGGACGGTGGATAGTCATTTTTGACACTGAACAGGAATTTTCGTCGCGCCAATAGTCAATAGCCGCTTTAACAATCGCGGTTGCTTTGGCATCAGCAAACGCAGGAGAAATGTGAAGCCAAACAAAGGCTAATAAAAAAACGTGGCAATAAATCAAAAAACGTTGCATAGTTAAATTCTCCGATAAAAGTGAAAAGGCGGATCAATACGACTTACGAAATACCAATCAAACAAGTTAACGAAAACCTCTCTAACCCGGTTCTCAAAAAACTTAATATTTAAAAGTCTTATTTTATAGAGCCTCTTGCAAAACTCTTGAGCCATTACAGAAAAACAATAACTTATTACGACATGATGACTGTAAGTTATTGATTTATAGTTGCACAGTTGGAGTTTTGCAAGTCCCTCTATAATTAAAGACTATTTTTAAAAAAAATGAAATAGGGTCCATGAAGTTAAATCGGTATAAATATAGATTAATCTATGAATAAACGTAACCAATTGAAAATTAAATATTTTACAAATTATTCAAGAGATAGTTGTTTTTCTTCTTGTTGCAATGCCCAAAGATGTGCGTAAACACCATTAGTATTCAACAATTGGGTATGAGTTCCCCGTTCAATAATTCGCCCATGCTCCATCACTAAAATTTGTTC
>Ga0233403_10001299_pt1 | contig 11729 bp, 10 predicted proteins | sample Na_oxic_1_MG_FD_179866 | JGI IMG/M metagenome (GOLD analysis project Ga0233403, IMG submission 179866) | Seawater microbial communities from Saanich Inlet, British Columbia, Canada - Na_oxic_1_MG | ecosystem: Environmental > Aquatic > Marine > Inlet | place: Canada: British Columbia | collected...
TAAATAGGAGAAACCATTGGCTAAAAAGAAACCAAAAAAGCCTGATAAAACAATACTTGATGTGTTTTACGATTGGGAAAATAAGGAAATTTTACTCACCCATCAAGTTTATTCACGACATATTGCAACTCGTAAGGCGTATACGTTTGATTGATAAATTCCTATTTGTAACTCGTAAGCAAGCGTAGGGTGCATAAGCGATAGCGTCATGCACCAAATTTCGTCGTTTCGGTGTATGACGCTTCACTTATACACCCTACTCGTGCTCACAAATAGCAAGCGTAGCACCAAATTTCGTCGTTTCGGTGTATGACGCTTCACTTATACACCCTACTCGTGCTGTAGCGCAACTTTCGTTCTGAACGCTCAACCCACCATTATCCTATTCAAGGATTGTGTCATGGAAAAAGTCCATGTTGTTACAAATGAAATAGTTCCAAGATTTGGCTCGGTTGAAGTATTAGGCAAAGCTTATCCAAAAGAAATCAATTTTGCCAAGGAACTTGCAGCTTTTGGTTATGATGTGACTGTGCGAGGAAAATCGGCCGCCGGTGCTGATTTATTGGTGAATGGTATTCAATGGGAACTAAAAACGCTAGAATCTGCAAGTGTTAATGCTGTGCGGCAAAATTTACGGAAAGGGCTAAAGCAAGGCAATGGAAGAATGTTTATTGATGGTCGTGATGTTGGTTTATCTTATGGCACCGCGATAAAAGCGATACAATATCATTATAACGCGGGTAGAATGAAAAATGCAGTTGAAGTTCGAGTTCTAACTAGGAGTGGCGAATACGCCTGGACATTATGAGTCATACATATCATTTTTTATGCGTTGATTGTCAAGAGGTTTTTGATTTAGGTAAGGCTGTTAATATGGATGAAAATGGCCGGTCAATTCCTTGGCAGTTTAATGGTTGGATGGATCAAGACAACTCTGAATGGATATCCAAAGATTCCCTTTGGTCGTTAATTCAGGTTTGGTTATTAAATCATATTGGCCATGAAACCAGAATTGTGCCGGAGTCGTACCTTGATAAAATTGATAGCGAAGGGAAACTGAATTATCTTGATTCTCGCCAAGAAATTTTATCCAAGCAAACAAATATAAACCCGGATGATTTTTCAGATGCGGCATTGATACCGAAAAAAGTTGAATTAAAGCTGTCAAGTTAAATGTAGGGTGGGTAGAGGAACGAAACCCACCATTTCTCGTTCCCACGCATTTGCTAAGGGAACCAGCAAAACATTTCTCGAACGAAGCATAGGAACGTCTAATAATCAAGAATCGTTAAGCCTTATTCGTTTAAGAACAAAATTCGTTGTACTCAATCAAAAAGGAAAACAAAATGGCTACTATCAATAAACAAGAAGTTGAAAAGAATATTTCACACCTTTTGGATATCGTGGCATTAGGTGATGAAATTATCATTACTAAAAAGGGAGAAATTTTTGCTAAAATTATTCCTTCACAGAAAACACCTCCTAAACCACATTTGCCGCGTGTTGCCGGCATAGATGCCAGAAAAATATGGATTAGTAAAGATTTCGATGCACCACTACCAGAAGACATATTGAGGGACTTTGGATGCTAAACCAAGCATTTCTTATTGATTCGCACACTTGGCTATGGTGGAATGGAGAACCAGAACGTCTCACACCTAAAGCTTATGATGCGATTGCTAATAGTGCTCAAGTCGTGTTTTCCGTGGTTAGTGCATGGGAAATATCTATTAAGTATGCGCTTGGCAAACTAAAATTGCCGCTTGAGCCAAATCAGTATATTCCTGATAGACTTCAAATCAATCAAATGAGCGTACTGCCTGTTAAATTGGAACATGCGCTTAGGGTGGCACAATTGCCACACCATCACCGCGATCCTTTTGATCGTTTACTTGTTGCTATCTCACAAATAGAAGGCTTAATCTTAATTACAGCAGACAAACAACTTGAAGCTTATGATATAGAGATACTTTGGTAATTCTATTTGATATATTTCTCGTTTCCACGTCTTTGCTAAGGGAACCAGCCAAATCTAAAGGTTTGGACTCCAATGCTTAACTTAATGGCATTTGCTGGGGGCGACGGTAAAGGGGCGGATTTTACGCCCTTAACCAAGGTAGTCGCTCAACATTGTCGCGCCGTTGTATTGATAGGGCGAGATGCGCCGCTGATTGCTGAAGTATTAACGGTAGCAGTGCATTATGCGAACAGTATGGAAGACGCAGTGACACAAGCGGCAAGTTTAGCCGAACCAGGAGATGCAGTGTTATTATCACCTGCATGTGCCAGTTTTGATATGTTTAATCATTATGAACACCGAGGGCAGGTATTTGAACAAGCGGTAAAGCAATTGAATTAATTACCAGGAATGAATGGTGGGTTTCGTACTGGGGTGGTGAAAATGTTACAGACAGAATGACTGAATGCGATCCCGTTTTTGTTCCCCCTCATTTTTTTGATTTGAAAATCAGTCATTTACAAAATGCAGGGGAATAAAAATAGGCTCAACTTTTGAGAACATTGGTAACATTTTCATCACCCCAGTTTCATACCTCTACCTACGCTACTAATTACTAATTTAATTAGGAAATAGAAATTCAAAATTAAAAGGCGTAAAAAATATTATTGGCTAGAATATTTAAAATTGTAATATTTGAAGGAATATTTTTTTTGACCTAAAAAAATATTCAAAAAATGCTTGACCTTTTTTCAAAATGTGGTAGTATGGATGCCCAAATCATGAAAGCACGGTAGCGTATATGGTGCATGACGCTATCGCTTATGCACCCTACGAATTCTGTATTTATTAATCAGACATATGCGGCTTACGAGTTAAACTAGCTAAACGTGAGGATAATCAGTTTTTAACTCAATTAGCTGAGGTTTATCAACTCATTGGTTCTAAAGAAAAGGCTGAACAAATTCAAAATATGACTAACTCGTTAAGTATGATTAAATACGAACCACTTGCTATGTTTAAACGATAATGAAAACAGCTACTTTTAAAGAATGGACTTTGACCACGCTTGATAAAGCCTTTGGGCTTCGTCAAATTTGGGAATGTTCCTTGATGAAAGACTGGGAAAATCAAGAAATTGAAATAGACGATTTCGAGAAAAAAACTCTGATAAATTTACAAAAATCTCTGATTAGAGGTGGCAGAGCTTGGAATGAAGTTGAACTGGAAAATAAGTTTATTAGCCCAGTGATTATGACAGCCAATATTGATGATGAGCAGATGGGCTATTTTTTAGAACGTCGTTTATCAGGTATTGTGGGTGATTATGAACTGTCTGGTATTGTCGATGGCTTGATTGCAACTGGCTTTCGTGAGCCTGATATTCCCTTATTTTGTTTGCATGAATATAAACGCAGTGTCGATAATCAGGGTTCGCCTGATGCTCAAGTGCTTGCAGCGATGTTAGTGGCTCAAGAAAAAAATAATAATCAAAAACCAATCTATGGGGTATTTGTTGTTGGTTTAATTTGGAATTTTATTGTTTTAAATGATCAAGAGTATTTTATTAGTAGGACATATCATACTGATGATGAAGAAATTTTTGCAATTTTCAAAATGTTCAAAGCTTTAAAACAAATTATTAAAAATTAAGTACTGAAGCACAAGTTTTCAAACATTTTAAAGTCAAGCCATCTAACTGATGTTTAGATAATAAATTCGTTAGAAAATGGGTCTTTCTTTGTATAAGAAAACTTATGCTTCAGCACTTAGGAGAACTTTATGTCGGTAGAAACAGCTGGTGAAAAACAATCGGCAAAACCACGCTATATTTAACACCCCAGTTTCCTTCTACTTCAACAGAAATTGATTTATAACGGTTTGAAAAATCGTGACATCTTCCGACTGAACCGCCGCGACTAACAACTTTTTCAACTGGGCAACGTCAGTTAAATTCAACAAATCTTGTTCTATTTTTCGATAAGTGGAAGAAGGCGGATCAAAACGCAAAACCAGTATTTCTAAAACAGCACGACGACGAGTGATGAGTTCAGTCTCCTTCAATTTCAAGACTTCTGGCACCGGGAGGCGACTCGGTATCGGAAAGTGGGTACAAATAATATAAGTATAAATTTGTTTACCCTTAATTTTATCCTCAAAATAAAGCGTATCCTCATCAGTATGTAAACTGCTAAACACGACATAATAGCCTTCATCCAAGCCTTCAGAAGTCAGATATTCCGCTAACTGCCCTTTTCCCTTCTTTAAGAGGGTATTATTGCTAAAGACTTTGGTTTCAATGAGATATCGGTTAGTTTGATAGACAATCAAAATATCGGTTCGTCCTGCGCCAGATGGCACTTTTATAAAAGTATGTCCTTCTAAGGCTTCAATAAAAAAGCTAATAAAACCATCGAGAGAATAATGCCAAGCCCCTTCTTTCAGTGTTTCGGTATCAAAGGCTTTGAAGCCACGCTTCCGCACATATTGCCGATATTTCTTGAGTATGGCGTGGAGATTTAAGCCCCCGTCTTTCAAATACGCTTCAAAGCTCTCATTGACTTTGAATCCATAATGTCTCGTTTCCCCATTGGACACAGGACGAAATGCGGTGATAATGCACTTGCTATATAATGGCACCAATATACCGACATAATCTTCTATATTTTCTATAACACCATTGGCGTGTAAATAAGCAATATCTTTAATATCGATATTAAAATCAATAGCTGATTCACCAAATAACAAGCGGTACATAAAATCCTTTTTCTCTTCCGCTTTTTGGATAATATTCAGGATATTTTTGTGATATTTTGATTTTAAGAAATAATCCAGTGTCACCAAAAAATCAGCCATTATCACGGTGCGATTTGTGATTTTTTTCAGCAAATGTGCGGCTAAGGCACAAACTAAGCCCGGTTGTCCCTTGGTATTGTCATAAATGGCATTTATCACTTGAGGGTCAAATTTTTGCCCCGATTCGTGAACATATTGTTCAATCAGTTGATTGACTTCGGATTGGGTAAAATAGGAGACTTGTAACTCTTCTGCGATATTAAAGGGTGAGGCTCCGGAGGTGATGAGTTCTGCGATTGTACTCACGCCGACAAGGATCAGGGAATGGAGGGCATGATCTTGTTTTTGATGATACATTTGCCGAAATGTGTGCATCATCTCATTTAAAACCGCATTAGGTATGCCTTCAAATTCATCAATGACAAGAACGATAGATTTCGCCTTGAGCTTTTCAAACAATTCAACCACATCTATCTGATCTTGAACGATCTGTTCTAATTTAATCTGATGTTCTGCCAGCCTTTTATGAAGTTGCTTGTTTAAATCTTGGTAAAATCTCTCCTTGGTAACAGTCTTCAATTTCTCAAAACTAATCCAAATTGGGGTAAAATTTTCCGCTTTAACGGCTTCAAGTAAGAGTTGAAAATAGGTTGTTTTTCCCGTTTGTCTTGGAGCAAACAGAGTAAAATACCGCCCTTTTCGCACTTTTTCTTGCCCTTCTGCAATTAAGGCTTCGCGCATGACAGTGTAATGTAGGGCAGGATTACACGGTCCAGAGGTGTTAAATTCACGCATAAAATTGGTCTCCTTTTATTGAGACGGATGTTTAGATCACAGCGGATGTGGATAGGTGTTGTCTTGAACCGTTGTTTATCTGAGCGAAACGAAAGTTTTTTGAAGCAAAATTAAAACCTCGAAAGTGGTATTGGGCAACAACTCTAATGATCAATTAATTCTACTCTGGGGCAGAGAAAAAAAGGGCCAGGCTCAATTTAATTTTTAATCTTGGATTTTTATACAAATTGTAATGTTTAAAAAACAATTCGACCCTGGCCCCTTTAATTGAAAAAACAATTCGACCCTGGCCCCTTTAATTGTAATGGCATTGACCCTACTTGGCTCCCTTATTTTTTAACGACGATGACCATATTACCTTGATATTCTTTTTTAAGCTTATGCTTATTTAGAAATTCCAACAGATCTACTTGACATTGAGAACCATGTTCATTAAGTTTTCTTGTATGTTGAATAGGTTGTGAATCAATAATAGCGCATTTTCCAAGAAATTTGAAAATACTATCATATCCCCATCCTTGCTCATTGCTATATTCTAAATACGGATATAATTTTAACCAAGCTTCTTTTGTAAATACTGGACACATTATTTCTACAAAATCTGTTATTCTAAAAACAACATTGGGATTTGAACTTTTAAGAGTAACTGCATGAGTAAAATATGAGTTATACCCTAAAGCTGGCTGTGCTATTTCTATTTTAAAAGCTTTACATATCTTTATAAATAAATCTATATTAAAGTTATGTATATCTAAATCATCATCCCATACCATAATATAGTCAAAATTAAAACGTTTAATAAAATTTTGGGTAAGAAAGCGTTGACAAAATTGCCATTTCCAACCTTTACATTTTGTATAATCAATTGGAAAAAAAGTAAAGTGATGTTCACTATTTGAAAAGGCCTTTTTTATCTTTATAAACAGTGAATTATCTACCTGAGTAGGACTCATATATAAAATATTCATTTATTTTTCAAGCGTAAGGTTAAAAGCAGTCCAACTATTATATTTACGAAACCACTAATTTTTTTGCAGCATCATTTCCTGAATTTTTAAAAATCAATATAATGAACATGCATTAAATTCAAATTTTTTTGTCTATTATTTTTTGGGAGTTACCTTTAGATCGGGAACATAAACTTCCCACTCTTTATCCATCCCATTTCTTTTTAAAGCATCGTGAATCTCTTGAATTTCTTGAATCTGAGGCTTAGAATTAGGATATGCCAATGCATATTCATATAATTTATCAACGACACTTGATTCAGTCTGTGTATCCAACACTTTTCTATTTTCTTTTTTCCGAAATAGGGTAGTTCTTGGTTTTTTTGGATTGGGAACATAAGCTTCCCACTCTTTATCCATCCCATTTCTTTTTAACGCACGTTGGATGACTAAACCATGATGTTTTATCTGTCTTTCTTGATGAACAATAGAAGCATTTTCACCATGCCATCGGTAACCGTAAAAAGCTTCTTGAATATGGTAGAAAGAACAAATTTCACTCAGTCTAAGAAATAACTCATAATCCTCAGCATATTCAAATGTTTGATCAAATCCACTGTCTAATCGTATCCAATCACGTTTCCTAAAAAAACGAAAATGAGGAATAATCATATTATTCATGAACTTTTCTCGGCAAAAAATAGGAAAACTATCCCATTTACCAATCGTCATATTATTTGCATCAATTTTAAGCCAATTACTATAAACACAGCCAACATTATGTGTATCTAAGTATTTTACCATAATCTCTACGGCATCTAATCGTAACAAGATATCATCATGGTCTAACTGACCAAGATACATACCTCGACACAGACTCACAGCTGCATTCAGCGCATTTGCAACTCCCCGGTTTTCTTGACTAATCCAACGAACACGCGGATTATTTTGATAATTTTGTTCTAAGACTTTTAAAGTATTATCGGTTGAGCCGTCGTTGACAATACAAACTTCCAAATCAGTATAAGTTTGTGCCAACGCACTATCTACAGCTGCTTTGATATATTTTTCAGCATTATAAGCAGGAATATAAATTGAGACTTTGGGTACTTCATAAACGACATTTGCTTGATATTGGCGAGCAATTGGACATTTCTGTGCTAATAAATCATTGGTAATTTGTAGCCCTTCTGAACGATTGCTCTCATTTTCACCTCCTGGCGGTTCTTGATGTAATCCCATCGCTTCTAAAACAGGAATAAAATAGTAACCCGCATTATAAATGCGATAACCCATTTCAACATCTTCATGACCCCAGGCTTGAAAGTCCTCATCAAAAGGACCCACTTCCCCAATCACTTTTTTGGGAAAAGTCATGCTACAACCATAAAAAGCATTAAATGGAAATAGGCTTTGCTTTAAATAATCATTTTGTTCGTATAATCTGAAGCGACGATCAATAATGGTTTCACCTTCCCTTGGTCTATCATTTTTATTACTGGGCATCACATCCTGCAAATTCAGAGCAATATTGATATCTGCTAATATTTGGTCATCTGCAATATTATCGGTACAAACAAAACGCCTATGTCCCATCAAAGCCGCTTTATCTGTGACATGAAAATATTGCATGAGCAATTCAATATATTTTGGTGTAGGCAATATATCACAATCAAGTATAGAGATATAATCATACTGAGCGAGGTTCAGTCCTAAATTACGCACGGCTGATAAACGATATCCTTGATCATCTTGGCGAACATATTTCAGTGATAAATATTTCTGATATTTTTCAATAACTTCCGCTACACCATCACTGCTACCATCATCTGCCACAATCACTTCAATCAAATTGGCAGGATAAGTTTGGTGTGTGATAGCTGCCAGCGTTTTTGCTAACTTTTCTTTGCGATTATAAACAGGAATAATGATTGATACGGGCAATGTGTAAGGCTGTTCACCGGCAACAAAGGCTTTGCGTTTTTCTTCAATAAAAGAATAATCGTTATTTTCACCCACAATAGGCGGTAGTTCAAAATCAGGCGGCACCCCTTCTATTGGATATCCATTAACCACTTTCCATTGCGTGTTATTGGTATCAGGTACAATAGGTTCTTTTGATGCGGCAGCTAAAGCACCATAGATATTGGCATTGTCTGGTTCAAATTGCCTTTGCTCATTTAACGTCACAGCCAAATTATTTTTAGCATCAGTATAATTACTTTTTAAATCAATAGCTTGCTGAAAAGAGGCAATGGCTTCAGTGATTTGCCCTTGTTTTTTAAATGCCACGCCTAAATTATTATGCGCTTCTGCATAATTCGGGTTTAAGGCGACAGCTTTTTGATAGTTAATGATGGCATCGCTAAATTTATTTTGCCCACTGAGGGCATTACCTAAATTATTATAAGCATCTGCATAATGAGGGGTAATAGACAAAGCTTTCTGATAACAAGTGATCGCCTGGGCAAATTGTTCCTCCCCGTTAAGTATAATACCCAAGTTATAATAGGCTTGAGCAAAATCCTTTTTTCCGGCAATGGCTTTTTCAAAACAGGCTTTTGCTTGCCCCAATTTGCCCTGTTGCCCAAAAATAATCCCTAAATCATTTTGCATTTCAGCATGATTTGGATTAAATGAAAGGGCGCGTTGCAAATAGGCGAGTGCCTCAGTGGTCCTGCCCTTACTATTTAAGGCAGCACTGAGTTGCTTATAAAAATTTAAGGCACTGTCATTCTTTGGTTGCTTTTGCAATACTTGATGGTATAAAGCTTCTGCTTTTTGCCAATCCCCGGCTTTTTGGTATTGTTGAGCTTGTTGAAGTATTTTTAAAATTTGTGAGCTTTGAGATGACACATTTTTTGTGATAGCCTTTTTTTTCTGAGTGCGAGGTTTTTTATTTTTGGACATATTTTTTTAATAGTGTTTTTTATAGGGCGAGCACTAAAGGAAGCCCTTACATAAATTCATAAGTTTGAAGTTTTAATTTTTGTCTACCGAAAAACGGATATTAAATTATTTATATGAAAGTCTATGACAATAATATAGAGACAAACCTACTTATATTTCAACACAACGATTTTTATCATGCCCCAGGTCAAAAATTTATTGAATAATTAAATCAATTTCAACCAAAATGTATTTTTTAGTTTTTTGTTAATATTCAATTAGTTATATTTAATTTCAGCGAGTTTCGCTCGCAATTAAAGAAACTCAGTTTTTTCAAAAAACGCGGTTTCTTATCAAAATTTTACATTTTGCATTTTAACACATCAAATTCAAATATTAACATTTTAGCGTTAATTTTTAAAATATTTTTGCTCACTGCACCAATGCCTATAAATTAAAAGTTGTTCATTTTTTTCAGGACTGCAAACGAATAAAAGGAGTCAGGCTTGAATTTTATTATGCGAAACGAAGTCAGCGAAGCTAATCCTCATGCTGTACCGCCAAAAAAAATACACATTGCCATTAGCTTCCATAACCGAAAATTACCGTTATGATTTTAATTTTCTTCAAGAGGAATTACCTTTTGATACCCAATTTCTTTACCTGCGAACCCGACACCCAAATAAATTAACGAACGTTTTTCATTCAAAAAGCGTTCACCATAATTTTTCTGCTCAATTTTCTTAATCGCTTTATCAGTTAAATGATCCATTTGGCTACCGGCTTTACCATACTTAAACTCAATCAAATAAATCTTCTTTTCAAGTTCCAGCACACCATCAATTCGCCCTTTATCAGTAAGAACTTCCAAATCAATTTCCACCCCCATTAACGCTAAGATCAGATAAAACAAGGAATGGTAATAAGCCTCTTGCTCAATATGTAACGGATAGGGAATTTTCGCAAACAGGGCACGGATGAGGTTCATAAAACTTTCAAGACTTTCCGTTTCTAAATAGTCACGTAAATTTTCCACCGCGGGTTGGATTTCTTCCAATTCATTTTCAGTAAAACTGTCAAGCAGATAAGTAATAAAGGCTTGTTTCACTTCAAAGTTAGGATAGTTCAGAACATATAGGGGGGTTCTAGCTTTCTGAACAATTTGAACAATGGTTAAATAACCCGTTTGAAATAACAAAGCAAAAACATTAAGATTTTCAAGATTATAACTGTCAAAGACAATTTCAGAGACTTTTTGGTTTTCAAAGACTGTCACTTCTCGTCGTGTCTTTTTGATTAATTTCATCAAAAAGGTTGGCGTACCCGTCGCAAACCAATAGTTACTGAAACGCTGTTCCGCCAATAAATTGAGAATTGAAAACGGATTATACAGTTTATCTTTTCCATTCCACGAATAGCCATTATACCAAGTCTTGATTTTAGCCAATAACAGGGCTTTCTTCATTTCCAACACGCTACCCAGATTTTGTAGATAACCTTCAAAATCCCTTTCCAATTCATCCTGGGTATATCCCAGCAAGGTAACGAATTGTCTTGAAAAAGTTATATCCCGTAAATTATTTAATTCAGAAAAAACCGACACTCTCGAAAATTTCGACACCCCTGTTAAAAACACAAAACGCAAAAAAGCATCAGAAGATTTAAGCAGCGCGAAAAGTTCTCGTAATATTTCCCTGTTTTTAGTGGCTTTTTCAAGATCGCTCACATGATCAACAATCGGTTTATCATATTCATCGACTAGAATAACCACTTTTTGTTGTGTTTTTGCCGCAACTTTTTCAATTAACTCAATAAATTTTTCTCGGATAAATTTGCTTACCAACTCAACCTTATAGTGACTAGCCACTCTATCTAAAAAAGATAAGAATGAATCCCTAAAGACTTCATCATTTGTATGAGAAATCTGATTGAAATCAATCACAATAACCGGATACGATTGCCAGTCAATCTGATCATAAATATACAACCCTTTAAATAGGGCTTGATGACCGGAAAAGATTTCCGCTAAAGTTGAAACCAGCAAAGATTTTCCAAATCGGCGAGGGCGGGATAGAAAAAAATAGTCGCCGCTTTGAATTAATTGTGCAATGTGATAAGTTTTATCTACATACACACAATCATCTTTAATTATTTTGGGGAAGGTTTGAATCCCGATGGGTAATTTTTTCATTTTCCGTTATCCGTTACGTTAAGGGATAGCCCGGTAGGGTGGGCAAACGTGTTTTTGTGTGCATCGGCATTCCATTAAGCATCAATATCATATTGGTGGGCAACCAAAACACGTTGCCCACCCTACATGGCTACCTCCATTGGTGAACTGAGCA
>Ga0233403_10001300_pt1 | contig 11722 bp, 8 predicted proteins | sample Na_oxic_1_MG_FD_179866 | JGI IMG/M metagenome (GOLD analysis project Ga0233403, IMG submission 179866) | Seawater microbial communities from Saanich Inlet, British Columbia, Canada - Na_oxic_1_MG | ecosystem: Environmental > Aquatic > Marine > Inlet | place: Canada: British Columbia | collected...
TTTCTTGATTTCACCGCAGGCATTGCCGTATGTGCAAGCGGACACTGTCATCCCAAAGTGGTGAAGGCCATCAAAAAACAGGCAGACAGTCTGCTGCATATGTCCGGGACGGATTTTTACTACACGCCTCAGATTGCCCTGGCGGAAAAACTGGCAAATCTGGTTCCGGGAGACGGAGACAACAAGGTTTATTTCGGAAATTCCGGTGCGGAAGCTGTGGAAGCGGCTTTCAAGCTTGCCCGATGGTACACAAAACGGGAACTGAACATCGCTTTTTTCGGCGCGTTCCACGGGCGCACCATGGGCGCGCTGTCTCTCACCGCCAGCAAGGTCATTCAGAAGAAGCACTATAACCCCCTGATTCCCGGTATCACGCATATTCCTTATGCCTACTGCTACCGTTGTCCCTATAATATGAGCTATCCCGGGTGCGGCATAGAATGCGTCCGCTGGATAGAAGAGTCTCTTTTCCGCACCATCATGCCGCCCGAGGAGGTCGCCGCCATTTTTGTGGAGCCTATTCAGGGCGAAGGCGGATATATCGTGCCGCCCCCGGAATTTCACACTGAATTGCAAAAACTTGCAAAAAAATACGATATTCTCTATGTTGCAGACGAAGTTCAGGCCGGCATGGGGCGCACAGGAAAAATGTTTGGCATGGAGCATTTCGGAGTTGTCCCGGATATAATGTCGCTGGCAAAAGGCATTGCATCGGGAATGCCTCTGGGCGCAATGATTACAAAATCGGATATCATGGTCTGGGAAGCCGGCTCACACGCCTCAACCTTTGGCGGGAATCCCATCTCATGCAGCGCCGCACTGGCCACCATTGAACTTCTGGAAAGCAGTCTGATGCAAAACGCCGAGGTTCAGGGGAACTATATGATGTCGGAACTGCGGGAGTTGCAACGCTTCATGGAATGTATTGGCGATGTCCGCGGCAAGGGCTTGATGATAGGTGTCGAACTTGTGAAAAACCGGGAGACCAAGGAACGGGCCGCGGACTGGCGGAATGTCCTGGTGCAGAAGGCATTTGAAAAAGGACTGCTGCTCCTCGGATGCGGAGAGAACACCATTCGCTTCTGTCCCGCGCTCACAGTGACAAAAAATGAGATAGATACATGCCTGTCTATTTTTGAGGAAGTGGTGAAGGAAGTGGTCAAGGGTTAAGGATTAAGGGTTAAGGGTTAAGGGTTAAGGGGCAATAGGGCTGAGGGTTGAGGATAAAGGGTAAGTTCCGCTGTTTGCTACCAGCGGGCGCATGAAAACCCTTAACCTTTTACCTTTACCCTTTACCTCTACCTCCGTTATAATCAGTTTTTTTTCATATTTTACGCATTACGAATTACGCATGTGGACTGAGGAAGTTTTGTTTTGAATCATTTCAGCAATAAAGACAAAAAGGTGGCCGTATGATAAGCTGTCCGGAATGCCGGGGGAGAAATCGGGATCAGGCCAAATCCTGTCAGAAATGCGGTGCTCCATTGAAAAAAGCAAAGGGGCAAATCGTAAAATCATCCCCATCAACAAGATTGCCGCAGTTATCTCTGCCAAAAACAGCCCCGGAGTTTCAGAAAGTCATTATCACAGACATTAAGATTCCCTTCTGGAAAATGGCGGGCTTTATGCTCAAATGCCTTATCGCATCCCTGCCGGCGATGCTTGTGGCGGCCTTGCTTGTTTTTCTGTCTCTCTCTGCTGCCGAGGAACTGACAAATCTTGCGAAAATTTCCCTGAGAGAAATGAAGTCTCTCATAGCAAAATTTCTCTGATATTCTCATATCGTTCATCACTATGCCTTTTTCAAAAAGGAAGCAAATCAAGATTCCCATGAGGAGAGGAGGCCGACTTTCTCAGACATGGCTGGCACCAGATTTTATTCTGCGCGCCTTTGCGAGAGGTTAATATTATTTCATATAAAATTGGGCATCCTTCATTTGTCACAGTTGACACTTCTGAAAGAACAACGGGACGCAGATAAACGCGGATGAGTTTGTTCTTCGGAAAAAGTGCAAACTATTTCTGAAGTAATATGCTGATTATAACGGATTTAGGGGAGGCCCCTGCGGGGCCTGACCGGGCTTCGGGCCTGCCACAAATATGCCGCCCCTACGGGGCTTGACCGGACTTCGGACCTGCTACAAATATCTCGCCCCTACGGGGCTTGAATCGGAGATTCCCCTAAATCCGTTATAATCAGGTAATATGAAAGATGCCTGAAATTGATACAAGTCTGTTTTTATCAGGTGAACGGTCAGAATAAATGAATTGAATACAGTGTTTACCCCATTGACTTTTCCCCTGTTTTGTGCGATCAGACATGAGGAAATGGAATTTCCCCGTTTGTAAGGAGATAAAATTCACCCCTCAGGAGGGATTTATTATTGGGACATCCCTTACGAAACTTGAAACCTGTGGCTGCTTTTAAGAAAATGAACTGAACTCTGGGAGAAACAGAATCATATGATAACAGTTGAATCATTGATATCGCGTGAGGACCAAATCGCTGTTGTGGGGCTGGGATATGTGGGACTCCCCCTGGCTGTGCATCTGTCAGAACACTTTGAAATTGTGGGCTATGACCTCAAGAAAGATCGGATCAGGGAACTTGAGTCAGGCCATGACAGAACACTGGAAGTTTCCGATCAGGAGATGGCCAAAGCAAACATATTTTATACAGACAATCCGGAAGAGCTTTCCCGTTGCAGATTCCTTATCGTTGCCGTTCCCACGCCCATTGACGATCATCGCACACCTGATCTGACACCTCTGCGCGGAGCATCGGCCGCAGTGGGGAAACATATGACCAGAGGCTCCTGTGCCGTGTTCGAGTCCACCGTGTTTCCCGGAGCCACCGAGGATGTGTGTGTTCCCATCATGGAGAAGGAATCTGGCCTGAAATTCGGCGAGGATTTCACCGTGGGCTATTCCCCGGAGCGCATCAATCCGGGAGACAAGGTCCATACTGTCGAGAATATCGTAAAAATTATTTCAGGTTCGGATCAGGCAACTCTGGAACTGCTTGCCGGCGTGTATGGCAAAGTTGTCAGGGCGGGGCTTCACCGGGCATCCTCCATCAAGGTGGCGGAAGCCGCCAAGGTCATCGAAAACACCCAGCGGGATCTGAACATAGCGCTGATGAACGAGCTTGCCATGATCTTCGACAGGATCGGCATTGACACAGTGGAAGTGCTTGAGGCCGCGGGAAGCAAATGGAATTTTCTGCCCTTCAGACCCGGGATCGTAGGTGGGCACTGCATTGGAATTGACCCTTACTATCTGACTTTCAAGGCGGAATCTCTGGGCTATCATCCGGAAATGATTCTCGCGGGCCGGAGAGTGAACGACAGCGTCGGGAAGTTCATAGCGGAGCGCACCGTCAAAATGCTAATCGGACTCGGGAAACAGGTCCGCCGGGCAAAAATAGCGGTGCTGGGTATCACCTTCAAGGAAAACGTGCCTGATCTCAGAAACACAAAAGTTGTTGATATTATTGATGAACTGAGAGACTATGAAATCAATGTCCTTGTGCATGATCCCATTGCCGACCCGGAAGAGGCAAAAAAATATTACGGCATAGAATTGCAGACTTTGGAAGCTCTTCAGGGAGTTGACGGTGTTATTGTGGCGGTTATGCACGACAATTACAGGGAACTGGGGCTTTCGGAAATCGTGCGTCTGTGTACCGAGGGGGCATCCCTTGTTATTGACGTGAAAGGCGCGTTTTGTCCGGAAGAGGCGAAAAAGATGAATATCAAATACTGGAGGCTTTGACTGTCCTTGAAATTTCTGTTCACAGAACCTTTTTTCGGCGGTTCCCATCGGAATTTCGCGGAGGGGCTGATTGCGAATTCACGGCATGAGATTGATCTGCTGACACTGCCTGCCCGATTCTGGAAATGGCGGATGCGGGGAGCTGCCCTGCATTTTTTCAAAAAGCTTTCCTCACGGAAAGGGGAGCGGCGAGCAGAGGATTATGACGGCCTGATCACCACGGACATGATGAGCCTGTCGGATTTCAAGGCCCTTATGGGGAAAACCTGTCCCCCGGTGCTGGTGTATTTCCACGAAAACCAGATCACCTATCCGCTGGCCCCGGGTGAGAGCATGGATTTTCAGTTCGGGTTCACCGATATCACCACGGGACTGGCCGCGGATCGGATTCTCTTCAACTCGCATACGCATTTCAGGGCTTTTTTCGACGGTCTTCCCGGTTTTCTCAACATGATGCCCGAATACCGGCCCAAATGGGTTGTCCGGGCCATACAGGACAAAAGTGACGTGCTTTATCCGGGCTGTCAGATTCCGCCGGAAAGGGAAGTTCTGCCCCTTTGCGACGATTCTCCGCCCCTGATTATCTGGAATCACCGATGGGAGTTTGACAAGGCTCCGGAGGATTTTTTTGAGGTGCTGGACAGAGTGATGGGACGGGGAATTGATTTTCGTTTGGCCCTCATGGGGGAAAACTTTCAGGTGGTTCCCAAACCCTTTATCAGCGCCCGTGATCGCTACGGAGACCGAATTGTTCAATACGGCTATCTGGAATCCAGGGAAGATTATATCCGTATGCTCAGGCAGGGTGCGATTGTTGTGAGCACAGCGAAACAGGAGAACTTCGGCATCTCGGTGATTGAGGCAGTGCGCCACGGCTCTGTGCCGCTTCTGCCGAACCGCCTTTCCTACCCGGAAATCATTCCGAAAGCGTCCCATTCCGATTTTCTCTATGACAATCAGACCGAACTGCTTGAAAAACTTTGTTTTCTCATTACAAATTATTCACAGTTCCAGAAAAAACGTCAGCAGCTCTCCGAGTTCATGGGGCGTTTTGCATGGGAAAACCTCATTCCGCATTATGATGAAGAATTGGAGAAATTGATGATATGAAAACACCCAATCCCGAACATATTGAAAAGCTTTGCAGCATCATCAACACTTCGCCCTATCCCTCCCTGATTTCCATGAAACTCATTGACATCGGCATCGGATATGCGAGCATAGAACTTGACATTGAGAAAAAACACAGGCAACTGCTGGGCGTTGTTCACGGCGGCGTTTTCGCCACGCTGATTGACACGGTCACGTTCTGGTCGGTTTATTATGAAATAGAGGACCCTGATGCATGGCTGGTTTCCATTGATCTCAAGCTCAACTATCTCGCTCCCGCGTCATCGGGAAAACTCTTTGCAGAGGGACGCCGGATAAAAATCGGTAAAAACCTCTGCTATGCTGATGCGGAAATCACGGATGCAGAGGGAAATGTTCTGACACACGGTTCTTCCACCCTGATGATCCTGCACGGAAAGAAAGCCATGGAAAAAGCGCTGATTACGCCCAAATTCCTTGATTAGAAAGCCCTCCGTGAAATGCCCGGGTTCCGTCAGATTTAAAACCGGAGTGCAAAAACGGCCCCATAACTAAGTGTAAAACAAATTTGCAATCTGTTTCGGATTATAACGGATTAAGGGGATATGACATATGACAGCGGATTCCACACGATGAAACGGATATCCGTTCCATCTCCCGATCCGCTGTCATATTTCCGGTTCCGGAATGGCAGCCTCCCCTGAATCCGTTATAATCAGCAATTTTCTTATAAAAATAATGCTGAAATTTCTTCATACTGCGGACATTCATCTGGACAGCCCGCTGCTAAACCTTGAACATTATGAGGGCGCGCCTGTGGAAGCCCTTTGGGGGGCAAGCCGGCGTGCTCTTGAGAGTCTTGTCACTCTGGCTGTTCACGAGCAGACCGACTTCATTCTGATAGCGGGTGATCTGTATGACGGCAACTGGAAGGATTACAGCACGGGCCTTTACTTTGTCTCGCAAATGAGCAGACTCAGAGAAGCCGGTATTCCCGTGTTTATTGTCGCGGGAAACCATGACGCGGCCAGCAGAATGACAAAAACTCTCCGACTTCCCGACAATGTTCATCTGTTCCCCACGAACAAACCCGGAACAGTTCCCCTTGACAATTTCGGAGTGGCCATTCACGGGCAGGGATTTTCAAAGCCCGCGGTGAAAGAGGATTTGTCCCGGAGATATCCCCAAGCCATACCGGGGTGCTTCAATATCGGCATGCTGCACACCGGGGCCACGGGCAGTGAAAGTCACGATCCCTATGCCCCATGCACTGTTGATGGCCTGTGTTCAAAAAATTATGACTACTGGGCACTGGGGCATCTGCATCAGCGGGAAATGCTTCACCATGATCCGCCCATCGTGTTTTCAGGGAACATTCAGGGCAGGCATATCCGTGAGACCGGTCCCAAAGGTTGCATGCTTGTCACAGTGCCTGAACATGGAGAGACCAAGGTGGATTTTCAGCCTCTTGACAGCATTCGATGGGCAAAAGCCGATATTGACGCGCTGAAGGCCGCGGATGAGGATGAGGTGATGGAGCGAATTCGGGAAAAGCTTGAATCGCTTCTGGAGAAGAATGACGGGCTTCCGTTGGCCTCACGGATTGAGATCACTCTTCCCTCCCGGCTCTGTGACAGGCTTTTGTCGCCCCCGGAACAATGGATAAACCAGGTGCGTTCCCTGGCCATTGATTCCGGAGGCGGACGGATATGGGTTGAAAAAGTCAGACTTCTTCATCACAGACCCGGAGAGTATCAATTCTTCGCAAATAGGACAAAAGGAAGTTGAGATGGAACCGATAACGCTTTTGGGTCTCACATTGTTTGGCGGTGCAACTGCCGAGTATCTCTTCTCCTCGGTGATCACCTGTGCCGTGGTGAATCTGCTCACAGACAAGATATCCGACAAAAACAAGGACATGCTGGCAGAGCAGATGGTCGGCAGGAATCACGATATCCAGCAGGCAATGGAAGAGGCTTTTCAGTCAGCCACAAAAATCATTGTCAAGAAATGGTGGGAGAAACGGAGAAAGAGGCTTTCAATAATAAAAAGAATTCCAGAATCTGCCGAAACCGTGGCTGCCGAAAAATGCGGCCGCACACTTCTGAAGAATACGGGAGACATCCTGTTCGGTGGCAAAGATGATACTTTGGATGATGCGGCAGTCCGGAATTTAATGTTGCCGGGATATCTGAATGCCGGAAATATCCGGAAAGCAAGGGAACAGGCCCGTCACAAATTCGCCAGACTGATCGAACCGCACATTTCCGACGCGCCAAAGAGCCTGCGGGAAGTGCTGAGAAATCATCTGCTGGACAAGACCGTTCTCTGTTTTCGGGATTTATTCAAAGAAAATAAGCGGGTATCCAGAATCATCACATTTGACAAGCTTGCGGATTTGCAGGCGGAAACCGGCGAGTTGAAGGAACTGAACCAAATTATCCTGCAAAGTGTCCTTCAGTTCAGCCAGTTGTGGGCGGCTTCGGATGAAAAGCTGGATGCGGCGTTTGCACAAGTCAGCAGGTGGCACCAGAGTATCAATCCGAAACTGGATACGATTCTGTCAAAGCTGGACAAGTTGGAGGGAACTGTCAAAAGCGGATTTGGCAAGTTGGAAAAAATCCTTCTGGAAAACAATCTCGGTCAGGATAAGATAACAGAATTTTTTGAAATTTTGTCAAAAATAGAAAACAGGCTGTCCGGCAGAACCGATTTCCCCCATCAGCAACTGAATCAGACAGATGCGTTCCGAAATGCCGCCATGAACGATTTTTACAGCATTCCAGCACAGTCGAACAATTTGCGCCTGATTTTGAGAGATATTTTGCGAATTGCTGAAATTGCCGACAGAGAAAACGCCGAGCAACTGAAACTGTGGTCAGGCAGTGTTTCTCAGTCCCTTGACAGCGGGGAGGAAAAGCAGGCAGAACCCCAAGCAGATTCCTCGGAAAAATTCTCTCCCCATCTGCTGGTTTTCGTCAAACCCCATGACGAGGACAATCAGTATTTGCTTGATTTTTTTCTCTGGAGGAATGAGGATATAATTGAACAGTGGAACCAGAAAGACAGCATTTGCCTGATGGATGAAATCTCCGGACTGCTTGATGACATTCTTGCCAAAGATGAAGAAGGCAGGAAGCGGACTGTCGTTCCCAAAACCCTTGAATTTTTTCTGCCTTATGAAATAATCTCCCATGATTTCGATCAGAAGTTCATGCAAAAATATATCCGTGTGAAAAAAAAATACGGAAAAAAATATCATCTGATCGTCAGAGCGCTTGATCGTTTGGAACTGGAGAACGATCAGAATCCCCTGTCCCTTGATAATTGGCGAGATCGCTGGAATCAGTTTAAAAATGCCAATGATGGCAATTCAATATTTTGGCTCTGTGACCGGAATAAATACAACGCTGAAGAACTCTGTGATGAACTGAACACCTGCTCTGAGCATAACTGTCTGATGATGACCTTCAGGCCCTCATTTCATTCAGATGAAAATGATCTGATGCTCTCAATCCTTGATGAAGGCATACCGGTTGCCCTTTGGTTCAGGGAACATCCGGATTGCTGTCTGAATGCCCAAGATGTGAAACAGGAGATGAAAAAAATTATTTCGGGCGGCACTCTTGCCGATCTCCCCGGATTGGTCAAAACGAAGCGGATGGAGAGCAGGGAAAAGGGAGATATCGGAAACCATCTCACACTTTTATGGGACGATCCCAACAGGCTTCCCCCTGAATACGGAGTTGACATCTTTGACATCTTTGAACCCTAATGAATAAGGACAGCAGCAATGAACGACTGGCATATTTTCAAGAAGATCGAAGAAAACAAGAACAACGAACCCCATGACGGCATAGACGCTTTTCTCCGCAAACACCCGCCCCCGAGATGGCGGGATTTCAAGGGTGAGATCATCAGAAATGACACCCCCCTGCGCCCCCCTCAAGGGGGGAATTTTAGCGAAGATTTCTCCGAGGAACGAGGGGAAACCTTTCAGGCCGAGGATAAAGAAGTTGAAATGGTCAACGCCGCGCTCTATCTGCGCCGGCCCCTGCTTGTCACCGGAAAGCCGGGAGTGGGAAAATCCTCCCTTGCCTATGCAGTGGCCTATCAGTTGCGGCTGGGAAAGGTGCTGCACTGGCCCATCACCACCCGGACAATTCTGAAAGACGGCCTGTATCATTATGACGCAATCGGAAGGCTTCAGGAATTGCAGATTGAACGTCTGAAAAAAGGAGAGGATGGAAGCATAGAACCGCCGGACATGGGCCAATATATCCGCCTCGGGCCTCTGGGAACTGCCTTTCTGCCTTCGGAACGCCCGCGGGTGCTGCTTATTGATGAAATTGACAAGAGCGATATTGACCTGCCCAACGATCTGCTCAATATTTTCGAGGAAGGCTCTTTTGAAATTCCCGAACTCTCTCGCCTTGCCCGATCTGTCAAAGATGCGGAAGTCCTGCCCCATGATGCCAAGGATCATGAAGACAGAGTAGTCGTTCGGGAGGGCAAGGTATTGTGCAGAGCATTTCCCTTTGTGGTGCTGACCAGCAACGCTGAACGGGAACTCCCCGCGCCTTTTCTGCGGCGATGTCTCCGGCTGGACATTGACAAGCCGGAAAAGGGCAAACTGACAAAGATTGTTCAGGCGCATTTCGGGAATGCTGATGAAGCCGGAGATAAAGAGCGGAATCATCTGATCCAGTTGTTTCTGAATCGGCGTGAAACAGGCGACCTCGCAACAGACCAACTGCTCAATGCCATCTATCTGACCACACAGGGAATTGATCTTGAAAACATTAAAATCAAAGACAAAGAAAGCCTTCTGGAAACGGTGCTGAAGCATCTGAACTCAATGGGGACGGTTGGGAATTGAGAATTGGGAATTAGGAATTAGGAATTAGGAATTGAGCGTAGGAGCGATCCAGTTCGTAGTTCCGCCTTCAGGCGGTCTTTTCTCGTTGCGAGCCGCCACCTCGGAATAAATTCCGATCACAAACCCAGGGCGTTGCTCTGGGCTGTATCAATGCGCCCTTTCAGGGCTTTGGGGTGTTTGGGCGGCGCGCCCACACGGATTGGCGATTGGCAGGGATTTTTTGTCCCGTAGGGACATCTGACAATAGCCCGGCAATTCATTGCCGGGGAAGGGAACCCCCAATTTTTCCGAGTCCCGTAGGGATGGCTGAAATTGTCGGAATCCCTCGGCCCGCCCCTCGGAATAAATTCCGAGGCTGAAAGCTCAAGCAGGCTGAAGCCAGCTTTTCCACACCCCGGACAGTGCGCTTCAGCGCACTTGGGCTTTCAGCCGGGGGATTTATCCCTCGGCCACCTCTCAGCCGTCCCTACGGGACTTGAAAAACTGGGGGCGATCTTCGTTCCCGGCAGTGAACTGCCGGGCTATTTTCGGATGTCCCTACGGGACAAAAATTTCGCCTCGGAATAAATTCCGAGGCTGAAAGCTCAAGCAGGCTGAAGCCAGTTTTTCCACACCCCGGACAGTGCGCTTCAGCGCACTTGGGCTATCAGCCGGGGGAGATTTATCCCTCGGCGACCGGGGCGGCACCGGCGATGCCCCTACGATTGTGGGACACAAATTCAATGCCGGGATATTGCTGCAAGATTAAAGGATTTTATTTTTTGGATTCAAATTTTTTTCGGAGGCAAGAGCATGAACGAAATAACTTTTATCGTCGAGGAGGCACCCGAGGGCGGTTACACTGCCCGTGCGGTCGGTGTGTCCGTTTACACAGAAGCAGACGATCTGACTGACCTGCACACTCAACTTCGGGATGCGGTGCGGTGCCATTTTGAACCGGCTGACAGACCCGGAATGATCCGTCTGCATTTTGTACATGAGGAACTGATTGCCGCATGAAACTGCCCCGCGATATTTAAGGACACGGGTTCCGGGGCAGCCCACCGGCTTCGGGGTAAATCTACAACTGAACAGGATATTGTCATGCGATCAGAAAAAAATGACAGCTACAAAAATTTGCTGGTGGAAGTCAGGGAAAAAATCAGGGCTGCCCAGCATGAAGCCCTGAAGGCAGTCAACAAGAACCTTATCAGGCTTTACTGGGACATAGGGAAAACGATTGTCAGTCGCCAGAAGCAGAACAATTGGGGAAAGTCGGTCGTGAAAAGACTGTCAGAGGATCTGCAAAAGGAGTATCCGGGAATAAAGGGATTCTCTGCTTTCAATCTCTGGAGAATGAGAAAATTTTATCTCAATTATTGCCAAAATGAAAAACTTGCACCATTGGTGCAAGAAATTGGCTGGACGCACAACATTGTCATCATGGAAAAAATCAAGGATGATTTGGAGCGGGAATTTTATATCCGCATAGCAATAAAATTTGGCTGGACAAAGAATGTGCTCGTCCATCAGATGGAAAATCAGTCATATCAGAAATATCTCGCAAACCAGACCAATTTCGACTCAGCCCTTCCGGACAGATACAGAAAACAGGCAAAACTCGCGGGGAAAGATGAATATATTTTTGATTTTCTTGAACTGTCAGAGGAGCATTCCGAGCGTGAGCTTGAAATTGCAATCATCAGAAACACCATGACCAAAGATTTCATTCAAAAATTGGAGCAAATCGGGTTTGATCTCACACCCGAGGAAATTGCGGATATTCTCTGGCTGGCCCAGCGTATTGACAAACCTGCCGCGAAAGAGATGATGCAGGCGGAAGAACCCCGGGACCAATCTGTTTTCAGCAAATGGCCTGAGAAAATGAGGCCCCGGCCTGAGAAAATGAGGCCCCGGCCCGAGATTAAAAAGGTGGTCGTGGAGGAAAGCCAAGCCGATTTGTATCACCCGGGCCAGGGAGGTGCAGGGAAAACAGATTGG
>Ga0233403_10001301_pt1 | contig 11719 bp, 4 predicted proteins | sample Na_oxic_1_MG_FD_179866 | JGI IMG/M metagenome (GOLD analysis project Ga0233403, IMG submission 179866) | Seawater microbial communities from Saanich Inlet, British Columbia, Canada - Na_oxic_1_MG | ecosystem: Environmental > Aquatic > Marine > Inlet | place: Canada: British Columbia | collected...
TATTAACTTTGTCATATTGTGGCCAAATAATCAGTGCCCCACTGGTATCAACATAACCCCATTTATCTTCAAGCTTTACGCCACATCTTTGCTCAGAACAGTCCATCATTTTTTTATAACTAATGGGTAGCACAAGCACACCTTTGTGGTTAATGAGTCCCCATAAACCATCACGCATAACTGGTAAATAACCCTCTTGATACCCACCGACTTCTTCATAGATTGGCGACAATACCCAGTCACCCGTTTTATCAATCAGCCCCCAACGTTCATTTACTTTTGCTACTGTTACGCCCTTGTAAAACAGACCAACACTCTCATACTGAGGCAAAATAGCAAAACCATTTTTTTCTTTAAGCTTGCTAATGACAGCAGAAGATACGAAACGAGATGGTAACAAACCCTGTTTTCGGCTAAATCGCTTCAATTTTTCCCTGATTTCACTATTCAATTCCGGATAAACCGGGATGGAATACTCCCGGTTTTTAAAGTGGCGTTCAAGAGCCCAAATAATAAACTTTTTTTCTAAATAATTTAGCTCCAAGTTTTGTTCAGCAGTCCAACGCTTTTGTTTTATTAAGGGAATATCCTCAATAAATAAGCCACACTTTTTTTCCATGGAGATGAGAATTTCCATTGAATTCATTCTTTGATACACCGAACTTATATAGTTATTACTACGTGTTTTTGCAGTCAAATATATCGGAAAATGCTTAAAGAGGTTTTGCCATTCTGGACTTTCTACAATACCAACAATATTACTTCTTCTAATAGGGGCAAATAGGCGACGGCTATCCCCAACCACTAAATGTAACTCAGCGAACTCTTCTGATCCCTCAGCATAAAATACTAAAGTACCTCTAGCTTTTGTTTCAAAAACAAAACGAACTGGCGAGGCTCTTTTGAATTTACTCGGCTCAAGATAAAGCTTGCATTCTTTTTCGTAAGAACTTGTAGAATAAGATGAGCTCTTAGGTTTTAGAAGATCAGACAAACTTCTTGAATACGCCATATCTGTGGATAACAGGAAGATGACAATAGGAAAAAGTACAAATTGAAAGAATTTTTTATTAACCATAAAGTAACCTCATTTTAAAATCGGTAGTGGTGCAATGTGGGTGATGGAGTCCAAACTAAAGTTTGTATTCGTTTGTATTCTATTCATCCAAAAAAGAATCTATCAACCACATTTCAGGACTACCTTAAAATCATCTTTCCATTGATTAATCAACAAGCCAATTCAAACCAATTTCTGTGTCTTTGATATAAAGATGTGTGCAACGACTACTACCAAGCTTTTCTTCAATATTTTTTAAAACTTCGGTAGCTTCAGTAATATATATGTCAATTATATCCTTATGATCTTTTTGCCACTTATGTATATTTCTTGTTGCAAATCTTTTATCTTTTACCACCAGTTGTTTTGGCTTACCTACTTTGTTTGATTGGATATTTATTAATACAGTTGGATCATAAATACCGGAAAATTTTGTAGTCATGCTTTTCAACTTCCTCACAGAGGATAGTAAATCACCTATAACTTTGGTAGAAATAAGCAAGCCCAAATTATAAAATGCTTGGTTAGCATCTACCGCTAAGCTCTCTTTGTCAAAATCAAACTTTGGTGATGGCTTTACATACCGCATCCCAGTATTATAAAGCATTCCTGCCAATGATTTTGGACTATTCAGTAAACGGCGGGGGCTACGTATCGTTTTTTCCTCCTCAACATAACCGGGACGTGATATAGCACGAGTGATAGGTTCTTCAAGCAATGCCTTACTTTTACCCGGCATACTACCACTAATAATATACAACCATTTTTGTGGATTTCTACTACTGGAATTACGCGGAATGTTGCCCTTATCATGAATATTACTGATTAATTTTCCAATAAGCACGGGAGTTTTTAGTGGTACTTGATAGCCATGTTTTACCCAAATAATGAAATCAATTCGTTTTTCAGCTTTTAAAACTGTTTTTTCAAAATCATTAATAAAATTTTTGAAATTACTATCTTTCGTTAATAGAACCTTCTTCCCATCAACTAATTTTGTGTTCCTGACCAATTTAGCAAAGGAATCAACTTTTTCACTTGTTTGCCATTTTCCATTTGCAGAAATATTACGCCAATCAATTGTCCAATAAAATTTGTGCCGGCTTTCTTTGGTTAATATTCTTTCCATCTGTTCAAGACCAGATACCGCAATAGATGAAGCATCACCCACAACTAAAATATTCATATCGTATGGAGGAATTGCTTTAGTTTTTGCGGAAACTTTTGGCACGTTAGCAATGCCATTAAAACGAACCGGAAATATTTCAGACTTTTTGTTCTTCTTGTCGAAAAACACTTTGGCTATTTTATCTTTTGTGTATGGTATTTCAACAACTACAAATTTATTAACAATTGATGAAAGAACAAAATTAAACTCATGAGGAAACAAGATGCTATTGCCGGTATCAAACCAATAGGCTTGAGTTTGTTTGCTTTTAAGCAAACCCATCACTGTAATTGGTGAATGTATATTTGGAAAATGGTAATTAAGTTTCTCTAGCTTGTTATCACAAATCATAACATCAGATTTTACTTTATCTTTACCTGAATAATCTGGACTTGGTGTTGGATTAGTATACTTTAATTTTCTTTTATCCTTGCCTAAGTCCGAACTTGGTGTAGAGTTATCTTTTTTTATACTTGATGATAAATCGGTTAAAGGAGTACTTGATTTTCCTGATGAAAATTTATCAGCTCTATCTTTAGGCCGTTTAGGTTTAAAGCCTTTTTTGGAAGATATCAAATCTTTTAGTTTTTTGTCTGCTGAAGAGGGTTTATGGGTAGTTGGTGAAGGCTTAAAGTTTTTAGCCTCTTCTAAGCTTAATAAAACATTTGAACCTTTTTTTCTAATACATCTTAATCTTTTACCTTCTTTTGGCCCAAACTCCCATATTTCAGGGTAAAAATAACCTCCTAACAATTGCTCTTCACTTCTAAAAAAACTATCAGGATCAAAAAAAGCATTTATATTTTCACGCGCTGGTTTAAGAAATATTTTTGTACCGTAGTTATCCGAACCAGTAAGAGCTAATTTGATAGGCTCACCATAGGGTACGTCAAAATAAAACTCTCCAGGTTCATTCTTTTTATTGAAGCCACGGTATTTATGATAATATGTTATACCTGAGTAAGAATCGTTATATACTGAATATAAAGTCACATAATACTTAATTACTAAAGGTTTATTGGGACTAATAATATTACTAGCACTCCAATCTGAACAAGCAGCCATAATACTTTCTATGGGTGTTAGCAATAGTATGGTAACGATTAAATATTTTAAAAATCGCATGATAAACTTTCCTTTACTAGAGTATTTTAAGAGGATTTCCAACATTTCTAATTAAAAAAATTAAGGAAGAGCAGCCATTGGTATCCAAATTTCTTGTGATGTATCAAATTCAGATAAATGAGTTTCTAAATACAACCCCAGTTTAGTACCTGCATCTTGAATACGTTTGGTAAATTTCAGACGTTCAGTAGGAACTAGACTAGTAAGATACTCAATATTAAAATCAAGTAGTTCTGAACGAAAATTAATCCCAGCTTGTTTACGAATTATTTCAGAAATTGAGTCATCTTTATCATAGTTTTCCCCTGCGATTACTGCAATAGCCTCAGAAGCAGATTGCAAAAAAGTACCTGCGTCAAGTCCGGTCGTTCCCAAAATAGAATAAAGATTCACAAGTCTTTGCAACATTTGCTTACTAATACGGATTTTAGGTATCAGAAGATCATCATTTTCAAGTATATATCCTTCACGAACTAATATTCCTCCTTCACCAGAATCAATGTTAAAATCAACAGCATTACGACGAAAACGATCCAACAATTCACCATCTAAAACATCTAATGGAATTGAAGCATACCCTCTATAATAAAATACTAACTTGCTAAGTATAGTTTCTCCTTTTCTAATAGCATCTTTGGCCTTAGTCATCATATTTTTAGACAATACTTGAGTAATAGATTTGTAAGTTGAACCTGTATCCCAACGAATAAATTCACCACCAGTATTATCGGCAAGTGTTTGCATAACAGATTTAAGATTTTCACCAAAATTAGGGCCTGCTTGAACAGTAATTATGGGTATGGATTGATCATATAACTCCTTAGCGACAGTATTTACATCTAAACCAACTGGTATCCGTCCTTTTTCATCTATTGTACCGATTGTCGTAAGTTTAGCATCATTGTTTAGAACACCAATAAGGATTTTATGACCACTTGCCCCCCAATTATAAAAATGTGTTGCATAATAGATTGCATCAAGTAACGGTTTAGGCTCATAACATCCTCCACTCATTAAAGTAACTGCTTCTTTAAGCAAATTGGCTGCGTCATTAACCGGGAGCAATGGTACTTCAACCAATTTTTCTGTATCACATTCATTACGATAAAAAACAAATCCCATTCGTGATTTGTTCACTATATCAGTTGGCAATGATGTTATAGCTGAAGATATACTTTTTGCCATTTCATGAGCAAAGTCTCCCATTGAATCTGTAGCGTCAAAAACAACAACGATAGTGGCTTCTGTTAATACTTTTTTTGCTTTTTCAACATCTTCTTTCTCAATTTTAACTTTGGTTTCCGGCGGCAAAGCAACAGGTAATAAAACATTATAAACTCGTTTATCTGCCAGTTTACGTAATTTACGTAGTTTACTATCCAAAACTGGGTAAGGACGAGTTGCACGTTCTCGTTTACGTGTACTCTCCAAATTTTCTTGGAATGAGGGTGGAGACAATCTTTTATTTCCAGTTTCCATAAATTTCTTTAAAGCTATCTCATCTCCCCAAGCTACGATTTCTGGTCGTTCATCTAAAAAAGCAATTGCACTAAAAGCCAATGCTTCTCTTGTTGCCCAAAGATGAACTTGATGCTTAGGGACAAAACCAACATTACCTGATAAAGATTCATCTACAGTCTCAGCAGCAATATCTGTAATTTTGAAATACTCAGCATTTTCACAAATTACAAAATAAGGTTGCAAAAGTCCTAGTGTATAAGCTTCTTCTTTGGAATATATATCCTTAAATGCAACTATTTTATCAGAACCTGCAACAACTTTGTAAATAAATCCATTCTTAGTTGTGGACATTTTTTTTGTGTTACAAACAGGCACCAAATTATTCAATGTATTAAAACCCCTAGCTTCTTCTGAGGTTAATAAAACCCTTGAACCTTTTTTCTTAACGCATACTAATTTTTCATCTTTTATTTTATATGGCTTATAGTTCCATATTTCATCAGAGAAATATCCTCCTAACACTTGTTTTGTAAATCTAAAAGTTCCAAAATCAAAAAAAACTTTTACACTTTCATGTGCTGGCATAATAAATAGTTTTGTACCATTACTATCTATACCAGTAAGAGCTAACGTAATGGATTTACCACGAATCACATTAAAATAAAAATAACCTAACTTATCTGTTTTTCTCGCGTATCCTGGATAATACTTATAATTTGTATAATGCTCACCAAGATAAATGTGAGGTTCGCTGGTTCTAGTTTCTAAATCTACATAATATTGAATTACGAACTTTTCCCCCGTTTTTATGAAACTAGGAGCAAGCCAATCTGAACAAGCAGCCACGACAGTTCCTATGGGTGTTAGCAACAACAACATAGTTACAATTGAATATTTTAAAAATTGCATGATAAACTTTCCTTTAAGATTGAAGTACTTTAGCTGGGTCTGTTTTGGCAGTTCGGAATGCAGGATAAAGTGAAGCAATAATACCAATAACCAAAGTAGTCAAAAAAATCAAAACATAAAACTGACTTATTGGTGCAAAAATTGCGTCAAAATTTTGGGTATTCACTGCGCTTTGTATAGCAGCTTCAGCACTTCGTTGTGCAAGTAAAGATTTGCTTTCCTCAATAATTGCCCAACCTGCCGCCAATCCAAGAACAGTACCTAACGTCACAGAAAGAACCGTAGAAAGAACTTGGGTCAACACCAAATCTCCACGTCGCATTCCTAATACCCTCCAAAGAGCCAACTCTGTTTCCCGAAGCTTAGCACTAGTAAAAATATTAGCTGAGACAGTAATGGCAACTGCTATAATAATCAATATCAACAATGGTAAAAAAATACTCCATGCCGTATCTTGCACATCTAATGCCCATTTGAATTTCCAAATATCAGATTTTGGCTTATACCCAAGTTTGGCAACAGCCTTGATAATTGGCATCACATCACGCATTTCTTTTGCGTAAATGTGTAATGAATCTTCCCAAGGAAAGTTTGCCATATCCACAACCACTTGCTGATCCTGCCAAGCATCTGCTGTATCATTTAACGGCAATAAATACTTATCCAACCGGTCCATTTTGTAACGATCAAATACAAGATGAGTAGTATTTGGCAAGTAAAGCTGACGACCACCCTCTGCATGAAGGATAATACCTCTGATAGTTAAGAAAACAGTAGTTTGTTTTTTAACTTTACCATATTTGGTAAATTGGGGTAATAATATTTCTACCTTTTTTCCTATAAAATATTGGTAATTTTTTTCACCACTTTCCAAAGATGCAGTATCAAATAAATCACCAAGTAAACCAACTGTTACTATAATTTCAAGCTGATCATGATCGCCAGTAAATATTTCTCCCGCTACAAAATCAAGCAAATTGTATTCAGGATCATTCTTATGAAGTCCCATAGCAGTATATGTATTGACTCCGTTTTGGGTAGTTACTAACCTTGCTAAAGTAACTCTACGAGGTACTACAGCGTCAACATTATCCCATGCCGCTATTTTAGACTTCACCGGAAACCGGTTTTGCTTACTACGATCTAGTCTTTTTGGCTTAATTTCAACCCGGTTTAATCTTGAGCCAGTTGTCATAGCATCATCAACATAATTCTGTACTCCAATAATAACAGAAGCAAATACACTCACTTGACAAACACCAACAATCACTGCGATTAAAATCAAGCTCAGAAAAATAGGACGCGAAAGCGTTTCATGAATGATTTGATTAAATAAAACTACAGATGATGCTCTTGGTTTCCAACCCCATATTAAATTTTCGGTAGTTTTCGGTGACTTAATCGGCAATATTTTTGCTTGCTTTTTATCTTTTATATGAGGAGCTATTTCTTTCAGTTCACCATTTTCTAGTTCTAACTGTCGTCCATAATCATAAAAAACCGAATCATGCGAAACAACAATAACGGTGTGTCCATTATTACATAAAGATTGTAAATGTTTTACAACATCATTTTTGAGCGCACCATTCAAACTAGCTGTTGGTTCATCGGCAAGAATAATACTTGGACTATTAATGACAGCCCGCATGATTGAGGCACGTTGTTTTTCTCCACCAGATACCGTTCTCGGCATTAGTTGAAGTATTTTTTTATTCTTATCACTAAAAAAGTGATGAGCCAAGGATTCTATAATTTGTGTGATTCGTTTTTCGGTAGTAAACTTACGAGCATGAAGTTGCAGTGGAATCGCAATATTTTTATGCAAGTTCATGTGATTAAAAAGACGGCCTTCCTGAAAAATAAATCCTATATTCTTAGCACGTAACTCGTCAAGAAACCAATCAGGTTGTTCATTTACTGTATTATTACCAAAAAGATAATCACCAGAAAATCTACTATCAAGCATTCCTAAAATACGCAAAAGGGTGGTTTTTCCAGAGCCACTTTCTCCGCGAATAACATTAAAACTACCCGGTTCTATTGCTAAATTTACTGATTTTAGAATTTCGACTTTTTCACCTAATCCACTTGTAAAAGTACGTGAAATATTCTTCAAGGAAATGATTGGTATATTCATCAACTTATACTTATTTTTGAGTTATTTTATACTTATCCAGAAAAGTTTGGTTCCGAATGAAGACCTGTCAGGTTTTGAAAACCTGACAGGCCTAAAATCCGAGATATTGAACGTTTGGAGTATAAATTAAGGAAGAGCGGCAATTGGCATCCATACTGCTGGGGACGTATCAAATTCAGCCATACGACTTTCTAGATATAATCCCAAGTTATCGCCAGCATCTTGGATACGTTTGGTATATTTAAGCCGTTCGTTTCGATTTAGACTAGTTAGAAATTCAAGCTTAAAATTAAGTAGTGTGGAACGAAAATTAATCCCGGCTTGTTTGCGAATTATTTCGGTAATTGTGTCATCTTTATCGTAATTTTCTCCTGCAATTGCAGCGATAGCTTCGGAAGCAGATCGCAAAAAGCTATCTGCGTCAAGCCCGGTTGCTCCCAGAACAGAATAAAGATTCACAAGTTTTTGGAGCATTTCTTTACCAATATGGATTTTAGCTGCCAGAAGATCATTGTTTTCAAGTATATACCCTTCACGAATCAATACTCCTCCACCAGAATCAATATTAAAATTCACTCCATTACGGCGAAGACGGCCTAATAATTCTCCATCCAATACTTCCAGTGGTATTGAGGCATATCCTCTATAATCAAATTCTAATTTGCTAAGTACCGTTTCCCCTTTTTTAATAGCATCTTTAGCCTTAGCCATCATATTTTTAGACAATGCTTGGTTAATAGATTTTTGAGTTGAACCGGTCTCCCAACGAATGAATTCACCACCTGCTGAAACATCTCCAAGCGTTTGCATAACTGATTCAAGATTTTCACCAAAATTAGGACCAGCTTGAACAGTAATCATGGGTATAGATTGCTCATCTAATTCATTAGCTATAGTTCTTGCGTCTAAACCAACTGGTATCCGTCTTTCTTCATCTATTGTACCTATTGTTGTGGGTTTTGCATCTTCGTTTAGGACACCAATAAGGATTTTTCGACCAACTTGTTCTCCCCAATTATAAAAATGTACTGCAAAGTAAGTCGCGTCCAACAACGGTTCAGCAGCATCCCCGCCTCCGGTCATTAATGAGGCTGCTTCTTTAAGAACATTGGCTGCATCTTTAACTGGGAGCAATGGCATTTCAACCAATTTTTCTGTATCACCTTCATCACGATAAAATACAAATCCCATTCGTGATTTATTTACTATATCAGTTGGCAGCGATATAATAGCTGAAGATATGCTTTTTGCAGTTTCAAGGGCAAATTTATTCATTGAACCGGTAGCATCAAAAACAACAACGATAGCAGCTTCTGTTATTACTTTCTTTGCTTTTTCAACATCTTTTTTCTCAATTTTAACCGTGGTTTCTGGCGGTAAAGCTGCCGGTAACAAAACATTGTAAACTCGTTTATCAGCTATTTTACGCAACTTACGTAGCTGACTACCCAAAACTGGATAAGGGCGAGTTGCGCGTTCTCGTTTACGTGTACTTTCTAAGTTTTCTTTAAACGATGGGGGATGTAATCTTTTATTTCCAGTTTCCATAAATTTTTTCAAAACTGTCTCATCCCCCCAAGCCACAATCTCTGGTCGCTCATCTAAAAAAGCAATTTCACTAAAAGCCAATGCTTCCCTTGTTGGCCAAAGATGAACTTGCTGTTTAGGAACAAATCCAACATTTCCAGACAGAGCTTCGTCTACAGTATCAGCTGGAATGTCTGTAATTTTAAAATACTCAGCATTCTCACAGATTACAAAATAGGGTTGCAAAAGTTCTAAGGTATAAACTTCATCTTTAGAGCCTACATCTTTAAATGCAACTATCTTATTGGAACCAGCGACAATTTTATGAATAAATCCACTTTCATTTGTGGACATTTTTTCTGTGTCACAGGCATATACCAAACTGTTTGATGTAAACAGTGAAAAAAACAGGACGCATAAAAATGCGAAATTTTTGCTCATGTTATATAACCCCTTAAAATTATTCTCATAAAAAAACCAAGTCACATGCTTGCCCACAACTCATCTGTGCAAATCAAAAGCGGGGCAGCATGTATAATTGGCTAATCAGATTAACAATTTCCATAAGAACAATCAAAAATAATAATTACACGGTTTTGCGATACCACATTAGGAACATATATCCAACCGGGAGGCAATTCACCAATACCAACTACGCAACCAAATAGTCAGCTCGTGCATTTGAGCCAAACCCAACGTTCATTTCAAAAAACCAGTTTAAAAATTGTGGATACTATTTGTCATTGACGCTTAAAATTAGTACAACTCCCGACGCGCCAATTTAAGGCCCATTAATACTTTAAAGGGCCTGTAAAATTAAAATTCTACGCCCGTGGCAAGTTGTCCAACTTGCTTAGACTTTTGTCAAAAACTTTAAATTGTTAAAGAGCAGTTTTAAGTGCTAACCGCCAAGCAGGCAGTGATAACACTCCTCTCATGTATAGTCAGGCAACATCACAAACTTACCATTGTGAACCTGGACTGAAAGGCAGTATCCAAGTTTATAGGTTGACTAACGCTTGCACCGTTTTTTTTGCCAGTGGCTGATGGTGCCAAATCGCTATAAATTCACGTCAAATTGTCGGCTAGTGTATTTGAACCAAACCCGACGTTCGTTTCAAAAACCAGTATTTATCCGATGACGAATTCTACTCCCTTTGCCAAAAGGAAATCAAGTGTTTATTAAAAAAGTTAAAAAAGTTGGTGGTTTACGCGATGCTGGAGCCCACCATACAAAAATTGTCACCCCTTTGGGATGACCAACATTAAGTATTATGTATTAGAATTAACAATAAATCCAAATAAATTAACGTAATTTAGTTATTTTGTATGCTACCATTGGAGACTGATTAGAATGCTAACTACAAATAGACACCCTAAAATTCTTTGCCTGCCCCAACGCTCTGCGTCGTACAACAAAGGATCAAACATCAGCTCGTGTATTTGAGCCAGATTTATCCCTCCAATTCTCATTGGAAAATTTTCATTAGAAACTGTCTGAAAATTGACATTTGATAGTTGCAAAGCCGATTGTTTTACATTGACTGCCATGAATATTCAAATGCCATGCGAAAATACACCAAGCCTTTAGACGTGGGGAGGCTGCCGTTGTGCAGTTGTTCATAACGAAGGGCCAACAACTGTCTGACCTCGCCCGGCAATTTGAAAAAATCGCTCCAGTGTCAAAATTTGTTCATGGTGTATGACGCGCAGTGATACATACACCCCACACGAGCTAATTGCAAACCTCATAACCCAGATAAGCATTAATAGCCCCTCTAAAATCCTCTTTAAATCTATTAAAACTTGGCATGTCAATTTTATTTGAGTCACAATTTTCAGCTATCTCCAGTTGTGTATAACCACTTGCTTTACATACTTTTTTTAGATAATTTGGACTTCTTTTATCAGTTGTTGCCCGTTCATGTTTTGCACAGTCTTGATACTTACTTAAACAACACATTAGCCATGCTTCACTTGTCTTAACCGGCATCATTGGGATACCGGTTGCATCATATCCGTTTTTCTTTAAACCTAGTTTAACTTCTTCATATCGTGTTTCATTAGAATTGTTATCTTTATCAACAAAAAATATTGCTATATCAACTCCTTGCTCTTTTGCCAAAAAAGCAAATGATTCACTGTTACCGTAAAAACGTTTTAATATGCCATTCTCATAATCACTCTCATTTCTATATTGTTTTTTACCCCTTAATATACCTTTTTTTCGGTTTTTTGAAGATTCTTTTATATCCTTTCTATGAATATAAATCCACTCAATATCCTCTTTAGCACTAAGTTGTTGATAACAATCCAACTTCTCTATCAAAATTAT
>Ga0233403_10001303_pt1 | contig 11716 bp, 9 predicted proteins | sample Na_oxic_1_MG_FD_179866 | JGI IMG/M metagenome (GOLD analysis project Ga0233403, IMG submission 179866) | Seawater microbial communities from Saanich Inlet, British Columbia, Canada - Na_oxic_1_MG | ecosystem: Environmental > Aquatic > Marine > Inlet | place: Canada: British Columbia | collected...
GATTCGTCCTGCGGCAGCGAAGTCTCGCTAGCTCGACAGACGCTCTCCTCAATGACTTGACGCTGTAATGCCTTTCGCAAGCGAAACGCCTAGCTATCTGGGACTACTCACATCCATGTTCGCAGCGATCGATTTCTCACGTATGGTTTCCAATTTATCCGAGATGAAAGAAGGAATATTGTTAACAGCAGACCACTCTAGTAAGCGTCTAACACGTTGGGAAAAAGTTCTTAAATCAAGGAAGGGGTCAGAGTTGTTGATTTTGACTTATAATTAGTTTACAGAATCAATTACTCTGACCCCTTGATTCCTATTTACAACCTCACAAATGGTTGTTGAAACAAGGCTAAAACAATATCTTCTTTTGGGACTCCCGCTTCCATTAAATCTTGGGCAATGCCGGTTTCGACACCATCCCATTCAATCCAAATTTTACCTTCCTCAATTCGCAAGTGAAATATTACATCGTGGACTCTTTTATTGTTGTTCCAGCCTATATCCATTAATAAGTAATTATCATGTACTGTATCAATAATCGGTATTGATTGAATCTGTCCATGACTGGGTACATATTGGGCATGATGATTGACTGTTTGTTGGATAATTTGCCGATAGTTTTCTAATTTATCCATTGTATAATCTCTTCTGTTTCTGAGTTGAAGATTAATAATTTAATATGTTGATCAGAAATAATTTCAGCAATGGCAGGTTGTTGAAAGAAATTTTGATAAACTGTTTGGCTAATGGCTAAAAAGAGTTTTCGATCATTATCATTGAGTTTAAGAAAGAGACGGTAAATATTATATTGTCCAATCGCTTTTTCTAATTCGGTAATCAAAGATAAGCTATTAAAGGTTTTAATTTCAACGACAATGGCTCGTTCGACTTGTTCAACATCAATCGCTTTTTCGGCAGCTAAATCAGCAAATAAGCGTACACTTTTAAATTCAAGTGTAAATGGATCATGAGTAATTTGCCACCCATCTTTGATAAGGGCATTCTTAACCGTATCGTGGTAAATATCTTTGGCTGGCATTGTTATTTCATTAGTTTTTATAGTATCCCGATAAATAACAAATCAAGGGGTCAAATCAAGGGGTCAGAGTAGTTGATTTTGACTTATAATTAGTTTACAGAATCAATTACTCTGACCCCTTGATTGGTAGCTTTTCAGATAAATATTTTGGCGTAAATACCTGCCAGGTTTTTAAAACCTGGCAGGTATAAAATCCGAAATCTTGAACGTTTGGAGTATATGTGGCACGTTTATGATGCGCCGCTAACGAGTGATGATGTTGCTATATTATCAATCTCTTCCGCTTCTATTTCTATCTTCTCAAATTCTTTTTTCAAGTCTTCGTACTGACTTTTAACGTAAGATAAACGTCCATGAGAATCTGTACGGATTGGAGTAATCTTTTCAAGCAATTCTTCTTTCTTTGCTCTAATAAAATAAAGCACTTTGGTTACAAGACTGCTATCTTCTTTATTAATGAGTTCTATTATCTTTTTATTGATAGGAATGGAAGCGGGAGCAAATTTCTTTTCAAGATATTTAGAAAAAACCATTTTAAAAAATCCAGCGTAATAGATACGCTCATAAGAAAATCCCAACGTATCATCAGGGCTTTTTAGAAATTCTTCAATTGAATCCATGATATATAGTGAACATAACATATCCTCAAAACGAGTATTCTCATTAAAGATTTTTTCAGACCAACCACTGGGATGATCTTTATTTGAAACAAAATTTAAATTGGAGCTATGATGTCTGATACTGGCAATACTACTCATTGAATCTTGTAATTCATAAACGAGATACGCTTGTGCAAATTGTTCATTTGATATCACTTTAATCCCTTCTGGCACTTTTCCTCTAAACTCATCTTGTCGTTTTTCATACCAAAATTTCGTCTGAAAAGATTCTTTTTGCAGTCTAATTTGCACTTCATCATTCGCATGAAAATCCCGATCTGAAATAGGATTTTGTGAGTTAGTGTAACGAGTGACCTGCAAATTAAAATCCTTGCCGCCCGATTTTAATAAACGCAAGGTTATCGAAATTTCACGATCCATCATTGCTCGTTCTCTTAGAGACGCTTTTTTATAAGCAGAATGAATGGCATAAACAGTTTGAGCCCCATTGATAATCTGGAAACCATAAACTTCAAATTTCTGAGCCAATTTGCTAATTTCAGGTAAAGAATCAACTATTGCTGTGATACCATTATTGTAATACCAAAAATAAGCGGGATTTTCCATAAGAGTGGTTTCTATTTGCTGATTAATGGTCGAGTTGACAATAGGATTTCGCACATTTTTAAAAAACAAATTAAAGCTAAATTCTTCAAATAAATTAAATATTAAGGCGGGTTTGACTAAAAAAATATAGGCATCAAAAGGTTTATCAATTTTAACGAAATCACCGTTATTTTCTCGTCTAATCACCTCTAATTCGATGAGTATATCTTCTGGTCGATAGGTATGTTCTAATGGATTGGAAGGTTTGATTTGCTTATATTTACGTTCAATATAATCCTGTTTAATCCGATTAATATCAATAAACTTCAATTCATGCGGTTTAAATTCTTGATTAAAACTATCAACATTATCATGACTACTTTCTTGACAGAGTGCTAAAAAAATGAATTTAACCAAACCATTACTTTTAATATGTTCTAATAATTCAGCCAGTTTTTTGTTGAAGTTATCGTTTTGAGTCAGTTTTTTATTACCGCGTAATATAGTCGTAAAATCACTTAAAGCATATCCAATTTCGGTACTACCAATATTTTTGACCGCATTTTTTGATGTATTCCATTTTGACTGGATAACATAATAAATAGTTTGTCCTCTGCTATCTTTTGCATCAAAAATAATATCGCATGAACTATCATCCGGACCATCTGTGATATAAGGAACGTAATCGGTTTTTTTACCATAAAATTCTAAAAACCAAATCAGAAGCGCATAACTTTTCTGATTATCTGGTGAGTTATGATGTTTTTTTATCATCGCATCATCTGGATATTTTTTAATAATATCAGATAATTCTGTATCAATAATGTCGTAAAAATCTTTAGTCAGCATATTATTTAAGGGATGAATTCTGGTTGGCTTTGAAACTCATTTTTTCCAAATCAAGGGGTCAGAGTAGTTGATTTTGACTTATAATTAGTTTATAAATCAAGGAGTCAGAGTAGTTGATTTTGACTTATAATTAGTTTACAAAATCAATTACTCTGACCCCTTGATTGTTATGTTGTGCTAAAGCTTTTCAAATAATCTCTCAAGCATTGAGGGGTATCCGCATATTGTGAGAATTGAGACAAAATATCTGAAGAGGTTTTTGGGAGGAAAAAATGTATTTTTCTTTTTTTATCAAAGTATTTGGGAGAAGAAGCGCATAAGTCATCTTTAAGTTTGGTTAAAAATTTACTCAAAAATTCCACTTCATATTTCCCCCTAAATATCTTGCCACAATCTATAGTGGAAAATGAATTAACCTTTCTCGTAACTTCTATTTCTGGTATATTAGCTCGTTCTGGAAAAATGGTATTGATGTCATCTATAGTGTACTGTTTGGTTACATGATCAACCTCAATTTTTACCCACTGTTCAAATTTAATCTTATTCAATGAGGTTTTTTTTGGCGTGGAAGTTTCCATTTTTCTCATGAGCATAATCCACGCATTTAATGGAGCTATTGCATCATGAAACTTTTTTTGAGTTTGAGTGAATAAATAAATGCACTTTCTGAAGATAATCTTGTCTGCTTCTACAAATTCACGAATCTTAAACCCATGTTTCAATATTTGTTCAAAACAACTCTTGGAAGTGTAAAAATTTTCTATTGAATAACTGGGTGTTTCATATATTTTAGTTCTTTTTTCAGGCGACAATGGCGGATCAAAATCACGATCAACGAAAAAAGCCGCTTTTGCATAACGATATTTTAGTTCTGAGTGTGTTTCTAACAAGCTGAAAAGTTCAAGAACTGGCTCTTTTCCACCGCAATCAATACCTTCCCATTCTATACCTTCCAAGTTTTCTTGTATTCTAATCCCGTAGTACCTAGCATCTTCACCTTCAAAAAAGCAGATTAAACCATTCGGTTTTTTAGCATGTATTCGAGTGAATTCCAGAAATTTGACATTATGATTTTCAATGCTACCGTTCATAGCTTCAACGCTTAACATGACTAAATCTCCTCAATATATTCATTTAAAGCAACGGTATAAGCATTAAGATCGTTATCAAAAATAAAAGGAGAATGGGTAGCCGCTATGACACCATGACATTGTGGAGATTCAAGAACATCGGGTAAAAGCATTTTTTGCCATTCCATTGATATTGATAATTCAGGTTCATCAAAGAGAACAACATTTTTTTGGGATGAACCTAAATAAAGTTTGGAAAATAGAGAAACGATCTGTTTTTCGCCAGAAGATAATTTGTCAAGCGTAATAGGACGATCATTTTTAGTAAGAAGAAGTTCAATTTTAATTGGTTTATCGTTATAAACCAATTTTTTATCAAAGAGATAGCGATTACAAACCGTTATAAAATCTTTAATTGCGTTTTGTTTCTTCTGTTCTTGACGGTATATCTGGACAGTATTTGAAAGAAAATCCTCTACTGTGTTTGAATCTAATTTCTCAATCTTGTTAATGTCAATGGATTTCAAAGTCGCTTCTATTCCATTTTTAAAAGTGGTTTCTCCAATGCGTTCCATTGCCATTTTTAAGCCTTCCGGAGAATCAATGTTTATGTCATTGTTTTCCCAAAAAATCATATTCTTTACAATTTGAGTAAAGAGTTGTTCATTGGATGCTAAAGGTAAAAACCACCCAAGGATTAATTCGTTGATGTCTGATATGATCCTTTCTATGTGAGCCTTCACATCAGTCATACCGGATTGAAGCAGATCATTTGGCGATTTAGAAAAATAACCTAAGTTAGATAAATTTTCTTCTATTCGCCGGAAGGTTGGAAAGTAGAGGACTTTATAATTAAAACAACGTTTAATTTTTTCACTTATAGCTAGAAGATGACCTTCCTCTAGCCCGGTGGAAAAATTTCGGAACTGAGTTGCCAAAAGTATTGGAGGAATTTCTAATGCCTTAGCAGCAGATTGTAAGCGGGGATGCTTCTTGAATTTTTCTAAAGAAAATTCTTGAGACAAGCCCATTAAAGCCATAAAATCTGTATTCAACAATTTTTGCTTTATTTCCCTATATATTTCATCATCATTTTCTTCTTTAGTTTGTACTAAATCATTTTTATGAATTGTAATTTCATCATGAGAGAATTTTAGGACAATTTTTTCAAAATCCAAGGTTGCTAGCTTAAAAAGCTGGCGTGTTAGCACCGCATAAAGTGCATTCAGAACAGTCGTTTTTCCAACGCCATTTTCTGAAACAAGAATTTTGGCAGGATAATTAAAAGGAATGACAATATTCCTTTCGCCATATAAACCATAAACAGCAAATTGTGTTAGTGGTAATGTTGAGTTATTTGACGACATATCATCATTATTCATCTTTACCGAGCCATCCCAATTTTTGTTCTAACTCGTTTATAATATTCTCAATTTCATTGGTTCCGTGGTGTGTTTGTGAATTTTCATCAACTACGGGTACACCGTAGTCAAACGCATCATCAGAAGAAAAAATTTCATATGCCCTAAGAAAATTAGTGAACACTGGTATTTCCAAATTATTTATCTGCTGAATATATTGACGTAAGAAGGAAATAGCTTTATCCCCATAAATTGGAATCATGGTAAAAACAACACCCAGAATTTTTGGTGAAATTTGTTTTTCTAAATCTTCGTCATCTGTTTTCACATAATCATTATAATCATCCACCAAATATTTCAAACTTTTATTGAGATAATTGATACCAATAGTCGATAAATAATCTGGTTTAGCAGGTATTAAAAGATAATCACTGGCTACTATTGCGGTTTTTGTAACAATATTAAAGTTTGGTGGGCAATCAATGAGGATAAGATCATATTCGTTTTTTATTTGTTGAATACCATCAGCTAATCTTCTATGAACCTTTAGAAAATTTTTCTTGGATTGTTTTAAACTTGTCCCAACTAATTCTGTTGCTAATTCAAGATCAATATTAATGAGATCAAGATGAGAAGCAATCATATCAAGTTGACCATTAACTTTTGAATTAATTTTTTTGGGTTTGAAGATAAGCTCTTTTAAATTAAGCAAAGTCTTGTCTTCAAAAGATTCAAACCAATCTTTTATCGTTTTTGATTCAGAAAATTCGGCCAACCATTCTTGGGGCGTAATAAACGAAAAAGTAAGGCTCGCTTGCGGATCCAAATCAATTAACAGGATATTTCGACCACGCCGTGCTAATTCAGCCGCAATATTAGCAGTTAGGGTGGTTTTTCCAACGCCACCTTTGTAATTTATAATAGAAATTGTATGCATTATTTTTTCCTAAAAAAAATGAGGATTTAATAACCTCCAAAACTTGAACTGCCAAACCTGACAGGTTTTAAAAACCTGTCAGGTTTAGTTCTGGCTATTATTGAATTCTCATTAAAAACCTAAAATTTGAACATCTTATAGGGAAGCGACGTTAAATCCATTCACTATAATCAGGAACATTGTTTTGTTTTGGTATAGCAATTCCCGATTGAATAAAATACAATTAATAGAGTTTAAATTATTGATAATTAAAGTATTAAATGCTATAACGCGGTAACGCATTAAACGCAAAAACGCAATATTATTCACCATCTTCACGTTTAAACTGGGTACCCACAGCTTCTGTCACTAAAGTTGGTTGAGCTAACCATTGATATTTAATAGGAGTTAAGGTTGTAATACGTTTTTTCGCAACCAGCAGATATACAGCCCCAAAATTTCCAGCCCAATGTACTCCCATTTTTTCTAATAATTTCGTGTAATTTCTGAAGCGATCATTATAAAAAGGTAATGCGAAAAAAAATGTTTGTTGTTGTTTTAAGTCAAAACCGAGTAATGCTAACCAGTCTTTAATGCGTAATGATGATAAAAATCGTCCGCACCATGGCGCATTTTCGCGCCGTTTCAAAATCAAACGCCATATTCCCCACAAACTGATTGGGTTAAAACCCAATATCACAACATAACCATCTGGAATTAAGATGCGTTCCACTTCACGTAAAATTTCATGTGGATCTTCTTCAAATTCAAGAATATGGGGTAAAACCACTACATCAATGCTATCTCGTGCAAAGGGCAACGCATCGGGTAGTCCATAAACACTAGTATAGGGTTTTATTATGGTGTTAGCATTCTGACTTGACACACAGCGATGCATGATGCGGCTGTTTTCTAGCAGATAACCATGCCCAACGCTACCAATTTGCAACAAATGATAGCCAAATAAATGTGGCAAGATTTGTTGCAAAATATTGGCTTCTTCAAGCAATAAGCGTTTGCCTAATGGGCTTTCAAACCACTGGTTAAGTTGTGCGGTGCGATTGCCCATAAGGTAAGAATAGAATGAAGTCGGAGATTTAAAAAAAAATGGTGAGGAAATGCCTCTTAAAAGGGCAATTTGATGCCTTCCGGTAAGCCAAACCCTCCTGCCAAGCCGGATAGTTTTTCTTGACTAATTTTTTCGACTTTACGTACAGCATCATTAACGGAGGCTGCTACTAAATCTTCAAGCATTTCTTTATCTTCAGTCATGAGGGTGTTGTCAATTTCAACACGTTGCACATCATGCCGTCCAGTCATAAATATTCGTACCATACCACCGCCCGATTCGCCAATGATTTCTATATTAGCTAATTCTTTTTGGGCATCTTCAAAATCGGTTTTGATTTTCTGAGCTTGTTTCATTAGGTTGGCAAGTCCGCCTTTCATTGTTGATCCTCTACTTATACTTAAAAAAGTCTTAAATCACGTAAAATCCAATTGTTAATTGTTAATTGTTAATTGTTAATTGTTAATTGTTAATGAAAAATAATTAATAACTTATTGTTTTTCATTGGAAAATAGCAACGATGTTTTTCCTTCTCTTCGGGGGGCATTGGGGAAAACACAAAAACAGTATGAAAAAAATGGTAGTCCTTAAAAACTGGGATGGTGAAAATTGGTAATTGGTAATTGGTAATTGGTAATTGGTAATGAAAAATACTTCAATAACTGATTGTTTTTGATGAACGGAACAAAAACGGGATCAATTTTTAACCCAACAAAAAACCTGATTTTCACCACCCCACTTAAAAACTGTCGGTAACGAAAGTTTGGACTCCAAAATTTATTATTCTATACTTTTTATCATCGCATTTGGAATCAGCCAATTATTTTCGACAAAACATTTTTATAAACAGCCTATTTGAGCATGGCTCAAAAATAATGAATAGGGGTAAGGAATAGTCACGAAATAACTTCCCGTTTTAGAAATCACCTCCCCAACCCCTCCTTATCAAGGAGGGGAGTTTGAGGGGTGGTTACAAAGGAGGGGGCTAGGGGGGGGTTAGCGGTAAGTTATTTCGTGACTATTCCTAAACAATATAATTAGTGGAGCGTACTGGAGTTCTTTGTCTTTGGGACACGGCAGTAGTCAATGTGAAATACGTTGTTTGAAATAGAAATTTCTACATAAGCTATTTCTTAAAGAAATAGTATTTGTTGATGTACATCAGTTATTTTCTGCTACGTTCTTAGCACAAAGCTTCGCATTAAATCCCAAGTGAACCATGCCCCTATTTGTTATTCAGCTAATTTTTCGGTCAGTATAGCAAATTCTTGTTTCATTTGTACATTTTCAAATACCAGCAAGTCAGGTACTTGGATATTTAACAACATCTCAAAAGATTTTTGGCTGCTACGCAATAAGGTAATTAATTCACCACTGACTCTGACGGTTTTATAGGTATTTTGTGCGATTTGCAAATCCGCATAGGTTTTGTCTCTAGCGAGAATAACTTTGCGACGTTGTCCGATTAAATGTTTTTCATACACTTCTGCCGTTTGTAACGTCAATTTTTGCGCCTCAAGATTAGCTAACAAATGTTGGCGGCGATTTTTCTCATGTTCCCCACGTAATAAATTTTGGGTGGTTGCGGTAATATCTTGAACATTTGCCACAATTTGATCAATTTTGGGCAAGTATTTTTCACCAATGTTATTGATAAAACCTTGTTGCATGTGTAGCAAAATTTTTAATAACACAGTATACATACCATAATAGCGTTGACTTATTTTCAACTGTTCACCACTTTCAATCGTCAGTTTCATCAATTGTTGGCTGATTTGTTTGACATTATCATAGACGATACTACTTTGAATAATATCGTCTCCAACAATACTTGATAATAATACGTCTAATTGTTCTTCTGTCAGATGCAATCCATTATCAGCAAGTTCTTGAGCAAATTGTGTTTTGAGTGTATCAATTTCAGCTTTACGTTGCCTAATCGTTTGATTCAGTTGTTGAATTTTTTCTTCATACTCTGCCACTGTCATTTTCCATTGAGATTGGACTGGGGCACTGACTTTGGCTTGGCGATGTTCAGAAATGGTTTGTTTCAGTTGTTGAATTTCATCCTCAAGGCTACTGATGCGTGTCCTTGTTTGGGCACTATTGGAAAGACTTAAAATATCGACGGCTTCATCAAGCAATTGATTGATGTCAAGCCGATTCTCCCTTTTATCTTTCCCGATCCAAGCGGATTCAGGTAGTTTTTCATGTTCTTTTTCAAGGGCTAATACATGATCCAATTTTGGAGTGACTTTGTCCCAAATTTGTCCAAACAGGGCTCCTTTTTCAGCCGGTATTATTGACTCTTCTGTTGAAGATGTACTTATAGAACTATCCCATAAATTAACAACAGATTGTTTAGTTTTATCCCACCAAGAAGCTTGGTTTTCATTATATTGTTCAATAGCATCAGCACAACCCATTAGGGTAACTAATAACCCTAAAAATGATATTTTAAAAGCAAAAGTATTCATAACCACCTGTTTAACATAATTTTTTGTAATTGGTAAGATGAAAATAGTGAGTGAATGGTGAATTAACACCTAAAAAATTAAACGAATTCTACGTTGTCACATGTAATAAAATCAATGGTTTGTAGGGTGGATACGCTTCACTTTATCCACCAAAATATATTTTGTCATTGAAGAAGCGTAGCAAGGAATCTTACAAGATTTCTCCTGTTTGTCGAAATGACATGAATTTGGACATTTTATTTTTTCCGAGTTCCTAAAACCTAAAAAATCAAACTACGTTTTTATTTCTAATTTCACCATGCGGAAAAAATATCGATCATTATTTTTAAGCCCAAAATACCTAATTTTTATTCCCATTCTCTTAATATATATTTTTGAATATTGTCTTAAATGAATATGACTATTATAAAATTTAGCTATTAATTTTATAATAGATCAAATTCTATCCAAATCAATACATAATCTAATCTTTTTCTTCAAATAAATTTTCCATTGAGTTTTTATTGTTAGGTGATTTCCAGAAAAAATTATACCGTTGCCTGAGCGGTTGGTGAGCTTGCGGTCCCTGAGCCTGTCGAAGGGTCGAACCATGTCGAAGGCAACTCCAAGAATTTGCCTTCGACAAGCTCAGGCAACGATCCCGGTATTTTCTTTTCTGGAAATCGCCTTAAAGAAATTCTATTTTTGTTCTTACAAATACTATTTCTTAAAGAAATAGCATTTGTTGGGCATACAGAAAAAACGGTTTAACAATTAACAATTAACACACACAATTAACAATTAACAATTAACAATTAACAATTAACAATTAGAAAGAACGTTCACATTATTGATTTTTGCATCACAATTTTCTTTCATATATATAATAAAAGGATCGTTATCAATTGCTTTTTGTGCGTATTGTTGACGGACTTCTTGAATACGTTGCTGTTGGACAACAGGTGTTTCATTTTTTGGATGTTCTATACGAATATCTACTCGATGTGAATCGCTATAATGTTTTTGTAGTTCTTCTTCTAACTTATTTTTTCGATCGCCTTTAAGTAACCATCCACAATCAGGTGACAAAGTTAAGTACCATTTGTCTCCCTCACGTTTTTTCAAGTCACAATTAACCGCTAATTGTTTCACTAATGCGCTAAGTCCTAATGATTCAACGATACTTCCCCATTCATTACCACTATTAAATGAATTTTTTGGCTCTGTTGGTACTGGCGCAGGTGATGGGCGAGTTGTTGTTGGCGTAGTCGTTGGTATTTTTGTGGTTGTTGATAAATTTTGAGGGGGTTGTGGTTGTATTCCCGTTGTTGCGGGACGAAATGCCAACATACGCAACAAAACCATTTCAAAACCACCACGCGGTTCTGGTGCCAATGGTAAATCACGCCGTCCTAATAAACCAATTTGATAAAACAATTGCACATCTTCTGGGGATAAGGTTTGAGATAATTGTAAGATAGCTTCGCTATCCGGTTGATTAGCATCCACTGTGGCGGGAACAAATTGCGCTAATGCAATCCGTTGCATAAAAGAAAGTATATCACCTAATAATATAAAAAAATCGGGATTTTGTGCCGCTAATTGGGCAATTTGTGCTAATAAGCCAGCTGCATCATTAGCCGCTAGTAAATTCACTAATTCCAATACCCGGTTTTGATCAAGAGTACCCAACATGCTACTCACATCATCACTTGACAATTTTCCCGCACCGAAAGCAATCGCTTGATCTAATA
>Ga0233403_10001304_pt1 | contig 11710 bp, 1 predicted proteins | sample Na_oxic_1_MG_FD_179866 | JGI IMG/M metagenome (GOLD analysis project Ga0233403, IMG submission 179866) | Seawater microbial communities from Saanich Inlet, British Columbia, Canada - Na_oxic_1_MG | ecosystem: Environmental > Aquatic > Marine > Inlet | place: Canada: British Columbia | collected...
TCTACCTAACTATCAAATAGGTAGTCAGATTTACGAGAGCGTTAATTCGCTCGTTTATCGTGGGCTTCGATCCAAAGATAATCAACCGGTTATCCTTAAAATGCTCAAACAAGACTATCCCACCCCGGCAGAACTCAGCCGCTATCGACAAGAATATGAAATCACTCATGATTTGGATTTAGCCGGAGTTATCAAAGCTTATGGTGTTGAAAAATACCAAAATACGCTCGTCATTATTTTGGAAGATTTTGGTGGTGAGTCCTTAAAACAATTAATGGCAAATCAAACCTTTTTGGTAAAGGCGTTTTTGCCTTTTGCTATTCAAATTGCTGACAGTTTGGGCAACATTCATGCACACAATATTATTCACAAGGATATTAACCCAAGCAATATTGTTGTGAATGTTGACACTAACCAATTGAAAATAATTGACTTTGGTATTGCAAGTCGCCTACCGCGTGAAAATCCCACCCTCAAAAATCCGGAGCAATTGGAAGGGACACTAGCTTATTTATCTCCCGAACAAACCGGGCGCATCAATCGCAGTATGGATTATCGCACCGATTTATATTCGTTGGGAGTCACTTGTTATGAGATGCTCACCGGAAAATTGCCTTTTGATGTCAGCAACGCAATGGAGCTAGTCCATTGTCATATTGCCAAAAAACCCTCCTCCGTTTGTGAAGTAAATCCTGATATACCCTCGATTGTTTCTGACATCGTGATGAAAATGCTGGCAAAAAATGCCGAGGATCGTTATCAATCGGCTTTTGGTGTGAAAGCGGATTTAGAAAACCTGACAGGTCTTAAAGACCTGTCAGGTTTGCAGTTTGAACTGGCACAAAACGATTTCTCTGGACGTTTTCAAATCCCACAAAAACTATATGGACGCGCAAACGAAGTCAATACCTTACTACAAGCTTTTGAACGAGTTAGTCAAGGCGCCGCCGAAATTATGTTGGTGGCAGGCTATTCTGGTGTAGGCAAAACCGCTTTGGTGCATGAAGTCCATAAACCGATGACAGAAAAGCGCGGTTATTTTGCGACCGGCAAGTTTGACCAATTCCAAAAAAATACTCCTTATTCCGCCATTACCCAAGCTTTTAACGAATTTTGTCGTTATTTGCTGCTGGAAAGCGCGGAAAATTTGGCAAACTGGCAAACGAAAATATTGGATGCGGTGGGCAATAATGGGCAAATTATTATTGATGTTATTCCGGATTTGGAATTAGTCATTGGTAAACAGCTAGCGGTTGCAGAAGCGGAACCTGCTGAGGCGCAAAATCGTTTCCAGATGTTTTTCATGAACTTTGTCAAAGCATTATGCGATAAGGAGCATCCCTTTATTTTGTTTATTGACGATTTGCAATGGGTGGATTCCGCTTCATTGGGTTTACTTAAAAGCATTATGCTTGATGATGAAACCCAACACCTATTAATTATTGGGGCTTATCGTGATAATGAAGTCGATAGTAGCCACCCATTTATTATGGCAGTGGATGAACTTCAAAAAGCCAATGCTGCCATTAACACCATTGAATTAGCAAACTTGCAACTAGAGGATGTCAACCACTTATTGCAAGATAGCCTCAAGTGTTTTGCGAAGCTCACTCAACCACTCACTGGCTTGATTTACCAGAAAACGCAAGGCAATGCCTTTTTTACCCACGAATTTTTTAAATCGTTGTATGATAAAGAATTATTGATTTTTGATGGCAAAGAACAGAAGTGGCAATGGGATGTTGAAAAAATGGCCACCCTTGACATGACTGACAATGTAGTGGAATTGATGGCTAGCAAAATCGGGAAATTGCCCTCTGAAACTATTGAAGTGTTGAAATTAGCCGCTTGCATTAGCAATCAGTTCGATTTAAAAACTCTGTCTATTATTTACCAACAATCACAATACACGACTTTGATGGTTATGTTGGAGGCCATGAAAGAAGGTTTGATATTGCCACTGGATAGTCATTACGAATCAGTTGAACTGGCAATCGATAGTAAAGCAATCGCGCAATTCAAATTCCAACATGATCGTGTGCAACAAGCTGCTTATTCTTTAATTGCTGAGACTGACAAAAAATCCATTCACTTGCAAATTGGTCGTTTACTGACCAACACCTCCATAGAAGAGCCGATCTATAATCTGTTTAAACGGGTAGATCATCTCAATATTGGACGAGAATTGATAACGGCTCATCAAGAACAAATTGAATTGGCCAGCTTGAATTTGGCAGCCGGAGAAAAAGCGAAAAATGCAACCGCTTATGCGGCTGCCAGGCAATATTTGAGAGCCGGCATCAATTGTTTAACTCACCAGAGTTGGGCTAAACATTATGACTTAACTTTTGCGCTACATAAGGCTCTAGCTGAGGTTGAGTATTTAAATGGTCATTTTGCAAAATCAGAAGCATTGATTCACCTAATTTTGGAGCAAGCAAAAACAGCCTTTGAAAAGGCCGAAATCTACAACATACTAATTGTGCAATACACCATAATCGCTAAGTATGAAGAAGCGATTCAAGTTAGTCGAACCGCACTCACATTACTCAAAATTGATTTGCCTAAAGAAGACTTGCAAACTCTCCTCAATCAAGAACTAGAAATTGCCAAAGGAAACTGGGAAAATAAAGAAATTGCGGCTTTGATTAACCAGCCAGAAGTTGACGTACCAGAGATAAAAATGGCAGTCAAATTGCTTGTCAACGTAGCCCCCGCAGCTTACCTGTCAAATCCACTTCTCTTCACCGTCATTGTCGTAAAAATCGTTAATATCTCTCTCAAATATGGGCATGTATCAGATTGTCCGTATGGCTATTCCACTTATGGAATGATACTTGGCTTTATGCTGAGTGATTATCAATCCGGTTATGAATTTGGCTTACTCGCACTTAAAGTCAGTGAAAAATTTAATAACCTCGCTCAAAAAAGCAAAGTTTGTCAACACATTGGTGGCGTTATATATCCTTGGGTAAAACACATTAAAGGAACACATCCCATCCTCAATGAAGGCTATCAATTGGGTTTAGAGTCTGGAGATTTACAATTTGCCGGCTACTGCCTACTTTTTGAAGTTCTTCATTTTTTCTATGAAGGAAAACCTCTGACAGACAGTTTGGCAAAAATACCCCAATTTGTACAATTTAGCAAGCAGACCCAAAATCAGTGGATAACGGACTCAATCGTAGGCTATCAACTAGCATTCTCAAATTTGGCTGGACTCACTTTGGGAAAATTTGATTTTCATCATGAAGAACTGAGCGAAACGGCATATCTGGAAATTTGTCAATCTCACCAAAGTCCACAACCGATATGTTTCTACCAGATTTTGAAAACGGTACTGTTATATTTGTACGGCGAACCAGTTGAAGCACTTAATTATGCCCAAGAAGCCGAAAAACGTATTACCTGTATTACCAGTTTTATCCCAGTGGCTGAACATAATTTTTACCATTCGTTGATACTCACGGCACTATATCAAGAAGCTTCTGAAAAACAACAATACTTGGCAAAATTAGAAGCCAATCAAAAGCAAATGAAAATTTGGGCCGACAATTGCCCCGAAAATTTTCGGCATAAATATTTGTTGGTTGAAGCAGAAATAGCCCGTATTTCTGGTAAACCATTAGAAATAGTCTTGGCATTATATGAGCAAGCTATCATCTCGACGAAAGAAAATGAATTCATTCAAAATGAGGCTTTGAGTAATGAACTCCTCGCTAAATTTTGGTTAGAACAAGGCAATGAAAAGATTGCTAAAATTTACCTGAAAGAAGCACACTACGCCTATCAGCAATGGGGAGCTTTGGCAAAAGTAACGCATTTGGAAGAAAAATATCCGCAATTGCTCACGGCACGACAATCTAAAACGCGAGAATTCACTCTAAAGTCAGCCACGGTAATGGCTTCGGTTTCAAACCAGTTACAAACTTCAAAGCTGTTAGATTTAGATAGTGTAACGAAGGCTGCCCAAACTTTGGCGGGAGAAATTGTCCTCAGCAAACTGTTAGAAAAAATGATGCACACGCTCATTGAAAATGCGGGGGGCGAACGTGGTTTATTGATACTTGACCAAGAAGGGCAGTGGGTGATTGAAGCTGAGGGCGCATTCAATGTTAATGAAGTGACGGTATTGCAATCGCTTTCTCTTGAAAATCGCTTGCCCTCAACCATTGTCAATTATGTGGCAAGAAGCCATGAGCCAGTGGTGTTAGCCAATGCCATGCAAGAAAGTATTTACACTGAAGACAGCTATATCCGTCAACATCAACTCAAATCGGTTTTATGTAGTCCAATTCTTCATCAGGGGCAATTAATTGGCTTGCTTTACTTGGAAAATAATCTCACTCAAGGCGCGTTTACTCCAGCACGGCTGAGAATAGTTGATATGCTTTCTTCACAAGCGGCGATTTCGCTTGAAAATGCCTTATTGTATCGCACGTTAGAACAAAAAGTAGAACGACGCACCAAACAACTTGCCGACGCTAATCAAGAAATTACTGCATTGAATGAACGTCTCAAAGAAGAAAACCTGCGGATGAGTGCCGAATTAGACGTTGCGAAACAACTACAACAAATGGTTCTACCCAAAGAATCAGAATTGCAACAAATTGAAAGCCTAGATATAGCTGGATTTATGGAACCCGCCGATGAAGTCGGTGGTGATTATTACGAAGTCTTAAATCACGATGGACATATCAAGATTGGTATTGGAGATGTCACCGGGCATGGGCTCGAAAGCGGTGTGGTGATGTTGATGGTGCAAACCACAGTGCGAGCTTTGTTGCTTGCTGGTATCAATAATCCCGAAACATTTTTGAATGTTGTCAACCGTACTATTTACCACAATGCCCAACGCATGGAAACCGATAAGAACTTAACCTTATCGTTGTTGGACTATCAAGCTGGAACTTTGCAATTGACTGGACAACATGAAGAAGTTTTGGTTGTGCGCCAAAGCGGTATTGTTGAACGAATTGATACCTTTGATTTAGGTTTTATGGTAGGGATAGAAGCTGACATCACTGATTTTGTTTCTCATAAGGAAATTGACTTGCAATTAGGCGATGGTATCGTTCTTTACACTGATGGAATTACCGAAGCCCGAAATCCGCACAAAAAAATGTACGGGCTAGAACGCTTGTGCAAAGTTATTAGTCATAATTGGCATTTATCTGCGCCCGAAATCCAACAAGCGGTTATTGCTAATGTCAAACAATTCATTGATACGCAAAAAGTGTATGATGATATTACTTTGTTGGTATTGAAGCAGAAATAACCACACAATAACTACAAGGATTTTAGAAAGGATTAAAACCTTTGATGATGGTAATCTAATTCTTTTTTATATACAATTCTTGTAGTTCATTTTAGTCGTTCACTTGAGGAGAAACTATAGTTACTATGTTAAATCTACCCAACTATCAAATAGGTAGTCAGATTTACGAGAGCGTTAATTCGCTCGTTTATCGCGGGCATCGAAAAAAGGATAATCAACCGGTTATCCTTAAAATGCTCAAACAAGACTACCCCACCCAGGCAGAACTCAGCCGCTATCGACAAGAATATGAAATTACTCATGATTTGGATTTAGCTGGGGTTATCAAAGTTTATGGTATTGAAAAATACCAAAATACGCTCGTCATCATTTTTCAAGATTTTGGTGGCGAGTCCTTAAAACAATTAATGGCAAATCGTCCATTTTTGGTAAAGGAATTTTTGCCTATTGCCATCCAAATCGCTGACAGTTTGGGCAATATTCATGCTGCCAATATCATTCACAAAGATATTAACCCGAGCAATATCGTTGTCAATCCTGATACTAAGGAATTGAAAATCATTGACTTTGGTATTGCAAGTCGCCTACCGCGTGAAAATCCCACCCTCAAAAATCCGGAACAACTAGAGGGAACACTAGCTTATTTATCCCCGGAGCAAACCGGGCGCATCAATCGCAGTATGGATTATCGCACCGACTTATATTCGTTGGGGGTGACTTGTTACGAATTGCTAATTGGACAATTGCCTTTTACGGCTACTGATGCAATGGAGTTAGTTCATTATCATATTGCCAAAACTCCAGTGCCGGTTTGTGAAATCAATCCTGACATACCCAAGATTATTTCTGACATGGTTATGAAACTGTTAGAAAAAAATGCTGAAGTCCGCTATCAATCGGGTTTTGGTGTGAAAGCGGATTTGGAGAAATGTTTGGCGTTAACCAAAAAAGTGTTTGGCAATAAGTTATTTTCTACTCACTTTGAATTAGCCCAAAATGATTTTTCGGGAAAATTTGAAATCCCACAAAAACTCTATGGGCGTGAAAACGAAGTCAATACCCTACTACAAGCCTTTGAACGAGTCAGTCAAGGCTCAGCCGAAATGATGCTTGTCGCCGGTTATTCCGGCGTGGGCAAAACCGCTTTGGTGCGTGAAGTCCACAAACCCATGACACAAAAGCGGGGTTACTTTGCAGCCGGTAAGTTTGATCAATTTCAGAAAAATATTCCCTACTCTGCCATAAGCCAAGCGTTTAATGAATTCTGTCGTTATTTGCTGATGGAAAATACGGAAGTTTTGGCAAATTGGCAAACCAAAATCTTGGACGCAGTGGGCAATAACGGCCAAATTATCATTGATGTCATTCCCGATTTGGAATTAGTCATTGGCCCCCAACCGACCGTGGCTGAAGTTGAGCCTACTGAGGCGCAAAATCGTTTCCAGATGTTTTTCATGAACTTTGTCAAAGCGTTATGCGACAAAGATCATCCCTTCATTCTGTTTATTGACGATTTACAATGGGTGGATTTTGCCTCGTTGGGTTTACTGAAAAGCATTATGCTTGATGACGAAATCCAGCACCTATTCATTATCGGTGCTTATCGTGATAATGAAGTTGATGGTAGCCACCCATTTATTATGGCAATGGATGAACTTCAAAAAGCCAATGCCGTTATTAACACCATTGAACTCGCAAATTTGCAATCGGCAGATATCAATCATTTATTGCAAGATAGTTTATTGTGTTTTGCTAAGCGAACTCAACCACTCACTAATTTGGTTTACCAGAAAACCCAAGGCAATGCCTTTTTTACTCATCAATTTTTGCAAACATTGTATGAAGAGGGGTTATTGCGTTTTGATTTTGAACAGCATCAATGGCAATGGGATGTTAAACAAATAGCCGCCCAAAATATCACTGATAATGTAGTGGAATTGATGGCTAACAAGATTAATAAGTTGCCTTCAAGCACATCGGCAGCGTTGCAACTAGCGGCTTGCATTGGTAATCAATTTGACTTGCCCATATTGGCTATTATTTATGAGCAAGCCCAAAACGAGACGTTATCCGTATTACAACCGGCAATTACCGAAGGGCTTATTCAGCCTTTAGATGAAAACTACAAACGTCTTGATACTTTGGTAAAATCCCAATTCAAGTTTTTACACGATAGAGTACAGCAAGCCGCTTATGCACTAATTAATGATGAGCGGAAACAAGCCGTCCATTTACAAATAGGCCGTTTGTTATTGAAAAATACACCCACCGACGCATTAGCAGAAAAAGTGTTTGAGGTTGTGGGACATTTTAATCAGAGTATTGAATTACTCAATAATCAGTCCGAGCGACTTAAAGTTGCCCAACTGAATTTGATGGCCGGACAAAGAGCGAAAATGGCAACGGCTTATGGAGCTACAGTCAACTATTTAACAGTCGGGCGTTCATGCTTAACCGATTCGAGTTGGGAAAGTGAATACGACTTAACATTGGCGTTGTATGAATCTGCAGCCGATGCTGCATACCTCATTGGCGATTTTTATCAACAAGAACAATTGGTTGAGATCGTACTTAACAATGCCAAATCGTTGTTGGATAAGCTAAAAGCTTATGAAATCAAGATAGTTTCTTACTTTGCACAAAGCCAATGCTTAGAAGCCGTAAAAGTCAAACTCTCCATTCTGAATTTGTTAGGAATTAATTTCCCAGAAGAACCAAGTTCTTCGGATGTCCAGCTTGCTTTAGCAGAAACTCAGTCAAATTTGGGTGATAAATCCATTGAGGATTTAATTAACCTGCCAGAAATGACTGATCCTGATAAATTGCTTGCCATGCGTGTCCTTTCAAGAGGATATGCACCGGTTCTTTTCAATGTTCCTAAACTAGCGCACCTGATGGCTTGTGAACAAGTCAATCTGTCAATCAAATATGGCAATACACCCGCTTCGGTTGTAGGGTATAACATGTATGGCATTTTTCTTTGTCAGGATGTGGGAGACATTGAAGCTGGATTTAGGTTTGGGGAACTATCCGTGCGTATGTTGAAACAGTACAATGTTAAAGAATTTCAAGCACGGGTATTAATGTACGTTAACTTTTGTATACGCTATTGGAAGAGACATCTCAAAGAAACACTGCAACCTTTTCGAGAAGCCTATCAAGTTGCATTGGAAGTGGGAGATTTAGAATTTGCTTCCTACAATGTGGTTGATTGTTCAATGTATTCATTGTTTAGCGGCAAAGAACTGCCTATGTTGGAACAAGAGATGGCTCTGACGAGTTTGGCATTAAAACAAATCAAGCAAGAGTATCCTTTTTATGTGCATGCTATTTATCAACAAACCGTCTTGAACCTGATGGATCGTAATGATTCAGTCGATTTTCCGCCTTGTCGTTTAATTGGTGATGTGTATAACGAAGAGATTATGTTACCACGCTACCAAGAAGCAAACGATGACTATTCCATATTTTGTTTGTATTCCAATAAACTTTTCTTGTGTTATCTGTTTCATGAATACCAGAGTGCATTTGAATATGCCACAGTGGCAGAACCGCTTTTACATCTTACGGAAGGTGCCTATTTGATGCCTCTTTTTGTATTCCATGATTCTCTGGCACGATTAGCGGTTTACCCTGATGCTGACCAGTCTGATAAAGAAAGCCTTCTCAAAACGGTAACTGCTAACCAAGAACAGATGCAAGATTGGGCCAAACACGCGCCCATGAATTTTCAGCACAAATATGATTTAGTGGAAGCTGAACGTTCTCGCGTGTTGGGCAAAGATGGTGATGCCAGAGAATTTTATGATAAAGCCATAGCGAAGGCCCATGAGAATGAATATCTCAGTGAAGAAGCTTTAGCTTATGAACTTGCTGGCCAGTTTTATTTGGTAAAAGGCAATTCCAAAGTCGCTCAAGTTTACTTGCGAGATGCCCATTATGCCTATCAACAATGGGGAGCTTTGGCAAAAGTACAGGATTTAGAAGCCAAATATCCGCAATTGCTCACTGCACGAGAATTGAAAATGCCCGAATCCACTATCAAGTCAACAACGGTAATGGCTTCGGTTTCAACCCAGTTACAAACCTCAACACTGTTAGATTTAGACAGTGTGACGAAGGCTGCCCAAACTTTGGCTGGAGAAATTGTTTTAAGCACGCTGTTAGAAAAAATGATGCACACGCTCATTGAAAATGCGGGCGCAGAACGTGGCTTGTTGATACTTGACAAAGAAGGGCAATGGGTAATTGAAGCAGAGGGCACATTCGATGTTAATGAAGTAACGGTGTTGCAATCACTTCCCCTTGAAAACCGGTTGCCTTTTGCTATTGTCAATTATGTGGCAAGAAGCCATGAGCCAGTGGTATTAGCCAATGCCATGCAAGAAGGTATTTATACTAAAGATAGCTATATTCGTCAACATCAACTCAAATCGGTTTTATGTAGTCCAATCCTTCATCAGGGGCAATTGATTGGCTTGCTTTACTTGGAAAATAATCTCACGGAAGGCGCGTTCACTCCAGCACGGCTCAAGATAGTTGATATGCTCTCTTCTCAAGCGGCGATTTCGCTTGAAAATGCTTTGTTGTATCGCACGTTGGAACATAAAGTAGAACAACGCACCAGACAACTTGCCGACGCTAATCAAGAAATTACCGCATTGAATGAACGTCTCAAAGAAGAAAATCTGCGAATGTCAGCCGAATTGGACGTTGCCAAACAATTGCAACAAATGGTGTTGCCCAAAGAATCAGAATTGCAACAAATTGAAGGCTTAGATATAGCCGGCTTTATGGAACCTGCCGATGAAGTGGGTGGTGATTACTACGAAGTCTTAAATCACGATGGACATATCAAGATTGGTATTGGCGATGTCACCGGGCATGGACTCGAAAGCGGTGTGGTGATGTTGATGGTGCAAACCACAGTGCGAGCCTTGTTGCTCGCTGGTATCAATAATCCCGAAACATTTTTGAATGTTGTCAACCGTACTATTTACCACAATGCCCAGCGCATGGAAACCGATAAAAATTTAACGCTGTCGTTATTAGATTATCAAGCTGGAACTTTGCAACTGACGGGACAACATGAAGATGTATTGTTGGTTCGTAAAAGTGGTAAAATCGAACGAATTGATACATTTGATTTAGGTTTTATGATCGGTGTAGAAAGTGACATCGCTGATTTTGTTTCTCATAAGGAAATTGACTTGCAATTAGGCGATGGTATTGTTCTTTATACGGATGGTATTACTGAAGCCCGAAATCTTGACAAAAAAATGTACGGGCTAGAACGCTTGTGTGAAGTTATTAGTTGCCATTGGCATTTAACCGCCCAAGAAATCCAACAAGCCATTATTACCGATGTTAAGCAATACATTGATACGCAAAAGGTGTATGATGATATTACTTTGCTGGTTTTAAAACAGAAATAATCAACTATAACTATAGACATTCAGAAAAATAACTTCATAAAAACCTGACAGGTTTCCAAAACCTGTCAGGTTTGGCGTGTGAAATTATTTATCTGAAAAACTATATTGCTATTGGAATTGCACGACGCAGAGCGTCGAGGCAGGCATTCCCAAACAGAGTTTGGGAACGAGAAATAATGTTTCATTCATCATTCACAATTCACAATTCATCATTCACAATTATTAAATGAGCGATTCCACCCAAACCCTAACTATTCCCCAAGCTCTACAACTGGCTATCCAACATCATCAAGCCGGGCGATTGCAACCAGCGGAAACTATTTATCGCCAAGTATTGCAAGTGGAGCCTAAAAATAGTATCGCGTTGCATTTGTTAGGTGTAGTTGCCTATCAAGTCAAAAACTATGATGTGGCTATTGAGCTCATCTCAAAAGCTATCCAAATTGATGAGAATGTCCCCAATTTTTACAACAGTTTGGGTAATGCGTACAGTGAACAGGGCCAACAACTTGCTAAAGCGGCTGAGTGCTACCAACATGTTATTTCTTTAGAGCCTAATTTTTTTGAGGCCCACCGTAACTTGGGCACGGTACTTTGGAAACAAGGTAAGGTTGCTGAAGCGGTTGAGTGTTACCAACGGGCGTTGGCTTTAAAACCGGATTTTACCGATGCTATCATCAGTCTTGCAATTGCACTTACCGATCAGGGTAAACTTACCGAGGCAATTGACTATTGCCAACGGGCTTTGGAGTTAAATCCCAATTTGGTTGAAGCGCATAGTAATTTAAGTAAGGCTCTTCATTATAGTGGTAAAGTTGCTGAAGCCATTGAGCATTACCGCCGAGCCTTGGAAATACAGCCTCTAGCCTCGGTTCACAGTAACTTGTTACTCGCCATGAGTTACTCTACTGATTATGATCTGGCAACAATTTTCGCGGAACATCAAAAGTTCAACGAGCAACATGCTATTCCGTTAGCGACTGCAATCAAACCACAT
>Ga0233403_10001305_pt1 | contig 11704 bp, 15 predicted proteins | sample Na_oxic_1_MG_FD_179866 | JGI IMG/M metagenome (GOLD analysis project Ga0233403, IMG submission 179866) | Seawater microbial communities from Saanich Inlet, British Columbia, Canada - Na_oxic_1_MG | ecosystem: Environmental > Aquatic > Marine > Inlet | place: Canada: British Columbia | collected...
TAAACAACACTATATAGAGAGGAGCGGTATTCGGGATTAGTCTCACGTACCGTTTTGAAGACGAGTCTGGATTGGAAACAATTCAGGCTTAGTTTAACAGTATGAGGTGAAAGTCTCACGTACTGTTCTGAAGACGAGTTTTCATTGGAAACAATGAGGATTTAGTTTAACAATAAGAAAATATAACAATGATAAATTCTCTATACCTCAAAAACTATAAATTGTTTAAAGAGCTCCGTATTGATAGCTTGACCCAAGTGAATTTACTCATTGGAAAAAACAATGTGGGTAAAACTTCCGTCTTAGAAGCGATAATGCTGTTTTCTGATGATCAAAATATCGTTCAGAATCTCTTCAATATTTTACGTCTTAGAAAACTCTTTCCAAATACCAAAAATACCAATCTATCAAGCCAACAATGCTTAGAAATATTGCGTACCTTCTTTCATAACCAAACTCATCTCTTTGATGAGACCATTTTTATCGGGGCTAATGAACAACAAGGGCATTCCATTTCTTTAAGTCATAATAATGCCGTTCCTCGGCAGCCGACATTGGTGATTAAACCGGCTAATAACACGGTAGAAGAAATATTGCTATCCGGTTTCCAGCAAATGTTTAATGAGATAACAAGCCATGAAACTCATCAGGTATTTATCAATACCAGTCATTCTCAGCCAGATGATTTTTTGGCACAAATATGGGGCAAAATCGCACTGTCTGACAAAGAACAGTATCTTATTGATGCGCTAAAAATTATTGATGACAACATCGAAAGATTGGCTTTTATTGATGACACCACTCATACAAAAAAAGCCATTGTCAAATTACGTGATACTAAGCAACCCATCTTACTGAATACAATGGGAGATGGTATCAATCTGATGTTAAGAACCCTATTAGCATTGGTGCATTGCGAAAATGGTTATTTGTTCATTGACGAATTTGCCACTGGGCTACATTGGTCAGTACAAGCCGCACTTTGGAAGATGATTTTCCAACTCTCACTTAAACTCAATATCCAAATTTTTGCGACTACCCATAGTTTGGACACGCTCTACGCTTTTCAAGAAATCGCCAAACAGGATGAGACCAACGTTGCGGTCATCAAATTACAAAAATTCTCTAAGAAAAATAAAATAAAGGCTGTTCACTTTAAAACCGAAGACATTATGATTGCTGTTGAGCAAAATATTGAAGTGAGATAAATCATGGCATTGATTCAAAAACTGTTAATTGTCGAAGGGATTGATGATAAATATGTGATTTCAAGATTATTGCAAAGGCGCAAGATCACTTATCAGAATTTTGAAATTCATGATGCTAATGGCATTAGGCAGTCACTGAATACGTTCTCAATTGCGATCAAAAGTGGTAATTATGATGTCATTGGTATTGTGGTTGATGCAGATACTGATTTGTTAGAACGATGGCAAGATTTAAAGAATCGGTTGATAAAAGAGGGCTATCAACCCATTCCTCAAAATCCTCATGCAAAAGGAACCATTATCATCGATCCAGAAGAAGAATTGCCCACTGTCGGTATTTGGCTTATGCCTAATAATCAAAAGACGGGAATGTTAGAAGACTTCATTCGTTTTTTAGTGCCAGAAAATGATGAGCTGTTAGCTATTGCCCAAAATCAGGTCAATGACATTATCAAGGCTGGACAAAACAGATTTACCCAATCCCATAAATCTAAAGCGATTATTCATACCTGGCTCGCTTGGCAAGAAAGGCCTGGTACCCAGCTAGGTAAAGCGATTACCTATAGATTTATCAAAAGCCAACAGTATATTCTTGATGATGGTAAAGCCAGTCACTTTATTAATTGGTTACAGGCTTTATTCAAAGAATAGCTAAACAAGCGTAGGTTGGGTGCGCCAAGCTTCGCAATTTCTTGCCGGAAGCGAGAATTGCTGATTATTTATTCTGTCCACCGACATAACGGGAAAAATGATGTATCAAGAAATTTTTAAAGCTTTTGAAAATGTGAAAAATCTAGGCGGTAAAGCTTGGGAACATGCGGTGGCTATTGACTTTTTTAACAGTAGTCACATTCAAGATTGTTCTATTCACTGTTTCCATTATCAACAAATGTTTGAATGTTTTTTTAAACATGTTTTGGAGACGAAAAGCCAGTTTGGTGCCTATTCTAAATCACATCAACTCAATAAATTATTAGAAGAAGTGATTTCCGCTACCGCCTTTAAAACGAACAAGTCCAAATACCGAGGCGATTTAATGGCCATTACTGTTTGTGCTGAAGAATACCGATATAATTTTGATATTGATTGTCAAGGATATCTTGAAAGCGTAGCAGTCTGTGATGAATTAATCGAAGAACTTATTGAATTTGAAAAAGATGTCTAAATTAGGATGCGCCGAATTCAAGGATTGACCTGATTTTTAAGTCTGATTCAGAATTTTTCGACCGACCGGTTTTCAAAAACCGGTCTAAACGAATTTTTCAAGAATTTATTTTTCGGCCGACCGGTTTTTCAAAAACAGTCCGATATCAACAAACCGTATTTCAAAAAATAGGATTTATTAACCACACGCTCTGATGAAAAAACCAGAATTACTTTCTCCAGCCGGCACCCTAAAAAACATGCGCTACGCGTTCGCTTATGGAGCCGATGCCGTTTATGCCGGGCAGCCACGTTATAGTCTACGGGTGCGTTATAATGATTTCAATAAACTCAATCACTTACAACAAGGTATCCAAGGTTTTATGTGACTGCTAACATATTACCTCATAATGCCAAACTGAAAACCTTTGTCGCCGACATGGCACCCATTATTGACATGCAGCCTGACGCACTGATTATGGCTGATCCCGGTTTAATTATGACCGTGCTGGAACGTTGGGCTGAAATGCCGATTCATTTGTCGGTGCAAGCCAATACCATGAATTATGCCGCCGTCAAGTTTTGGCAAAATATCGGTATTCGTCGTATTATTCTGTCTCGTGAATTATCACTGGACGAAGTGGCCGACAAATTCGGCAACAATGCCCGGACATTGAATTAGAAGTCTTTGTGCATGGTGCCCTATGTATTGCCTACTCCGGCCGCTGTTTATTATCAGGCTATATGAGTCATCGCGATGCCAATCAAGGCACATGTACGAATGCTTGCCGCTGGAATTATAAACTGCATCAAGCCCAATAAGCGGAATCAGGTGACTACTTATTAGAAGAACAACAACGTCCCGGTGACTATATGCCCATCTTTGAGGATGAACAAGGCACTTATATTATGAATTCCAAAGACTTACGAGCCGTCCAACACATCGGCCGTTTAATGGAAATCGGGATAGATTCTGTTAAGATAGAAGGACGCACCAAGTCTCACTACTATGCCGCTCGAACCGCGCAAGTTTACCGCCAAGCCATTGATGAGGCCGCTTCCGGTAAACCGTTTGATCGGAAACTGATGGCGGAATTAGACAAATTAGCCAATCGTGGCTACACCGAAGGCTTTTATCGTCGCCATCCCCCCTCCGACTCCCAAAACTATCATTTCAGCGGCTCAAATAACCAACAACAATTTGTTGGTGAAGTATTAGGCCGTGAGAACGGGCTTTTAGAAATAGCCGTCAAAAATCATTTTGAACTAGGCGATCCGTTAGAACTGATGCACCCTCAAGGAAATCAGTACTTTACTTTAGAATACCTTGAAAACCAACAAGGACAACCTATATCCGTCGCCCCCGGTTCCGGACATACGGTGCGAATTCGCGCACCGGTCACCAAAAATGTCGGCTATCGGCTACTGCTGAAAGAAATGAATCCGAATAATCCGCACGGAACTCCGGTTTGATTCCTATTGATTTTAAAAGTTTTTTCTATTTTTAGAGATGGAATAACAACTTGTACCAGAAAATCGGCCACCTTCTAAAATTTTAGCCACAATAAGTGCATAGATATAATTAATCTGGTATCATAGCCCTCTTTTTAAAAATGAGTTTGCAGAACTCTTTGATAATTGAAAATTGAAAAAGTAATGTTTTCTGCCTAAAAAATGACCGGACTGTCAGAACAGTCCGAATTTTTAGTATCTTTTGTCCAAAGCTTTTAGCTTTGGGCTTCAAATATTTATATTTACCACTTGAGAGAAAGGTGTGATTACTAAACTGCGTAATATCGCTATTATTGCCCACGTTGATCATGGCAAAACCACTTTGGTTGATAAACTCCTGCAACAATCAGGCACTTTAGGAGATCGTAATAAAAACGTTGAGCGGGTGATGGATTCTAATGATTTAGAAAAAGAACGTGGCATCACCATTTTATCCAAAAATACCGCGCTGCGTTGGCAGGATTATCGCATTAATATCGTTGATACGCCGGGACATGCTGATTTTGGCGGCGAAGTTGAGCGGGTCTTGTCAATGGTGGATTCGGTGCTATTATTGGTTGACGCGTTAGATGGGCCTATGCCACAAACCCGTTTTGTCACCCAAAAAGCGTTAGCGCGTGGTTTACGTCCCATTGTCGTCATCAATAAAATTGACCGTGATGGCGCACGACCGGGATGGGTATTGGACCAAACCTTTGATTTATTTGATAATTTAGGGGCGGACGATGCTCAACTGGATTTTCCGGTCATTTACGCTTCTGCCCTGATGGGTTATTCCAGCGAAGACAATTCAGTACGCGAAGGCGATATGCAGCCATTGTTTGAGGCCATCATTAAACATGTACCGATTCCAGATGTTGATCCAGAGGAGCCGTTTCAATTACAAGTCAGTGCGCTGGATTATTCCAGTTATGTTGGCGTGATTGGCATCGGGCGCATTAATCAGGGAAAAATTAAAACCAATACGTCGGTGATTGTCATTGATTCCGAAGGCAAGCAACGTCAAGGGCGCGTGTTGCAAGTGCTCGGGTTTCATGGCTTGGAACGGGTCGAATTTGCCGAAGCCTCCGCCGGCGATATTATCGCTTTTACTGGCATAGACAACTTAAACATTTCGGATACCTTGTGTGATCCAGAACATATCGTTGCATTGCCGGCCCTCACGGTTGATGAGCCAACCGTGAGCATGACGTTTCAAGTCAATAAGTCGCCATTTGCCGGTAAAGAGGGTAAATATATTACTTCTCGCCAAATTCGTGAACGTCTTCAGCGCGAACTGCTACATAATGTCGCGTTGCGCGTCAGCGATACGGATGATCCGGATCGATTTCTGGTCGCCGGGCGCGGTGAATTGCACTTGGGTATTTTGATTGAAAATATGCGTCGTGAAAATTATGAGGTGGCTGTTTCGCGGCCCCAAGTGATTATCAAAGACATTGATGGTGAACCATGCGAACCTTATGAAAGTCTCACCGTGGATGTTGAACAAACGCATCAAGGCACGGTGATGGAATTATTGGGAGCGCGTAAAGCGGACTTGGTGAATATGCAGCCTGATGACAAAGGCCGAGTACGGTTGGATTTTACGATTCCAGCACGCGGCCTCATTGGTTTTCGCACTGAGTTTTTGACAGCCACTTCTGGCACTGGACTTCTGTATCATACCTTTGAGCGCTATGCGCCAGTCAAAGCCGGTACCATTGGGCAGCGTATCAATGGCGTGTTAATTTCTAATGGGGAAGGCAAGAGTTTGGGTTATGCGCTGTTTAATTTACAAGAGCGAGGCCGTTTACTGCTCGGTCATGGCGAAGAGGTTTATGAAGGGATGATCGTTGGCATCCATTCACGAAACAATGATTTAGTCGTCAACCCGCTCAAAGCCAAACAATTGACCAATATTCGTGCGGCCGGTACCGATGAAAATATCCTGCTCACACCACCCATTCGGATGAGTTTGGAGCAAGCCATTGAATTTATTGATGATGACGAATTGGTAGAAGTCACGCCAAAAAAGATTCGGTTGCGTAAGCGGTTCTTGAAAGAATTTGAGCGTAAACGAGCATCACGAACGGTTGAATAACCACAACGGGCAACCAGGGAATACTCCTATAATCACCAACAGTAGGGGCAATCCCCTGGGATAACCCCAACCCAATAGAGGCAATCCGTTAAGGTTGCCCTCTATTCACAATGATTTGGAATACCGGATCGTCACTTCCGTTAATTAATTAAATAGGGAGAATAGTTATGTATCGATCACTTTTTTCTATTTTCGCCTTGTGCAAGGCATTTGGAATGTTTTTAGTTGGAATAGCCGCCTATTTGGGAACTGTTTCGGTTGCGTCTGCCGCCACTGATTGTCAGGCTGTCACCGAGATGACTCCAATCGAGTGCGAGTCGTTGTTACAACTTTACCGTAGCACCGATGGTGCCAATTGGAACTATAATGAAGGTTGGAATGTCACGAATACGCCTTGTAGTTGGTTTGGGATCACTTGTGATGGTAACGCGGTCACTGAGATTGATTTAGGTTTGAGTTCACCTGGCAACAACCTCAACGGAACGCTGCCGAATTTTATTGGATTGCCTTCGTTGCAGAGACTGGAACTGGATAATAATCAATTGAACGGAAAGATTCCCGATTTCAGTGGGCTTCCAAATTTACAGCTACTGGAACTGAGTTGGAATCAATTGAGTGGTGATCTACCCAATTTTAGTAGCATGCCCAGATTGCAGTCGCTAGAAATTCGTTGGAATCGGCTCACCAACAAGATTCCTAATTTCAGTGCGTTACCCGAGCTGATGACGCTGAATCTTGGTGGCAATCGAATGACCGGGACGATTCCTGATTTCATAGGGCTGCCCAGTTTGCGCGAATTCGCTCTCTATGATAATCAACTGACCGGCATCATTCCGAATTTCACCGGACTGCCCAATTTAGAGGAGATCAATCTGTCTGGCAATCAACTGACGGGTGTTTTTCCTATATTCACTATCCTGCCTAAGTTGGTCACCATTCATCTGTTTAACAATCAACTGATGGGTGCGATTCCCGATTTCAATACGCTACCGAATTTGTTGTGGTTTGATTTGTCTAATAATAATCAACTGTGCAGAAATCCCAATATTGATTACAGTCAATGGCAAGAACAGGTTAAAGATTTTGAGGATTGTCTGCCGTTGTCGGCCGCTTTTACCGTGTCGGCACGGCAGGGGCAAGCACCCTTTACGGTCCATTTAGATGCGACTCCGTCGGCCAGTTATGACGGGGACATTGTTCAATATGATTGGGGGGTCGATGAAGAACAAACCTTGTCCGGGCTGCAAACGTCAACCACTTTCACAACGGCGGGTGAGTATCCGATGGTCTTAACGGTAACGGATAATGACGGAGAAACGGCTATCTCGCAACCAACGGTTATTACGGTCACGACCAATTGTGGGAATGTGATGGATGTTTCTCGTTGGGAATGCGAATCGTTGTTGCAACTGTATCAGAGTACCAACGGTGCCGAGTGGGATCGTAATGAGGGTTGGAATGTCAGCGATACGCCTTGTCGTTGGTATGGTGTTGTCTGTGATGAAAAGGGGCATGTGATTTGGATTGAATTAAATCAGAATAATCTCAACGGCAAACTGCCTGAGTTTCGTGGATTGCCTTGGTTACAGAAGTTGTTGTTGTCCGATAATCTACTGACGGGCGACATTTTAGATTTCCGAGCCTTGCCCCAGTTGCGAGAACTGAATCTGTCTGATAATCAATTGACTGGTACGATTCCCAATTTCAGATATCGACGACAATTACGGACACTGGTTTTGTCTGGCAATCGACTGACTGGCGAGATTCCCAATTTTACGGCATTGTCCAAGCTGCTGAAGCTGGAGATCGAAAAGAATCAACTGACCGGTAGTCTTCCCAATTTCAGTCGGATTCCTTATTTGCAGGTGCTCGCACTCGGTGAGAATCAATTAACCGGCCAGATTCCTAATTTCAATCGGCTTCGGAAGTTGCAGATGTTGGCACTCAGCGGTAATCAATTGACCGGTGAGATTCCGAATTTTCGGGCGATGCGCTGGTTGCAGACGTTTCTTCTGAAGGGGGGCAATCAATTGTGTAAAAATACCCAGACGAGATACTCTGACAAATGGCAGGAGCAGTTGAGCGATTTTCCAGACTGTTTGGCTGAGGAGTAGTGAATCCGAGACCTGACCGGTTTTTAAAAAACCGGTCAGCACTCGTAGGGGGCCAGTAAGTGGGCGCCCAGATATTGGTTCATGAATCGGACTTTATCGCCCGCTTGCCCACCATTTTATAAAAAAGTCTGTCCAAGAGAAATCTGGCCGACTCCGGCTCAATTTCCAGTTATAATGCCATTTCAATTATTTTTTATCGGAGAATGCGAATGACAAAAAAAACCCACCCAACTGACAGCGGCTCTACTGTTAGCGGCCCTAGTCAATGTGAGCGACGCGGCAGAAGAAGCTTGTTTTCCGCCGGCCGAAGGCACGTATTTTTCTGACGTACTTCAATGTATGCCGGATAAAGATGACGCTCAGCAAACACAAATTGACGCTCTTAAAAAAGAGAATCAACGCTTGACGAATAAAGTCACCCAACTCGAACGTCATACTCTACGTTATATCGACAATGGAGATGGCACCGTGACTGATAATATAGTTTTTCAGATAAATATCTTGGCCGGAGTCCAAACTTTAGTTTGGACATCCAAGATAAATCTTGGGCTTGGGTCAACTGAAAACCTTTTGAATCCAATTTATTTTTCTGAAATACTATAGGAGCGGACTGACTTGGTTAAAGAATGCCAATTGTTTTGGCGAACCGGATTGGGAAACGGCTATGCAAAGTGCCTGGAATTTGAGAAGTGGACAATGCGGTTTGAGTGATGGTTCAGGAACCGTGTGGCGCTTACCAAGTGTTCATGAATGGAGAGCAATGGTGGATAAGCGCTATCAAGGACTAACACTTTCCAACGCGGCTGGAACGGGTCAATGGAAGGAAGGTGAGCCGTTTTCGGGTGTGCAGACTGACAAAAAGTACTATTTGGGAAAATTGAGGATTTTTTTTTGAGAATAAAATGGTGGGCAAGCGGGCGGTAAGCATTGTTCCTTTTACGAAAATCCGGGCGCCCGCTTACCCACCCTACGAGTATAATAATATATGTTGACTTATTTTGAAATTGAAAATTTTCGTTCTGTTGAATTGGGGCAAGATTTGGGATTGGATTTATCTGAAAAACTTATAGGAGGTGATGAGAATGATGATTGAACTGACTAAATCATCGAGAGTGGCTTATGAAGCCCTTTCTGATCGGGATAAAAAGCGATTGATGGTGTTCTACCATCAAATAGAAACGGAGCCAAACACGTTGTGGAAATTATATCAGGCTAAAAAATTGCCCAATATAGACAATACCTATCTGTTGAAATTGTCTGAACAGTTGAGAGCAATAGTGCGTATAGAGGGCAACAAGATCATCATTTTGGAGGTGGTGAAGCACGAGACTCTTCAACGGTTATTTTCAAGCAAAGCGGAAAATCGGTATGAAAAAATTTGAGGCTCTAAAATTTGATCTCAATCAATGTCTAAAAGAGATGACCGAGTTCAAAATTTTTTTAGATACCAAGTTAGAACTCAACGAAAAAGAAGACATTCTGCCGTTCTTTAAACAACGGGCGCATCTGTCGGCTTTTATAGGTTCTTTTAATCCAAATATCTCCTCGTATGACAAAATTGCTTATGAATTTGACCTTTGGGGAGATTTTAGAACAGATATCGCTGTTGGTGATTCTCAATTTAACGCCTATTGTTTTATTGAGTTTGAAGAGGCCAAACCGAATAGTGTTTTTAGAAAAGTGGGCAATAAGTCAACCACAGAATGGGCACCTCGCTTTGAACATGGACTCAGCCAATTAGTGGATTGGTTTTACAAATTAGAAGATCAAAGAGCGACCAGAGAATTTAGAAACAAGTTTGGGGGTGAAGATGTTACATATACTGGTATTCTGGTTGTGGGTCGTTCATTTTTTATAAGTGGAGAAGATCAATCAAGGTTAAATTGGCGTTCAGATAAGATGGTTTTAAATTCAGTTCCTATTTTATGCCTCACTTTTGACGAATTATATGAAAGATTAGATAATCGGCTGAAATTATTTAGGCCAACCCACGAAGTTGATATATGAGACAATCATAATCACACGGCTACACGAATTATTTGGTTTTGGTGTTTGATAAATTCAAAAAAGCGGCTTAACTGAGTTTTTTGCGTAAAACTTTTATTTGGCAGTTCCGTCGTGTGCAAAGAAGTGCCGATTGTGTGATGGACGTAAAAAAATCACAATGACAATATGATTTGGCATTTCAATTCCAGCACCATCCAATCCCTTCTTATAAACAATCCTTGTAGCAATCGGAAAACGTTGTATAACCAATCGGATTTATCATGACTCTGGAGAATATCTATGTTGCAAACTTACCAAGCTATTTACAAAAATAACCAATTTTTTTGGCTGAATCAAGTGCCGCCGAACTTGAACAAAGAAGTGCCGGTTGTGGTTGTGATGAATGTAGAACCGACTCCAACAAAACCTAAAGAAAGCATCCATGCGCTGTTGCAACGTACTCGTGGTGCATGGGGTAAAAAAAAGACCATGGATGAAATTGATGCCGAAATCAGTGCGATGCGTTCACAATGGGGAAGAGAATGGGAACAATAGAAAACTGCGTATTTGACACCAACATCCTGATTTACCACTTAAATGATTGTTTGGGAGAGGAAGCCGAACAATTATTGGAAAAAGCTTTTGAATCAGGCGCATACATATCAGTTATCACACGTATTGAATGAAGTACTTGGCTGGACTGAGCATACCATCGAGTCGTTAACAAGTGCCGAGGATTTGCTAAATCGTCTCCATGAGCAACCGTTAAACGATGAAATTGTCAGATGGTGTATTCAACTACGACAAACTCTTGTGCTAAAAGTGCCAGATGCGATCATCGCCGCTACTGCTTTATATTTGGATAGGCCATTGATGACACGTAACATCAAAGATTTTCAAAAAGTGCCCGGACTGAAATTGTTCAATCCATTTTAACCAGAAAAATAGCGAGGGGGGGGGTCGGTGGGCAAGCGGGCGATAAAGTCCGTTCCTTTTACGAAAATCCGGGCGCCCGCTTACCGGCCCCCTACGAGTATAATATATGTTGACTTATTTTGAAATTGAAAGCTTTCGTTCTGTTGAATTGGGACAAGATTTGGTGTTTGATAAATTCAAAAAAGCGTATTTGACATTCAATTCCAGTATAATCCTAAAAATCGGATTTATCATGTTCAATCCATTTAAACCAGAAAAATACTGATCGTCAAAAAAGGGCTGCTAGAACACTATGCCACTATTTAAAATCTTCGCCACCGATGGACTCGCCCGTCGTGGCCGTTTATATTTTCAGCGCGGATTCGTCGCAACCCCAGCCTTTATGCCAGTAGGCACCTATGGCACCGTCAAAGCGATGACTTCAGAACAAGTCCGCGATACCGGCGCTCATATTGTTTTGGGCAATACCTTTCATTTAATGTTGCGCCCTGGCACCGACGTGATTGCCGCTCATGGCAGTTTGCATCGATTTATGAATTGGCAGCGGCCGATTTTAACCGATTCTGGTGGCTTTCAAGTGTTTAGTTTGGGCAAATCGCGCCAGATTACTGAGCAAGGGGTCACCTTTCGTTCTCCGATAGATGGGGCCAAAGTGTTTTTGGGGCCAGAAGAATCTATGAGAGTGCAACGGGTACTCGGTTCAGATATTGTCATGATCTTTGATG
>Ga0233403_10001307_pt1 | contig 11692 bp, 6 predicted proteins | sample Na_oxic_1_MG_FD_179866 | JGI IMG/M metagenome (GOLD analysis project Ga0233403, IMG submission 179866) | Seawater microbial communities from Saanich Inlet, British Columbia, Canada - Na_oxic_1_MG | ecosystem: Environmental > Aquatic > Marine > Inlet | place: Canada: British Columbia | collected...
CGTGGTGAGAATCGGACATGATTTTCTAATTGAGGTGCATAACGTCTATAGAGTATTTCAATCCCACTCTGCTTTTCATCGCGTATCTTAGCTAAAGCTTGTTCATCCGTAACATCATAATCGAAAAATTCGTGATTACAGTGTTTGCATTGGTACTTTACCCGTCCATCAGCAAGAACCTCTTTTTTAACAAGATTATCGTTATGACATGTTGGACATTTTTCCTTCATCTGTATTTTCCTACTATTAATAAATAAGATCGAAAACGGTTAACGATTGTGACTCTAGTGGTGCAATGTGGCTGATATTCCGAGAAATTTGTCATTGCTCATAGCATAGCTCCGTTACTTCGTTGCGAGCAAAGTGAAAAATCCGCAAGTCCCTACAAACCAATAGAGGTGTTCAAACTATAAAGTAATTATGGATTAGAAAATTAAAATTTAAAATTAGGTAGCAAGTCAAAAGCAAGCTCAAAAGTAGTGAACAGTTGGCCCTTCAATTTTATCCAAAGAAAATAATTAACAGTCGCTCTTCACAAGCCATGCAAATAATAGCAAATCATCACTATGCGGGCTTTATCAGAAATATAAAATCAGATCAGCAGTAGTCATTATTGGTTTCATGTAATTGGTAATATCTAATAATAAATAATTGCTTAATCGTGATTAAAATAAGGTAAGGCACAAAAAATAAATCGTTATTTTTTAAAAAGTTATAATTAAATATCGCTTGGATTGTCACAACTATCGAAAAGGCTCGATCTTGTTTTGTATAGCTGGTGACATTTTAGAATGCTTAATAAAGTAAATAATAATATTTATATTTCAATAGATTAGAATTTATTTTAGCGATTCAATTAATTTCAATGTCACAAATATTGAAGACAGTCGATCTATTTAGATATAGCCGATAGCATTTCGCCTGACTAAATTAAATAAAGCAAATTCATAATATTTTCGATTTGTAATTATTAATTCAATGATATCAGCATCTAGTACTTTGAATTTTAAAAACTCACAACGAATAATACCAAAGGCCCTTTGGAGTACCAGTAAATTGTACCAATGAATTCGTTGTGAGCCGTTCAAATTCGTTGTACTTTTGTCTCACCTTAGAAGTTTGACAGAGTACTAGGCTAGGATTTTGAAAGATGCTGGCATTATGGCAAAAATTTCAATGAATAGCTAGATACATTATATTGGTAATTACCTAATTATTACTTTAAATTACCTATTATTAAAACTGGACAAATTGACCCCCAGATTGTCTGGCTTTATCAATATAAGGAGGACTCAATTATACAGAGCAAACGTAGGTTGACTATTATCCGGTGTTTGCTAATCAATAGTAACAATCCCAAATCATGTTATTTGAAAGAAGAAAAATGAAGGTAAATCTTTTTCTTGCGGAAAAGGGGATATATACCTTTTGATACACTGGTGCGCGTCATCAATTGGGGTGGAAGTTTAGTTAAATCGTTTTGCTGCGGTAAATAGGATAACCACCCAGTTCATAATATCTCAAATCATCCATTGAAGGTAATACCATAAAAATTGTGATGGTTTTAAGATAGTGACACATAAATATGTCAACTTTTGACAAACCTAATTCATTTAGGTGCTCTTTAACAACATAGATGGAAAACAATATCGCCGTGAACAACCACGAATGGTGAGTGGGTTTGTTGGCAAGTTGTCGGTTTCCTTTATTAACATTTCTGCCTTCGAGATTGGCTGGAAAGTGTTGATGATGGATCGAGACTATAACATTTGTAGCGATAACGTCAAAGATAATTTGGCAACACAAATTAGAGCAGCTTGTGTGATGTAATGCTGGGCAAGTGGACAACATGGTTTACCAGTAGTTGTTCATGAAGCCGGAGAAGTTTGTGTCTCTCTCTGCTCAAATGCAGTGCCAGAACCTAATATACCTGAACAGTGGCTGGTTTATGTATATATTGTAAGATTAATCAATAATTTTGGTGGATACGCTACAGCGAAATCCACCCTACAAATCATTGATTTTCTTAAATGTGACAGAAGTAGAATTAAAATAATCTACTTACTTTCAAAGTAACTACTCAGCTTTGAAATTTATTTCAAGGCTGAAAGCTAAAGTCTCCTAAAGCAGATTCGGTGGTTTAGTTTGGCTGGCTTTAGACGATGGCTTTTAACTTTGAGATTTATCTCAAAGTTAGTTACCTTTCAAGTTATTTAACAATCTGTTAAATTTAAGGCGGCTTTTTGTATGAACAAAAAGCTACTGGCTTTAACAACTTGCGGTTGTTTAACTCTTGTTTATTTGTCAGTTTCGACATGTCCGATTAAATAGGAGAATGCAAAGTGCATTTTAACGACATGGGAGATATAAAACATGCCATACTTTTTTCTTACTCAGGAAAATCTAGCTAAACTCAGAAAACAATTTATTGAACACAAGACTATACTCCTAAACATGCTAATTGCGTTGATAGTATTAGGATCTGTGATAATCTTTGTGTTATTTGAGCAAATTTTTGTGGCTTGGAGTGTTTTGCTTATTGCCTTAATTTTGGTAATTGGGCTAGATCGTTCTATTCAGAGGATTTTTAGCTTTGAGCAATATTTTCAGAAAACATTTAAGTTTTCTTATGAAAGTGTTGCAATTCAAGCGAATCTTCCACTATCACATCGCACTCCAGAATGCCAAGTTGATGGGCCAATTGAGAAAAAATTAGTTAAATTGTTTGAACCTCATACATTTAAAGAGTTTTTTTGGAAAATCTTACATTTTGGCACACTGCTCATTGCTGTAGCTGTACTCATTGTTCTGTTTCAAGCCAGCTATATTGATCATCAACGTTCTCAAAATAAAGATTTTACAATTAATTTTCAATATGATCTTGGAACCATTTTGGAAGATTTACCCTCTGAGACACCTTCTTCGGAAACGCAACCACAGCAATCTGATAAAGATGAAAAAAATCAGGATCGGCAATCTGATGAAGATGAAAAAAATCAGAAAGAGCAGTCTTCTGAGACACCTTCTTCAGAAACGCAACTTCGGCAATTAGACCCAAGTAAAACGCCTAGTTGGATTGTCAATGCTATCAAAATTGTAAATTCCATTGAGCAGCTTGTTACTTCAAAACCAAAGCTGGAAAGTTATCTTGAAACTGCTACTAACAATGACTCTCAGTCTGCTACTGCAAAAACGCAGGCTAAAGAGATCGCTGGAAAAATGATAACATTACTCAGTAAAATCCAGCAAAATCCAGTATTACCTGAAGATTTGCAGAGTGACGTTGAAAAGCTACAACAAAGACTGCAAAGTATTCGTTCAGCTATTGATTCATCATCGAGTAAGAGGATTGAGAAACAAAAAGATCGCTTAGAAAAATCGTCTACTTTCAGCTCCCTTGACTCTTTAAAAGAACGAATCAAGGGTATCCTCAATGATTTAGGTGGTGAAAAGAGTGGTTTCAGCCAAAAACTCAAAGAACTTTACGAAAAAAGTATGACGCAAGCGAATGAAGGCAAAACTGTTCAAAGTGAAATGCCAAATACGCTTCAACAACTTAAAAATAGGCTGCAAGAAGAATTGGAAAAAATTTCGTTATACAAAGCACCAGGTACGCTTCAACAACTTGAGGAACGCTTGGAAAAAGAATTAGGACAAATTTCCGTATTTATTAAAAATTTTAAATCCTCTTCTAAATCATCACCGGGGGGTGAGTCTTCCAATTCTTCATCAAGTAAAAAGCCTATTGGTAATGGTTTAAAATCAGATTCAGTAGATAAACAACGGGGACGCGATCCTGGTGCTGTTGAAACAGAGCAAACTTTGCAGGGTCAAGAGAGACCTATCTCTTACGCACCTCCTATTTAACAATTGATAGAGTTGTTCCTAAGTTTAAATGACTTAGGAGCAAAGTTATCTAAATGAAGGAAAACAACAATGAAATTTTTTTTGAAAAAACTTTTTAAACGTTTTTGGATATGGATATCACGCTTTATAGGTTCACTGATTATGATACTTTTGCTAATTGGTGTTGCTGTTGCCTCATTTTATTTGGTACTCTGGCAAATTGAAGGGCCTAATGTAACTTTAAGAGGTGGTATTGTCCCCAGTTTTGTCGTTATGTTAGGGCTTATCGGGCTTACATCTGGTATATTGGTCAGATACATGTTCGGAAATCAAGCAATTAAAAGGATTTTGAAAGGAAGCCTTATTGGATTTTTAGCGGCAGCCATCAAAGTCGCCTCTATAGCCGTTATTTGCGCGGGAATTTCCGTTGCTGCATTTAATCCAGTGGGTAATACACAATTACATATCGTTTTTGATGACTACAGTTCCTTAGCAACAGAGTATCGGGTTGAATGGTTTGAAAAAGCCGCTTCCATTGTCAAAGCAAATGAAGGACGAGATATAAAATTTGATAATGCAGAAATTGAAGAAATCGTCAGAGTTGCGGCTACTGAAAGTGATGTGACTGAACTGAGTTCAACATTACTTAAAGAGATCGAAAAACTTGAACCCCTTAATAAACGGCTTGAAAATTTGCAAGGGGAGCTTTCTAATCGTTCGGGGGATGCCGTTTATGTGCTTTCAAATCATAGGGAACCAAACGCGAGTGTGAAAGGATGGCCTTTTGATACAACACGTATCTACTCAGTGTGGCAAAACGTTAATCCAATTAAGGGAATGGAAAAAGCAAAACGTCCCAGAATTCTAATGTATTTGATTTACCATGAGCCAACTATCAAGCCACTTTTACAAATAGAATTGGAAGTGCCTTCAGAATTTCAACCTGAAAAATCTTCTCAAAAAATGGAGCTACCTTATCCAAACTTGAAATTAAAGGTGTTTAAAAAGGGTAACGATAATCCTGTTTGGAAATATACCGCAAAACCACCACAACGCGAGGAACATCAGAAATTTATTAAACCCAATTTAACTGATAAAGCAAGCTTTGGTCATTATGGTGATCGTATTAGCTACCAAATTCAATTGCCTATGAACGGTCATCAAATGACCATTGAGTTTGAGGATGAAAAAGGTATTTGGAAATCAGAAACGGAGTACATGCCCAAATTTAGTGGAAAACCATTTTCATTGCCTCCCAGATCGCTTGAAGTTGTTTTCTTAGGTTCTAAAAAGCAACGAGAAGCTTTAGAAAAGTTGCGGGGCTTAGTTCCAAATAAAGAGGCTTCTAAAGCACCACCGTTACGTTTTGTAACAATGGAACAGGCCAAACTTTCTGTTAAAGAGAAAACGAAAACAGTCATACAGATGAAAATTGGTCAAGTAACGGCTGAGGAAAAAAATGCCATTGGTAAAGTGGTTAATCACATAAAAATGGCTATGGTAGAAGTGATTGAAGCCGAAATTGGTCAAAATGCGAATTTGAAGAGAACACCGCATTACCATGCTCAACCACATGGGATCGCTTGGAATGATCCTAAACAGTTTCCAATGCTCGAATACACAGAACAAATAGATAATGAAAAAGATAGGGTTGTATTTGTCAGCGTTGCTAATCAGCAGCAAACGACACCTATTCTGTATCAAAAAGAAGAAAATCGCCCCGGGTATGTAACCATTGTTATTCCCAAACAGCTAGAAAAACTTAGCATTGTTCAAAAAAAAGCGGTTGCACATTTATTGGTATGGGCAGCTTCGCTTGCAAGGCGATTTGGTGAAACTGAACCGCCAGTTACAACTTACGAGTTTACACCATCCAAGGCTGATATTATCATGCTACCCACAGAAGCAGGTATTAAGGATAAAACTTCTGTTTGGAACGAGTTTAGTCATGCACTCATTGGCAAATTGGATGAACAAGTGCCCGTCAAATCGGAAAACTCGATAGATAGAGAAGTGTTAATTTATAGCTTCTGGGGTTTAGTCGTTTTGGTTGCACTGACAGTTCCGATTAGTTTATTCGGTCTATGGCGTTCTTTAAAACAATCCTAAGGAGGATGAATTAATGATAAATCTGGAAATCGCTTTACTTATCTTTTCAATATTATTGATCACGCCGGTAGTAGCTATGCTTATCAGGCGACAATTCAAACGTGCTTTGGCCTATAGTGTGGTCATGATACTGATGGCCACCACCATCTGGCTAATGGATTTACCTGTCTATACCTTGGATACTGAAAAAAACGGGGGGGATATTGTCTATTTTCATGTCACTGATCCTTTGAAAGTGAATGAAATGGCTGTTCGTTTTAAAGACGAAGTTGTAACAATTATTGTCAGTAAAAGGGCCTACAAAGATGTGGCAAAGGCATTTGAAGAAAATCCCAAGGCTAAAGTAGAAACATTGTCTGATGAAGACTCAGATAATGGTTTAACTTTAGCCATCGCCTTACGTGATTTGACTACGAGATTAGAGCAACTTCAAAAAAGCGGTGGAAACGTCTATTTTGTTGCGCCACGTAGTAACAATCTCAAATCTGATAAATCCACACGCGATCAGTTGGTAGCCAAGCATAATTGGTTAAATGATCGCTTAAAAGTGGAACCTTCATCAAAATTGCCTAGCTTAAAACTGGAAGCACCGACAGTCGTTTCTGCTGATATGGCAAAGTATCCGCTAGAAGGAAATGTCATAAACAACGATTATATTGATCTTGAACTTGATTTGTGGTTTGTGGATAGCGATCTCAATAGGAAACCCGTTCAAGTTAAAGATGGGCAATTGATTGTCAAAAACAACGAAAGCCCAACCACAAAAATAGTTGATGCCAAATCGCTTAGTTTTTCTGGAAAATTGCCAGTACCCGGTGAAGGTAGAACGACCATTATGTATGCTTCACTGAAAAGCCAATATGGAGAACCCGTATCAGCCGCTCAAGCTTATACCAGAACGGAAGTACCAGAAATTGGCGTGTTGATTCCCAAAGGGAAAAGCCCAAAGGACAGTCATTTTTACAATTTCCTACAAAAATTAGGCTTAGAAGTTAGGGCCATTGAACTTGATCTTTCAGAAAAGAGTTTTTGGGAACGTTGGAACTGGAATACGATAAGTTTTGATCCAGATACTCAATTAGATGAATTAGTTTCTATAATGTCAGACTTTGCAGACTGGCAACTCCTGGTTTTGGATATTACGCTTAGCAAAGCAGAAGGTGATAGATTAGCTATCGCTATTGCTGAAGTAGCCAAAAAAGGCTCTGTTCCACACTTATTTCTTGTAGGTACTGATGGTTGGAAAAATCCGCCGAAAGGTTGGCATCGGTTCCTTGAAAATTTTGAATTTAAAACAGAACAAAACAGATATGTTGCTTTTACATCTGATTTAAGTGGTTCAATGGGAACTGTTGTAGAAAAATTTCAGAATAGACGGAAAATTGATATAGCGCGAGATATTGCTAAACGGCTAGAATATGGCTTGAAACGACGTGATAGTAACCTAATTTATCCTCTTTGCCGAGGTGGAAAAGAATGCAAGGTTGAAGAGTTTACTCAAGAAGAACCGGCTGGTGGTGATTGGGAAGGTGGAGACCATTTAAAGAGATTTGCGGAACTGGTTAGACAAGGTAAACCTATTTCTGACATCATTATGTTTTGGGATAATGTTGATATATTAGGAGTAGACAAAGCTAATTCTGATGACCTTTTGTCAACAGAGCAAGTAAAAGCTGCAAAATATCTTGTCAGTCAAAATGTCCGTTTACATGTTATTTCAATTGGAGGCGCATTAAATTCTGCTAATGCTGATTTCATAAAAAAAGCAGTCAAAGTAGATTTCAATTCTTACCAAAGTTATGATGCGCTTCTGACGGCTATTGAACGAGATATTTTTCAGAAGGCTTTACCGCGTCTTACGGTACAGGTTAATCATGAGGGATTAGAAAATCTTGAACAAGCAAAGTCGCAAGCTCTTCAAACAGTGGCTAGTAATCCTCAATTGTTATTACTTAACACACTGGCTAAATTTAAACCAGAAAATGAGTATAAAAATCAATCCTCTGTATTGATGTGGGTAAAACACTACCATACGAATAAGGTATCGCCCATTTTAATGAAAGGCAGTTATGGCGATGGTTATCCGGTTGCTTACTTGAGTTTGGACTTAGTTGGTGAACTAGCAAAAAGCGTAGATAATATGACCCCACGACGTAACGCGATTGCCGATTTAATCATTGCCTCTCTTAATGCCATCACAGAACGTTCTAAGAACTCACCGGTATTTTGGTATGTTGATCCAACTGGCAAATTAACTGTGATGAAGCGAAATCGAACGCCTTTTAATTTGGTGAAAGATAGCATTAGTATCAATGTAACCAATAATGATAATGGCAAACAAGTAACAGGGCAGGTTAATTTGACCAATTTAGTGATGCCGGCGTTTGATTTTACAGGGCTTTCACCCAATAAGCCACGCGAAGTGCGGGCTAGTTTTGAAGACTATGATCCAAAAATCGGCAAAAGGTCTATTAATATTCCAATGTTTGCGATGCCAGCCTTGCCTCTTTCGCCGGCACAACTAACCTTGATTGGGCAACAGGAAGATAGTTCCGCAAAGACAGACCTTGAAGCCAAAAAACCATTTGGAATTTCTAGTGCCATGATGACTTGGATTGTAGCTATTTCATGGTTATTCGTAGCTGGAATACTGATTCGTTTTTAATTTCTAACCATTACAAAGGAAACTTAAATGATGAAAAAAGAAAGACATGAACGTTACCACAGCGTTGAAAACTGGGGTACACAGGAATTGTCAGAACGTGAAAAATCGGATATTGAGCGTCATAAGAAACTCATTGGCCCTCCAATTTCTGCTTTAGACAGCACTCAAGCCAAAGAAACGGCACGGCACGTTAGTAATCATTGGCGAAACTGTAGGGCTTTGGCAGAAGAAAGGTTTTCAGGACGTGGCATTATCCGAATCTTTGAAGGTATGTATCAAGGCTTGATTTTTGGTCAAAATACCTATGTAGAAGGTTCATCAGGTACTGCAAAAACGGAAGCAATGCGCTTTCTATGTAGGGTTATTAATGCACCATTTGGGGAATTTGATGCCAGTGCAGATACTTCTGATTTAAATTTATTGGGGGGAGAAATTCCGGGGGCAGCTCCAGGAGGCGGGATTGAATTTCGCTTTCAACGTGGACCGGTGTTAAAGCCGGGTTGCTTAGGATTAATGATTGATGAACTCCCACGTTTACCCGCCAATGCTTCAAATGTGTTATTACAAGCAATGGCTGAAAAACGAACCACCGTAAGTCTAGTCGCAACTGGACGTGGTGACCACACCATACTACTGTCTCCTAATTTTTTTGTATTGGGTGTTGGCAATCCAATAGGTTATGGAGGACAAGGAGAACGTTCATTAGCCCTTTATGATCGATTTGGAATTGGTTTGTATATGCCACAACCCAAATCAGACGAAAGAGTAGAAATGTACAAACGTTTTGAAAAGGGTGATGATGTAAACATACAAGTGAAGATTTCAGAACCTGAGTTTACATTTAATCAAGCACATGCAGCACTTTACCTAATGGCATTTGACGAAGACTTGCGTCAACGGTTGGCCGCACTATCGTTTGCAATTAGTCCCGAAGCATTCCGCAAACGTGTTAATTGGAATACTTGCCCTTACTTTGACTGGCTACGCAGTCATAAGAAATTGAACAAAGGCTCTCTTTCAGAGCTTCAAGAATTGGTGGAAGATTATTTGGCTGAAGGCTCAAATCCTCGCGGGGAATTACATGCTATTCGTAATGCCCAAATTCTTGCCTTAATGGATGATACAGACGATATGAGGGGAAATGACAGACTTAAAGTGAGAACAAGACACCTTGCACGGGGATTTCGACAAGCAAATTTGTACCGACTTAAACCAAATCCGGGTTGTGAAGAATACACGGGCATCATCATAACCAAAGCGTTAGAGGTCTTCTTTCCTGATGTTGATAAAAAATGGAGGAACGGGTGAAATTAGACTTACCTGAACAGCGTGTACTATATCGTGAAATACAAACAATTGGTTTACAATTGGATCGTGGTGTTATTCCGGGTGCTGCAAACTATCGTTCAAGAAAACGTTTCATTGGTAGAGGCGAACGAATGGGTTTGCGTAAAACCGGTAAATTGCGTGATTTAGATATTACATCAACTGTCATTAAAGGTGAACCAATTTATCGAGATGATAGAATAGCACCAAAACGTCGTGTAAGATTAATGGTCGATTTAAGTACACTAGATGGCTCACCAGCTACACGACGTTTATTAAGTGTAGCGGCGATTGTCTGTGGTGCAATCCTTTCATTACCTGATGCTGAAGTTACACTTTCAGCTTTCGGTTGTTATCATCAGATATCGCCATATTTATTATCATCAACTGGCGATTTACGAATAGCGATTGGTGGATTAAAAGCTTATGCTCGAGAAATTCCAGACGCTCGCTTAAATGCGGGCAAAATTCGTATGGCTTGTGGAGATACCAATGCGGTTCATATTGTCATAGTAACCCACTACCTTGATCCTGATTTACTATTATCCGTAGGATTTCCTTTAGGTTGCACAATATTTTTAATTGAACCACCTCGTGGTATTTTTACGAGCAGCTCTTTTGGTATTTTCGGTGGTTTTGCAGCCTTTAGTCCAAGTATTTCTCTCAGTGATAAAACTGATGAAAAATATGCAAATTTCAGAAAACGTACAATTTCCAGATTGGGCACTTCTTATGTGGTTTCTGCTAGCAAAAAACCACTAATGGCAGTTCGCCAAAGTATTAATCAGCATGGTTCTGGGCAAAATTAAATTTGATAAATGTAACTTTTGTTTTATGTAAATTTTTTGCGGTAAAATATCCGGTGATAAACAGTAAGAAGTACAAACTTTAGTTTATGTTAAGCTAAAGTTTGTATGCCATCACAAAAAATCTTACAGTAAGAAATCGTTTCCCAAATCAAGTCATTTCACTACAAAGTCAAAAATGCAAACTTTCAGCAGAACTCCAACCCCAGATTGTCAAAGTAGCAACCCCCATTATAACTCGCTATCGTGCTGTAGAAACGGAAATCAAATCACTCCAACAAGGGCATTTACCCAAACCGGTTACAAACAACCTACAAACTGAATTAACGGATAAACTAACCAATGCCAGTGTAACAGAAACCGCCAAACACATTGCCGGACTAATGCGAATGGCCAATACCGAAACTAATCTTATACGCCAACAACAATTGCGTGAAGTACTCAGTACAGTAGTTGACGAACAAGGCATTATCAAACAATGGCAGGGTAATAAAAACATTACTTTTCACGCACCCAAGGATACCCCACTTGGTATCGCAATTCGCCAAAATTACAACGAAGCATTAGGCTATTCGGTGACTCAAACGACTACCCGCCTAAAAGCCAAGCTTGGTCTGCAAATGGTACAAGATGCTGACACCCACTTTGCCAACGGTAATTCGCTATGGGGCAATCGTTTGTTAAACAGAGCTAGAGTAGTGCTAGATTTCATAGGTGGTGATACCAATGCCTATCAAAATATAAAAAGCACTCCAGCCGCCCAAGATATGTTTGGGTTTTCTGTTGCAGGTAATAACTTTGAAGGTTATGAACTAGCGGCAATATCTAATAAACTGGCAAATGTAAAAAACCGCTTATCTGCTGAAATGCACTTTTTAGGAGTTCTTGCAGTCAAACAAGCTAACAATTATCAGCATTTTAGTGAACCAACACTATTCAC
>Ga0233403_10001309_pt1 | contig 11688 bp, 9 predicted proteins | sample Na_oxic_1_MG_FD_179866 | JGI IMG/M metagenome (GOLD analysis project Ga0233403, IMG submission 179866) | Seawater microbial communities from Saanich Inlet, British Columbia, Canada - Na_oxic_1_MG | ecosystem: Environmental > Aquatic > Marine > Inlet | place: Canada: British Columbia | collected...
ATTGAGGATGGTAAATTAGTTTATGGGTATCAATGCCGTATTTATCGATCATGAAATATTTCTAGGTATGAAATGAAGATGGGACAAAAATGATTATACTCAGCGCGTTCACAAACTCAACTTTTCTAATAAGGTTGGTGGGCAAAAAAAGACCTTGCCCACCCTACATAAAAGTTTAAATTGTGCCCGTGTGCAGTATAGCTACCATTCTAGTTGATAAGCCAAAGAGTTGTAACTCAAGTCATGGTTTCATGATGAATATCATTGGGTTATTAAAATTTTGTCAATGACTGGCTCATCCTAAATTTGTAATGCCTTGTTTTAAAAAGAACACATAAAAATTGTCATCTGTCAATGCGTAAGTCCTATATAGTTAGGATTTGTGTTTGACCAAAGGTTGTAATATTTCAAAGAATGAATTCTCCCAAACCTTGATATATTTATGCCGTTTTAAAAAATCCTCAGCTAACTGACGATTGCGACTCATTGGCGCATAAGAAGTTAACTCCGTTACTTTATGAGGCCAAGTATTTGAACCTACTTGGGTTGAAGCTTTGGCACGGACAACAATTGGATAATACGGTTGGTTAGCTTCAGCTTTTTTAATAAGTGCCTGAAAATTTGCAGACGCTTCTAACATAGGCCAAGTGTTATATAAGTAAGGACGAGTTTGGGTTAAAAAATATATTAGTGAAATGCCTTCATAAGCAAATAGCACATCCCCGGGTTTCACATAATTTTTCAATTCATCCAGCAATTCTTGCATGACTTTAGCTCTTTCGGGGGTTGTAAATACTCCTCTTAATAGGGGATGTTCTATGGTAGCTGTCATTTCTAAACGATTTTTACTATCTCGATAAGGAAAAGAAGCCTGAGCCACTGATGCTAACACTAGCGTTACTATAATGAATATTCTTCCATAATCAAAGGTTTGTGGGTGCAATTTCCAATTCTTAATGGCTGATGTTGTACCTTGCATAAAGAACAACAATACTATCGGTAAGGCTAACCACATACCATAAATGGCATTGTATATGCCGTTACCGCTACCCAGTGGCACTAAAACCAATACAGCAAGCGCGACTAGAGAAAGTATTCTATATTCTATAGAGTGTTTGATGAAACCCAACACATAAGCTATCAGCACGATATATAATGTCCCGGTGAACATCCATTTCCAAAAAACGTTCCAAATGAAATATAACGTGATTGTCAAGTTTTCAATCAAACCAATAGCTGCCATCCACCATAAGCCAAGAAATGCAATTGTCGCTAATCCACTTATCAATGCCAAAATTTGGAACCAACTTAAATGAAATTGCAACCTTCTTATGAATGCCGAGATGCTTACAATTGTTAGCAAACTTGCACTTCCAAGTAATAAGGCAAGAAATTGATCTTTTAGAAATAAGAATAACAAATGACTAATTGAATGATTAACTGAGTGATGGACATTTTCTGACTGAACAAATAGGTTCTGCATTGCCTCAACAAACATTTGTCGGTGGTTTAACCATTCCATTATGATTAAAACAACTGTAAATGACATGATAACACCTAGGCAAAAAAATAAGAGATTATTTCTAATCACTCGGAATTGGTTATTGGCTACAATGCCATGTATGACTATTATCACTGCCAAACTAATTCCCAATATATTTGGAAAACGGGCAAATACACTTATCCCTAACAAGAATCCGCTAGCAATTAAAAAATTACGTGATGGCAAACTTAATCCTTCTAACAACGTCAAAGCACCGGCTAGATATAGCAAAGAAGTCATTGTATTGTAATCAAACCAATTTCCTAAATGATTACTGACCACTATTAGGGTTATAAATAATGCCCATCCAAGAGTTTGCTTTGAAGCGTATGGTCGTAGCAAGCGGTATGATAAGTAAAAACAGCCCCAAATCAATAAGACTCGAAGCAGTTTAAATCCGATAACGCCAAGAAAACCAAATACCTCCCACCATAGACCACCTATCACGTTTGTCAACCACAAAATATAACCCGCAAGAAAAGTCCCTGAATCTTGAAAGATTAATTGATAATGAGAAAGAGAAAATCCCATATCGGTAACGTCAAGCCCTTGCCATATAAATAGTAAAGGATATATAAACGATAACAAATAAGGGAGGTTTTCTTGGGTTTTGTTCAAAGACATCAATATTGACTTCACGATTTGAATACCTTTATTTATTGGTGGGAAGTACCAAAAAACTATACACCCTTCATATTCCTACAAAAATAATGAACAGTTGTTTCGGGAATGAGCGGAGCGATTTTCCCGAAACTAAAGCCATAGCTAGGTTTCGGGAAATCCACTTCGTTCCATTCCCGAAACAACAATCAACTACTTTTGAAAGGTGCCAAAACCTATACCGCATAGTGTTGAATTGCTTCAATCACGACAACTAACTCCTTTTTAGATATATCATTAAAAAACGGCAACCGTACCAATCTGTCACTAATGTCTTCCGTAACCGGGCAATGGTACTGTTTTCCACCTAGTTTGCGCCCCATTTCTGATTTATGTAATGGCAAATAGTGAAATACCGCACTTATGCCATTTTCTTTTAGGTATTTAATAAAGTGAGTACGAACGTTAAGTGAGGGCATTAGCAAATAAAATGCATGGTATGCAGACTCACAATGCTCCGGTATGGTAGGAAGGCACACATTATTTTGGGTCGCCCAATCTTGGAGATGTTGATTATAATATTCCCAAATAATCTTACGTTTAGATTGAATTTCGTCTTTTTGAGTTATTTGAGCATAAAGGAAAGCCGCAAGAATATCAGACATCACATAACTAGAGCCTTTATCTATCCAAGTATATTTATCGACTTGCCCCCGAAAAAACTGAGAACGATTGGTACCCTTTTCTCTAATGATCTCAGCGCGTTCTACATAAGAAGTTTCGTTGATAAGCAATGCACCGCCTTCACCACAAGTAATATTTTTGGTTTCGTGAAAACTTTGAGCAGCCAAAGTGCCGAAGGTTCCCAAGTATTTCTCTCGGTACTTGCCATAGAGTCCATGAGCATTGTCCTCAATAACCACAAGGTTATGCTGTTTCGCAATTTCCATGATAGCATCCATCTCGCAACCTACCCCAGCATAGTGTATTAATACAATGGCACGAGTACGAGCAGTTATCAATTGTTCTAATTTGGTTTCATCAATATTTAAAGTGTCGGGGCGAATATCAGCAAATACCGGTTTAGCACCTTGCATAACAAAGGCAAGGGCAGTCGTGACAAAACCATAAGATGGTACAATAATTTCATCCTTTGGTTGCAAATTCAGAAGCATAGCTGCCATTTCTAGGGCGTGAGTACAAGAGGTTGTGAGTAATGCTTTTTGTATACCTAATTGCTTTTCAAGCAAAATCTGTACTTTTTTACCAAAAGGGCCATCACCGGCAATTGATTGGCTGGCAAATGCTTCAGCAATGAGGTCTGCTTCATTACCTACCCAACAAGGACGATTGAAAGGAATCATATTCTTTTGCCGTTTTCTACCCAATAACGTTCGTTTATAAATCTTGATATACCCTTTTATATATGAACTATTCAGAATTAATTCATTAACAGTCAATTTTTCTACGCTGGCTACGCTAACTGTTTTTTAAAACCGAGCAGAAGGTGTTCCGCTTGTATGGCTGTATCTCTTAAGAAGCCCATCCAACGTTCATAATTATGAGCATCAGGACCGATTATCGTTAATAAGTAATAGGTGTCTGTTAAATCATTATAACAATAAACCAAGGCAAAATCTTTATCGGGGTCGTCCTTCTGGTTAGTACGTTTAAAAATATCAACGATTGTTGCCCACTTTGAAGGTGCCTCATTTAAAGGTACACAAATATGGATGTGGCGCAGGTAACGTTTTACCATTGGCGAAGTATTGTAGTGGTCATACGCAACATCCCTACCGAGAAAAACCGGTGTATTATCTTTAATATGTTGATGAAAGCCTTGAACTAGCTTTTCATACTCAGAGAATTTTTTAATTTCTTTAGATACTTTTACTGAGGACATATTTACATTAATCGAAATCAAACAGACCTTCAGGTAATAGCCCGGTTTTCTCATGGCGAGTTAAATTCTCCTGCGCCTTAACTTCCCATTGATGTACAGCTTTGGTGCTAGGTATAGAACTGCCTTCAATAGGTTGTTTTTGAAGAGTTTGGAGCCACTCAAGTAACTGAACTACCATTTTAGTATTGTTAATTTGGTATTCCAGATGGATGTCTTGAGGTACTTTAAGCATTATGGTACCCATTATTTAAACTCCTTTCATTTCAATAATAGGTGCAGTTTTTAAATCACCTAAAATATTAATCAAGTTTATCACCGTTTAGTACATTCTAATATAAAATGAGTATAAGGAATTCTCAATAGATCATGGCGAATATCAGTGGTGATATTTGAAAAAACTTGAGAAGCGAGTTTCAAATAACCTTCTTGAGTTCTGACATTTTGTCCCCGATCTTTGGAAATGATCCATTTGGCAATAGGAGATTGATTTTCCACAAAAACACCATCCATTGTAATCAGTCTTCCCCCATTTTTAAGGGCAACATGAGCCATTTTGAAGAGTTGCAATGCTTCCATATCATCCAAATGGTGTAACACCCCATCTACGAGAACCAAGTCAAACTGTGAATATTTTCCAAGAGTGATTGTATTGATTCGCTCACAAATAAAAGTAGCCCGATGACCATAACGTTTTTGGGCAGCTTCAATGTACTGATAATTAGCGTCAAAACCAGTATATTCTATGTTTTTCGGTAAATAGCCTAAAATATTACCGGTTCCACAACCGATGTCTAACAGTTTGTCATTTGGTTTTGGTCGTATATATTCCTTAACCAAAACGGTGTTGCCACCGCTTTTTTTTCTGTCAAGAAGTTCCCCAAATAGACTGTAAATAGCTGGAACTGATAAAATGGAACGGATTCCTTGAGTAATTTGAGACATAAGCGATTGTTATTCTCTTCCCCTTTTCTGGCAGGAAATCAGTTTTGGTTGCGTGTATATGCTATCTATTCTTAAAATTTGTGAAAATCCCTTGTCAAAGGCTTGGGAACAGAGTGCTTTATCGTTAGTGTTTGTCTGTTTTTTCGTTCTCATCCCAGAATTTTCATAATTTTCATAGCTAAATGCCATTGGCTTACAGTGACTTGGAGGAAAGCCATCTAACATAGCCATCCCGGTAATAGCAGGTACTGAAAATGGAATCGCATAGCATACTTCAAACTTTGCGTTCCAAAAATCCGTATTCGATTGTGGAATAAAAACCAATGTTTTTTTCTTTTCTGACACCGGCATATCTCTGCCTATTTGGTGTAATAATTTCAGTATTCTACCTTCAGTGGTGGATAAATAATTTGGATTATTTTTTATCAATTGACTGAGATGTAATTCCGTTTTGTATAAATAACTCACTTGAAGATGATAGTTGACAACAACATAATAACTGCCAACAATCACCGGAATCAATAAAATAAAAACGAGTTTCTTGCTCTTCTTAATAAGAGGATTAAACTGACTTAAACTAGCCATAAGAAAGGAAATACCAATCCAGTTTTGAAAATCAAAAAAATACACATTACCGGTTGCAGAGGTGATTTGATTATACGGTGGCAAGTGAAATATCATGCTAGGCAAAAGCCCCGCAATACAGAAAAGCATGACAATTTCTACATCAAGCCATTTTTTGTGAATAAACAAACTATTTAAGTGAAACGAATGGTTGATACTTTTTTCGTACCAAAGTCTTAGTGTTATAAAGAGTATTGACCAAAAACAACAAAAAAATAGGAAAACTAACCACATACTTGGATGTAACCAAGTCCTAAGAAAATGAAACGGGTAAATAATAGAGGTTGCTTGGGAACCAAAATCCACAGTACTTTTAGCACTAAAAGCAATAGAGAGGCTAATTATTACAATTGCAATGCCCATCCCACTGATGATTAAAAAAGATAAATTATATAGAACAATCTTATACAACTTTAGGCGTATAAATAGATAAAACAGAAAAGCCAAAATGAGCAATACTGTGGTTAACTTAGTAAAACCAATTAAAGCAACCATAAAGGGTAAAACGAGTAGAAGAAAAATAGGTTCTGTTTTCTTAGTTAAAGTGCGATTATGACTGACAGCAAACGAAAGTAATATTCCTATAAATAAAAATGAAAATGTCAGGCTTAAAGAATAAGAAGCCAAATGTATATGTAAGTTCCAATACAAAAATAGTCCATCATGCGCAAGGGGATAGTATAGCAACCCAATATTAGCCACAAACAAAATGAGCCAAAATTTAATATCACTCCTCAAATGCCAACTCGCAAATAACTCACTTTTTTCTCGCCATTTTTTTAGGTTAATAGCTAGTAATAATAAACTGCTAAACCAAAAAGGAATAAAAATAATGGCAAGGGCGATATTATAAAATGTAATTGCTGAAGTACCAAGTAATTTTATTATGTCTGCAAAAATCCAATGAGTACCAAAGTGATAAAAAAAAGAAGGTATACCATTTAAACCGCTACTGGCAACGCCATGAAGTTGTATCATATTGATAATAGCCGAATGAAACAGAACATCTTTAAAGCCTTTAAAGAAGGGGAGACTGTCAAAAAAAATCAGTCCTTCAAAATATAATGGGTGTTTCATCCAATACCCGTAAAAATGGCTGGTTACCCAAATAGAGAATAAGATACTTATGGCAATAAATAGGTAACTGTGCCTATGATGGCCTCCTTTAAACCAAGTATAAAAAACATAAGCAAACAACAGAAAACTAATTAAGTAAAAAATAGGTAGGATATAAAATGAAAAAATCTTACCCGCAATAATCAGGAGCATCAACCCGATTAGAGAAAGCGTCGCATCTGAAGTGAGCCAAGTATTGCGAAAAGATAACTTAAACTTATTTTCTACGATGTGATAAGCTTGTGGAAAATTAAGTAAAAAAATACTCACTACTAAAGCATTTAATATCGGTGAGAAAAAATGTTCAGAATCATAAAAATGACTACTATCTATATCCAATTGAAATAGATAGCCATGTTGAATCAAGTAGCAAACCAGAGCGAATACGCCTGCCATGATTGAACAAAAAACGGCTATCGTTTTAGAAGCATCGTTTTGATGAGTAGTTGTTATTTTCATAGTGATGTATGTTTTGGCTTCAATTAACGATTAACGCACACAAGTAAGCTAACCGTGTTTGGCTGAATTTCTATGTGAATACCCGATTTAACCAATTTATTTTGGCTTGAGTTTAAGAATCACACTACCATTTGCTAATTTGTCAATTAAAACCACTTTGCATTTGATTTGATAGTTTTCCATTATATAGTTTAAAAAGAGTGTTAGAAAATCATTCTTTTTGCTCGGTGCTATGATATATGCATTTGGATTGTTTATTAGAAAAGGCATGATTTCATAACCTTTTTTCATACCTAAGTTTTCCAAACTATTGTAAAAACGAGGAGAAAAAGTACCGGTACCATTGGGAATCATTTCAAAATTCAGATGATATTTTTTTAATGGATCCAAATTTTCCAATTTGAGTCCAAATGCAGGATGAACAAATAAAAATATTTTTTCCTTATATAAAGACTGTAATTTATTTAGGGATAATTGAAAAGCAGTGTTTGGGGAAAGAGTCTGGTATATACCAATGTTAAATAAAAACCATAAAACACTAAAAATAAAAGTAGCTACAAAAATACGGTGATTGGTATTTTTGGTTGAAAATTTGTGGGGCAATAAATGAAATATTAATAAAATTATAAAACTGGTACACATTAATAAAATGGGATGGGCAATTCTGTCAGGGAAACGATAAAAAATATCCATAGACACAGATAATGAAATGGCATAAAAAAGATAACAAAATATTATTGATACAATAAACCAATAAAATTTAAAAACTATAAGCATAGCAATAAATAATATAAAAAAAACCGACCACTTTATATGATATTTGATTAATCTTTTTAATCTATAAACATACAAACCAAAGTATTTTTGTATTTTATTTTCTTCTTCTAATACAGAATATTTAAAAATATTGCCAAGCGTATTCGTGTTATATTTTCTTTCGTCAAAGAATATAACCCAGTTTGCAAAACTTTCATAATCATTCTTTGTCCAATTATTTTCTGCTAAAATCTTATCATTATTCCAATTAGCTTCTATTATTGGGTATCCGTGTAAATTGCCTCTCAAATTATTGAACTCATGGTATTGTTGATATTCAGGTGAAGTCAAATGGGTACGTGCTAGATTATCTCCAATCAATAATAATAGGAATGGCATAAAGAAAATCACAAAATACTTGGTTTTTTGATATTGGTAAATTAAAAACAAGCCTATGATTGGAAGCCCATAAACCAAAACCGCATAGGCACTTTGCATTCGTATCGAAAATGACAGTGAAAATAATAGCCCTAATCCTAACACATAGAAAATAGAAACTTTTCTACTGCTTAATAAAACTAAAAAAGCGAATAGGCTGTTTGCACCAACCATTATACTGGTTGAGGTATAATCAACTTGAAGAATAAAAAAACTGTAAAAGTAGAAATATACAATGAGAAAAGGAATGAAAAAAGCGTCAAAGTTTTTTATCCTTGCCAAACTTCTGACAAAAATAAACAAACTCAAAATATGTACCAAATATAATGTCAATCCGTACCATGGTATGTCATTGCTCATTTGATACAAAATATGGAGCAATTTCATGTAAAAAAAGGATGTAAATTCTGAGAGAAATCCTTGTTCTGCCTTAAATAAAATAGCTACGTTATCATTAATACGATAAATTCTAGGAAGTACTAATAGCAAAGAGGCTACAAACGACACAGCAAAAGAAAATGAAAAAATATCATTTCTAAATAACTTACAAATTTGATGATTAAATTCTTGAATTAATTTGATTAGATATTTCACTTTTGTTTTTTTCTAAAGTTACTTTTCTGAATAGGCAAGGAAAATAATTGAGCGTATACCATCGTTTTAATGAATAATTATCATTTTTATAGTGTTTTTGGGTTTAGTTTAATAATTACACGATCATTTGGTAGCTGCTCAATGATAACGCCATCGCATTCGAGGTTATAGTTTTCCATAATATAGGGGGTCACACAATAGGGGTTAGTCTTCGTTTCTACTATATAAGCATTGGGATTGTTTATCAAAGCAGGTATCATTTCATAACCTTTTTTTACCCCCAATTTTTCCAACTCGTTGTAAAAACCGGGTGAAAAAGTATCAGTACCACCAGCGTATACTATCTTATGAAAATTAAAATGATATCTCTTTAACGGATCCATTTTTTCCCAGCGAAGTACATTAGGCGGAATATACAATATTTTACCTTGATATGCAGATTGTAATCTATTTAGAGATAATTTAAAGGCAATGTTTGTAGAAATATTATGGTGTATACCAATATTAAACAGGAACCAGAAAACGCCAATAATAAAAGTTGTTACCAAAATACTATGAGTATTTTTTGTCGTAAATTTATGTGACGATAAATGAAATATTAATAAAATTACAAAAATGGTACATATTAATAAAATAGGATGTGCAATTCTAACGGGAAAACGGTAAAAAATATCAAGATATATACAGACGGAAATGGCATAAGAAAGATAACATAATATTGCCAAAACGATAAACCAGTAAAACTTAAAGATGATAAGCATAGAAATCAGTAATAGAAAATAAATATGCCACTTTATATCGGAATGTTTTATTAATTCACCTAATTTTTGAGAATAAAAACTCATATATTTTTGTATTTTATTTTCCTCTATTGATACAGAATATTTAAAAATATTGCCAAGCGTATGAGTATTATATTTTCTTTCGTCAAAAAAATTCCACCGTTGAAAATTATTGTAATCATCCGGTGTCCAATTATTTGTTTCTAAAATCTTATGATTATTTTGATTATCCCTCAATATTGGATTTTCATGTAATTCCCTCCTCAAACTATTGAAGTCATGGTATTGTTGATATTCAGGTGAAGTAAAATAAGTACGTGCTAGATTATCTCCAATAAATAATAATAGGAATGGCATAAAGAAAATCACAAAATACTTGGTTTTTTGATATTGGTAAATTAAAAACAAGCCTATGATTGGAAGCCCATAAACCAAAACCGCAAATGTACCATCCATCCGTATCGAAAATGACAGTGAAAATAATAGCCCTAATCCTAACACAGAGAAAATAGACACTTTTCTATTGCTTAAAAAAACTAAAAAGGCGAATAGGCTATTAGCACCAACCATGATACTGGTCGTTGTATAATCTACTTGGGTAATAAAAAAACTGTAAAAGTAGAAATATACAATGAGAAAAGGAATGAAAAAAGTGTCAAAGTTTTTTATCCTTGCCAAACTTCTGACAAAAATAAACAAACTCAAAATATGTGCCAAATATAAGGTTAATCCGTACCATGGTATATCATGGCTTATATGATACAAAACATGGAGCAATTTCATGTAAAAAAAGGATGTAAATTCTGAGATAAACCCTTGTTTTGCGTTAAATAAAATACCTACGTTATCATTAATACTATAGGTTCTGGGAAGAAAAAGTAGTAAACAAGATACAAACAACACCGCCACGGAAAATGAAAAGATATCATTCCTAAATAACTTACAAATTTGATGATTGAATTCTTGAATTAACTTGATTAGTTCTACTTTGTTAGATTTCATCTAGGACCCTAAAAGTCATTTATTTTATAAAATGTAACAAAAAGTTAAATAGAACCTTAACCTTTAGTCATGTAGGTCGGGTTAGATTTTTTTGCGCAGCAAAAAAACGTAACCCGACAAAAGCGTTAATTTTGGTAGAAGAAATGTCGGGTTACGTTATCGCGCTACGCTTGATAAGCTAACCCGACCTACAATTGCTGTAGCGTATCCACTTAACCTTTAGCTAAAATAATAATACCTATCATAATGAAAAATACGCCTATTATTTTATTCATGGTCAGTGATTCGTTCAAAAATACAACGCTGGCAACCATCATAAAAGCATATATGAGGCTTAAAAAAGGGTATGCATAACTCAGGTCAAATTTTGACATTGCTAACATCCAACTGAGTCCGGAAGCAAATGTTGCTAGAATTGCAGAAATGACCCAAGGGTTTAATAATAAAATAAATAAAAATTTTAATTTTCCAAAATTATCTAATGGCAGTTCTCCGGCATTGTTGACTTGCCACTTTATAACAAGTTGACTATACATTGTAAAAACAATTGTCATCAATACACCAATATGTCCAATATAGTTATTCATTTTACTTATTTTACTTTGAATGTCTCTTGAACATATCTTTGATGTTTCTGCTGATAAGCATCCAAAAAACACCAAAACTATAGCGAAAATCGGCCAGCGTTTTAAATTTGGGCCAAAGACTATTTAAGAAGTTTTTTGGCTTGAGATAAAAAAAGAACTTATGAGCAATCCACCCTCTTGAAGCTTTTGACTGAATTTCATTAAGCTCATCAGCTGTCATTTTGAGTGTGTCATGCCAGCCATGAAAGATAAAAGTACCCGGAATGGTTTCCTTACCAAGCAATTGTTCTTGTTGGAATATATCGTATAGTTCCGTCCCAATATAAGGTTGGGCAACAAAAA
>Ga0233403_10001310_pt1 | contig 11686 bp, 10 predicted proteins | sample Na_oxic_1_MG_FD_179866 | JGI IMG/M metagenome (GOLD analysis project Ga0233403, IMG submission 179866) | Seawater microbial communities from Saanich Inlet, British Columbia, Canada - Na_oxic_1_MG | ecosystem: Environmental > Aquatic > Marine > Inlet | place: Canada: British Columbia | collected...
CCGCGACAGGATAGGACAATGACAGGGTGTAATGGGTATAGTCATCAAACCCAACTCCAGCATTGTCACTGACCGTTTGCCTACCCACAATGCCAGTGATATCAAAGTCATTGGGAAAGGTGTGACCGACACTGACTTGATAGTTATGAGCATTACCCGTTTTGAAAAAAAACTCCGGTGAATAGTCATACGCTAAGCCTAGATCAATGCCTTGCAAAGTGTAACTGAAATCAATATGAAACTCCGTCATGTCGTAATTCAGATCTTGACTGGCCCCCGGAAACAGGGCGCGATTAATGTTCACATCATAACTGACTTCCCCTAAATCACCTCGATAACCAGCATAGAGAACCAGTAGCATATTGGCACGATCTTCGGGTTTAACGGTATCGCCTTCTAAAAACTTGACATTAGAAGCCCAACTCTTCACATAAACCCCGGATTCATGTTCAACATCAAAGGTGCCTTGCAGAGCATATCCTTCATCCGTGTAACTCATTCCACGAACGACTAGATCACTCGCTAATGTGACATCGGCACCGAAGTCAAATGGAACGTCTTCTGCGGCTTGAACTACTGGTAAACTGGCAACAAAAGCACTTGTCAGTGCGGCTTTAGATGATAATTTCATCTGCTTTTTCCTCATTTGTGATGTAGCGTTTCAGAAAAATCATGTCTTTCAGAGCAAACTGCCTTGTCACAGTTGTCTGGGCCCTAAAAAAATTCGGTCATCCTCTCCAGTTTGGGTGATTATTTTGTTTAATAGCGTTTTAAAAATGATACATTATTTCTATCATTTCCGTCACCCACTGCCCTACCAAAAATTTAATCTATCGCGTTTCCAGATTGAATGAAGTGCGAATCAATCATAAAAAATCAATTTTTTTCTCCCTTTTTTGCGCGTAAAAACAGGAGAAAAAAAGATTAAAAGATGGTTGGCAACAAAAACCCGTTACCCACCCTACATTGCAACTTCGGTATTGTGCTTTTTAAGTTTTCAAGATTGAGGCATCAATACCTTAAAAACCAGTTCCTCTGGCGGTAAACACCTTTTGTCATCACAAGCTTGAAATTTGAATTTCACGGGTACTCGTGTTCTTTTCTCTTTTAAAACGCTTCCTGACACGCGGTGAGCTTTTCTTAGCGGTATCAATCTGCCACGCAATTGAATGGTTTTCTCATAAAGTGCTAAAGTACTTTGCCCCCATGAGAGATGATTATAGATCGGTTTGGGGTAATCTACACTGCCCATAAACCAGCCGTTTTGAGATTCATCAAGTGTCAGGCTTGTGGGAATGAGATGTTTTTGCAGGGGCCGATGTGCATTAATATGCCAGCCATCACGGATTGTGATATCCATCAATAACCAATTGGCTTGTTCCTGGGTAACGACGTTTGCACTGGCTTTCACCGCGCCGCGTGCGCCATATTGGCGCATACCCACTTCGCCATGCAGTAATTCGTCAGCGGCGAGTAGCATATAAGCATAACGGCTAGGCTGTTTAGCAATCTCTGCGGAAAACGCATTGAGTGTCGCATTGGCTTTATCACGATAACGTTCGATACCCGTGCGATCCGCTAACAGGGATAACACACGAACTGCGACAGCGTTACCTGATGGGATAGCCCTATCGGCTGGACTTTTGGGGCGAGTAATCAATAAGGTATCATCTGGCCGGTTCATAAAAAAGCCGCCCTGTGTGTTATCCCAAAACTGGGTTAGCATACCTTCAGCCATTTCCGAGGCTCTGTCTAACCAAATCGCGTTACCGCTGACATCATAGAGATGAACTAGGGCTTCTGCAAAATAGGCATAATCTTCTTGATGAGCGGGAATAGAGGCACTACCTGGCAAGTAGATACGCCATAATTCACCAGGCCCCTTTTTCAATTTCGTCCAAATCAAGTTTGCCGCACGTTCGGCCGCCGCCAAATAACGGGGCTCTTCTAAAATATCGGCTGCCAATGCGAATGTAGCAATCATCATACCATTCCAAGCGGTGATGATTTTATCATCACGCAAGGGCGCTTCGCGCCTATCTCTGGCTTGGCGCAATTTGTCTCGAATCCTATCGATCTTGTCCAACAATTGAGCTAGGGGTATGCCATGCGTTTTAGCATAAGTGTCTAAAGAGAGGGGCAAGTAGAGGATATTTTGACTTTCAAAATTACCCCGTTCAGTAACGCCATAGAGATTCAGTGCGAAATTCGCATCGGCTTGATCCAGTACAGCGCGTATTTGTGCCGGTGTCCAAAGAAAAAATTGGCCTTCAATTCCTTCACTATCGGCATCCGTTGCCGAATAAAAACCCCCTTCAGGGGAAGTCATTTCTCGCAGCACATAATCCAAAGTTTGTCTGGTAACAAGGGCATAGAAAGGTTGGCGGGTGAGTTGATACGCTATGGCATAAGCTCTAGCAAGATGGGCTTGATTATAAAGCATTTTTTCAAAATGAGGGATCATCCAATGATCATCTGTTGCGTAGCGATGAAAACCGCCACCGATTTGATCATAAATCCCGCCCTCTGCCATTTCAGTCAGACTTTTTTCAACTGCGGCGAGGCTAGACGGCTTGCCGTCGCGCTGAGCGGTTTCTAACAACAACAGTAACCAAGTTTCTTGAGGAAATTTTGGGGCATCACCAAATCCCCCTAAAAAATGATCGTGTCTGGCTAATATATCAATAACGGCTTGTCTGATAGCCGGTTCACCGATTTGACGCGCTTGGCCGCTGGCCGTTGTCACTTGTTTCACGGCGTTTGCAAAGTAGTTCGCTTGAGCAATCAATTTAGCCGGTTGTTGTTGCCATAATTGCACCACTTGCTTGAGCAAATCGGTAAACGTATCTGGCCTAAAATAAGTACCGCCCCAAAACGGTTTAGCCGAAGGGGTTAAAAAACTGGACATCGGCCATCCACCATGCCCTGCTATCATCATCACGGCCGTCATATATACTTCATCGACTTCAGGATGTCGCTCTCGATCAACTTTGATGGATATAAAATACTTGTTCAGTAGGCGAGCAATCGCGATATTTTCAAAACTTTCCCGTTCCATCACATGACACCAGTGACAAGTCGAATAACCAATCGACAGGAAAATCGGTTTATTTTCGCGACGCGCTGTTTCAAAAGCCTCATTTCCCCAAGGAAACCAATTCACCGGATTATGAGCATGTTGCAACAGATAAGGCGAATTTTCTAAAATAAGCCGATTAGTAAATTGAGGCAGCCCAGAGTCAAGAAGATGTTCTGTTCTAGGATGATAATCAGCGCCTTTTGCAACCAAAGCCGTTTGAAGCGATTGGTATAATGCTTTTTCATAAGGGGCCGCCCCAGGCAAGGCACTCTCATCTGCTCGCACTGGCGACATTGTCATCATAAAAAATAAGATTATTAATAAGGACTTCAGATTTATCGTTTGTAATCGTCGCTTTAGCGACTTGCTTCGCCTCAAAAGGCATTGTTTGAACATAAATTTATTCCACACTGTTAGTATTAGATTTAAAATTTTTCTGAGATCACGCCCGAAAAAGGTGGGGCTTAGCACCTATCAGTTTTCAAATTCTAGTTCAAAACGACACACATTTGCAGTGTATTTAATATCAGAATATCATTGGGCGCATTCCCAAAAAAAGTCATTATTAATCTTGGCCGAAAGCTAAAATAACATTCACTAAAAACGGGCAGCAAAATGAATTTGGAACGAAAAACGGGCCGCAAAATGAATTTGGAACGAAAAACGGGCTGCAAAATGAATTTTGCACTCCAAAGGAGCCGCAAATTACTTATTCTCTGTGATACTCTGTGCCACTCTGTGTTCTCTGTGTTGAAAAAACTCGCGTATTTAAATCATGCAATCGACAAAAACCGTTGTCACCCACATCAGAAATTTAGAAATTTAGCAATTTAGAAATTTAGAACTGACTTATGTCAACCACATCCAACACACTCTTAGAAATTGACGGCGCGATGGGGGAAGGCGGGGGGCAAGTGCTACGAACTGCCCTCGCTTTATCCCTCTGCACTGGCACACCTTTTAGCATCAATAATATTCGAGCCGGGCGCAAAAAGCCAGGATTACGCCGTCAACATGTTACCGCTGTTCGCGCTGCCCGCGATATATCAGGTGCCCAAATTGAAGGGGATGAAGTAGGCTCAATGACACTGCGCTTTGTGCCCGGTTGCGTGCAAGCCGGCCATTATTACTTCTCTGTCGGCACCGCCGGTAGCACAACGCTCGTTTTACAAACGATATTATATCCACTATTACTGGCTAAGGGTGAATCTCACCTGACTTTAGAGGGTGGCACACATAATCCTTTTGCGCCCCCATTTGATTTTATAGCGCACGCTTTTTTACCGATTATCAACCAGTTAGGCCCACAAGTGAGCGCCAAACTGGATCGGTATGGATTTTTTCCCAACGGCGGCGGGCGATTGCAAATAGACATTACCCCAACCTCTCAATTGAATGGTATCAGTCTGATGGCGCGTGGCAAAATGATATCGCGCCAAGCGAAAGCGTTAATAACGGGTATTCCTGATCATGTCGCGCTGCGTGAATTACAACGGGTTGCCGATCAATTATCTTGGGCAAAAGACTGTTTACATCATTGCCCATTACCGCCCGCTCAAGGGCCGGGCAATGTTTTACTGTTAGAAGTGCAAAGCGAGCAAGTGACTGAAATCTTTACCGGTTTTGCTCAGCGCGGTATTCGGGCTGAGGCCGTTGCTGATCGCACGATCAAAAAACTGACTGATTACCTTGGGGTTAATGTTGCGGTTGGCGAGTATTTAGCGGATCAATTACTGTTACCCTTAGCTTTAGCCGGTGAGGGAGAATATACCACGCTTGCACCTAGTCGTCATACTTTGACGCATATTGAAGTCATTCGTGCTTTTCTTCCTGTGTCTATCACAACCACTGAAATGAGAAAGGGGGTATGGGAAATTCGAGTCAAAAGATAACGACAAGGATTGGGTATAAGAAAGGATAAGTCTATAACGACAATGTCTTAATGCAGCGTTTTTTTCGTTCAAAATTGATTTTGCAGCGTTTTTTTCGTTCAAAATTGATTTTGCAGCGTTTTTTTCGTTCAAAATTGATTTTGCCGTGTTTTTTTCGTTCAAAATTGATTTTGCCGTGTTTTTTTCGTTCAAAATTGATTTTGCAGCGTTTTTTTCGTTCAAAATTGATTTTGCCGTGTTTTTTTCGTTCAAAATTGATTTTGCCGCGTTTTTGGAGTGCAAAATTGATTTTGCCGCGTTTTTGGAGTGCAAAATTGATTTTGCCGCGTTTTAGGTTTCTATCTGACTGACTCATTTTAACTCATTGATTATAATAATAATCATCTGATGTCCATTTTTGAAAAAGAGTGCAAGGAGTCCGTTCATGCTATTAGAAATCGGAATTTTGTTTGTGGCTTACTTAGGAACAAGAGTTTCTCAAAAAAAACAGGCACAAATCCGAAACACTGAGAAAACTGAAACAAAAGAGATAACCACCCAAAAAGAAGTGGGTTACTTTCAAACCCTCAAAAAGCATAATCATTACTATAAGCTTAGTATTATTTCTGTGGGCCTGTCTGCCTTAACACAATTTGTTTATCCCATTCTGAAACTTTTCAGCTTTAGTCTTTATATTTATACGGTTATTCCAAAAATACGAGAAGTTGAAAAATGGTTGTGGGAAGAAAAAAAGCTCGACTCAGAACTATTATTTCTGGTAGCTGATACAACAGCTATTCTTCTCAATCAATATTTTGCAGCAGCTATTGGCGTTTTTTTCTATCATCGTGCTAGAATCACGGTTGCCAAAGCCAAAGGAGAATCAAAAAAATTAGTCTTTAATGTTTTGGATCAACAAGTTAAAAAAGGTATGGATTTTAGTCAATCAGGTTGAAGTAGAAATACCGTTGCCAGAAATTAAAATTAATGATCTCGTGATTATAGATACAGGCGAAATGATTCCCGTTGATGGCAAAATATTTGAAGGGATGGCAACCATTGATCAACGCGCTTTAACGGGTGAATCGCAACCGGTGGAAAAGAAAAACGGCGATCAAGTTTTCGCGTCCACTGTTCTTATTACTGGAAAAATTTATATTCAAGTTGAAAAATCCGGCCAAGACACGACAATTGCTCAAATTGGGCAAATTTTGAATCAATCTACCAGCTTTAAATCGGGTTTATTTACAGTTGAAGGGAGAACAATGGGCCAATCAAGCCAATTTACCTATGTTAGGTCTAGCTGGACTCCTTTTGCCAACCCTCGGCCCGGTTAGCATGAGCGTTTTTCTTTATAGTCATATTGGGGGCCGTATTAAATTACTGGCCCCTTTTGACACATTGAATCATATCAGTTTGGCTTTCCACAAAGGCATTCTCGTTAAAGATGGACGCGCACTTGAACGTTTGGTTGACGTTGACACCGTACTTTTTGATAAAACCGGTACACTCACCCACGAACAGCCTGAAATCAAACAAATTTTCTGTTGCCAATCTTATTCAGAACATGAGATTCTCACTTATGCAGCGGCAGCAGAGCGTAAGTTTAATCACCCGATTGCTAAAGCTATCGTTCAACAGGCAAAAGCATTCAATTTAGAATTACCTGATATAGAGGATGCTAAATACCAACTAGGTTATGGTATTACAGTCAAAATAGAAAATCAGATCATTCGCGTGGGCAGTATCCGCTTTATCACTATGGAAGGGATTGCTATTCCCAAAAGAATTGAGGAATTTCAAACCCATTCTCATAACAACGGTCATTCTTTGGTATTGGTTGCTATTGATAATCAAGTGGGCGGGGCCCTTGAAATTCAGCCGCAACTCCGGGAAGCCATTCAAGAAACTATCACCCAATTGCGGCAACAGGGCATCAAGCAAATTGCTATTGTTTCAGGTGATAATGCAAACTATAAGTGAAAAATGGGACAGTCCATTATATAAGTCATTGATTTTTAATATCTCTACTGGTTTGTAGGGACTACCAAATGATATTAGGGAATTTTCGTCTATATGATTAAATCATATATCATAGGAAAATTTAAAATTCGAGCTGTACGGTTAACTTGACAATGTCACATTAGCAAAAGCTAATATAACAACCCATTGTTTTATTTGCAAAAAATTAATTAGTCTGATAATGTAGGTTTTCAAACTCCGCATGATTATTGCAATGTGACATTGTCAAGGTAAATGGCTGTTTTTTTTTAATCGTACAGTGCGAAAATTTTGATAAACATATCAATAGGGAACGGAACAATTTTTGCTTATATCAGTAATTTATTGTTATTTAAAATGTTTTTAATTTACAAGGAAATCGCATTTTTGAAAAAAATCAGATTTATAACGGGGGTTTCAGTTTGTCTTGCAAATTCTTTAGATGAGAAACCCACGAAATTAGTAAAAAATAGCCCTATAAAACGTATATAAATTATTTAGGCAAAAAGTATTCTGTTCTTTATTGTAAACATATACAACTTTCAAATGAAAAAGAAAACAAAAATCGCAAAAACTAATGAAAATTGCTTTTGACATTAGATCTAATTATAAGGCTGGGGTTTTCCGTTATGGGGTATCTCTTGCTTCTGGTGTTCTAAAACTGGCTCCTCAAGTCAGACATCAAATCACTGTTATTTGTGAACAAGATCGCTATGATGCTTTAAAAAATCAGTTTTCTAATATTCCTGGATGGTCGGAAGCTAATCTTTATGTTGCGCCAGGTGACGATCGTTATGTCAGAAATAATCCAGAATTAAGAAAGTGGTTGGCAGCAGAAGGATTTGATCTCTATTATTCCTCAAATTATGCGATTGATCCTCAAACACCTATTCCTTTTGTTTTTATAATCCATGACCTTATCCCATGAAAAGATAGTGGTAAATACACACCTGAAATTTTTGAAGAAAGATTTGGAGAAATGGAATTTCAAAGGCTTCGTGAACATGCGACTTTATTGCAAACATTAAATGGAAGTGAGGGGGATTTGGATGGTTTTTTTTGTGTTCAGAAATATTTACAAGTGCTAACGAATTATTTAATCAAAAACTGTCGTTCTGTGGTGACCGTTTCTGAATATTCGCGTGATGACGTAATTGATCGTTTGGGAGTTTCCTCTGATAACATTAATTTGGAGGAATTCGAGCGCGATCTGCTGGTTTTAAAAGGAGGAACGACGGTGGGCACTCTAAAGTTAATAGGAGGCGAGCCAACACTCCATCCTCAAATTTTAGAGTTCATGGCCAAGGCTAGAGAAATTGCCATTGCAAAACGCCTGGCTGTTATTACAAATGGAACAGTTTTACACCGTATGCCAGAGGCATTTTGGAGTTATCTCGATTATCTTCAAGTTACTTTTTATCCTGGCATTGATATGCCCATGCCGCGAGATGAAATTCGTGCCAAGGCTAAGCACTATGAATTCAAATTGGATATTGTCGATCACGGTTTGTTTCGCCATACAGTTGTTGATCGTAAAATTGAAGAACCTGAACTCGTAAGACAAATTTATGAGGCTTGTGAGCTTCCGACAATTCATGCTTGTCATACCGTTCGTCACGGCCATTTATTTAAATGTTCCCCTGCGGCTTTTACTGCGGATCGTTTAGGCAAGCTTAATATTGCTTTTCAAGATGCTCAAGATTGTGTTCCTTTGCACGATAATACCGATCTTGTTTCGGAGATTGAGAAATATATGGCCAATACAAATCCTTTGCCATCTTGTGATTATTGCTTAGGAACGAGCGGTAGCGATTTTACCCACCATCAATTACTGCCATGGTTTGTGAAGCTGACAAGCAGCGCATCGGATACACCAGATGAAACAGAACCAAGGACATTGATCGATCCAACAAGACTCAAACCTATAAATAGACAAGATTCAGGAGGACATGATGGCCCACAGTCGCCCTGATCCCTCTAAAACTGTAAAATATGTCGTTTTTGATCTAGGCGGGGTTCTGATTGATTGTGAACCGCGTTATCTATATCGCAATCTTATCAATGATGATGAAAGGCTTGAATGGTTTTTAGCCAATATCTGCACTGTTGAGTGGAATATTGAACAAGATAAGGGGCGTCCTGTTTCTAAGGGTATTGCAGAGCTTGTTGGAAAGCATCCCGAGCATCAATCCCTTATAGAAATTTATTACGAACAGTTTGATCAAATGATTGCAGGACCAATTACCGGCATGATGGATATTCTCCATGATCTTCTTGGCCAAAATGTTCATGTGTACGGACTTTCAAATTGGCCACATGAAACCTTTCCGATTGCTCAGCGCAGGTTTCCTATCTTGCAGAAATTTAAAGATATTGTACTTTCAAGCGAATTCGGTGTTTGTAAACCTGATCCTGCTCTATTTGAATTTGCTTTCCAAAGATTTGGAATAAACCCAGAAGAATGTGTGTTTATTGACAATCATCCACCGAATGTAGAAACGGCAGAGAAAATTGGATGCTATGGGGTTATATTTACGGATGCTGAACAAATATATAGAGAGCTTGAGAGTTTAGGATTTTTAACAAAGAAAAAAAGCATGAAGGTTGTTCCAGCACCAAATCTGGCTTGTCCACTTGATAACCAAGTTCTCGTGAAAACGGCTGATTGGCAGCTAGCTTGCTCATCTGGACATAATTTTGATATTGCACGCCAAGGCTATGTTAACCTTCTTCTTGTTCAGGATAAGAGGTCTAGAAACCCCGGTGATACGAAAGAAATGGTTGATGCTAGGCGGCGTTTTCTTGACACGGGTGTATATGAAGCCATTTCTGAACATTTCAATCAAATCGTTTCAGAAACGCTTACTGTTCCACATGATAAGCCAATTAATATATTAGATGCCGGATGTGGAGAGGGATACTATTTAGAACGTTTTTTTAATGCGGTTTCAGCACTTGAAAGACCTGAAAGCTGTTCTCTTGTGGGGATGGATATTTCCAAACTTGCAATTATTGCTGCGACCAAGCGCAATCGAAAGAATGTGACTTGGGTTGTAGGAACCAACAGAAAGCCGCCGGTTTTATCAGGTTCTATTGATTGTATTTTTAGCATTTTTGGGTATCCAGTCTACGAGGCATTTAGGCATGTTCTTAGGGGGAACGGATGTATTGTGCTCGCCGAAGCTGGCCCCAACCATCTTATTGAGCTGAGAGAAATAATTTATGAAGACGTTCACAAGGAAGGCCCGCCAAGTTTGACAGCTGCCGAAGGGCAAGGGTTTCATCTTATCGATGAACAAACTTTAACAACACAAGTTGGGCCTTTAACTAATATGCAAATTAGAGATTTGTTGGCTATGACTCCCCATTTTTATCGGATTAAGCAAGAGCAAAAAGAAGCAGCTGAGGAAGCTGATAAGCTCAATATGACTATTGATGTTGTTTTTAGGACTTTATCTCTAGAGTAAATATGTACAAACCACTAAGTATATTATATGATGCACGCATTACGGGGCAGGACGGTATAGGCCGCTGCACTGAGTTTTTGCTTAAGGCTATGGATAACTTACTTCAAGAAAGCCATGGCCGTCTTTATGCCTTATCCCGTTCATCAAAGAAAAGTTTGCCAGCTAGAACTGATCTCATTTCAGATTCAACAAAATCTTACACAAAAAGCGAACTGACATTCTTTACCGAAGCGTTAAAACAAGCAGGTGAAGCACAAGCTTTAATTTGCATGGATTACCGCGTACCTCTTTCAGAATTTAATATCCCTGTGATTGCGGTCATACATGATGTGTTTAGATTGACTGATCCTTCGCTCTGCTATTCAGATAATCAATTTATTGAATGCTATGGTGTTGAACGATTGCAAGATATGATTGGGGCAACACAAGCTTTGGATGGTAGGCTCAGAGAATCTGGTTTTGAATTAAATTTCAGAAATGAGGCATCACATCATGAACGCTATTATACAACTGCTCTTACCTGGGCAACGCACCGCGCGGATTATATTGTAACCTGTTCCAAGGCAGTTGCCGCAGATATCGGAAAATTATTTCCACAAAAAAGGAAAATTGCAGTTGTTCCGTGGGGGCTAGATCATTTAGCGCGAGATTTGGGTGAACGGCCGGGGAATATTCACCATCCTTTTATTCTTTATGTTGGCCAAAATAGACCCCACAAAAATTTTCCAGCGGTTGTGGAGGCTTTTGCATCAGCAAGGAAGGTGCAGCCCAATCTTTCTTTGGTATGCGTTGGCCGTAATTTTGAAAATCGCAATACTTTATCACCGCTTTTCAACCAACACCGTGTTTCTGACTCTGTTCATTTGCTTGGAGCTGTAAATGATCCAGTTCTTTGTAAATTATATCATGATGCCGCTGCGCTTGTTCACCTTTCTACACAGGAAGGTTTTGGCCTAACGCCCCATGAGGCCTTATATGTTGGTGGTCAAGCTATTGTATCAGATATACCGGTTTTACACGAAAATTTAGATGGCGTGGCAGAATTTGTTGATCCGTCTGATATTGATGCTGTCGCTAGGAAAATAAATATAGGGGCAACCCTTTTTGAGAATTATCTGAAGTCGGCCGCGATAAATCGTACCATGTTTCAAACAGTATAAGTTGCCCAAGTTGCCCAAGTTGCTAAAATATTACAAATGAACAGATGGACTTTTGAACAAAACTATAAAAATGAACAGCTAATGTTCATGCCAGTTTTGAGTTTTACT
>Ga0233403_10001311_pt1 | contig 11686 bp, 11 predicted proteins | sample Na_oxic_1_MG_FD_179866 | JGI IMG/M metagenome (GOLD analysis project Ga0233403, IMG submission 179866) | Seawater microbial communities from Saanich Inlet, British Columbia, Canada - Na_oxic_1_MG | ecosystem: Environmental > Aquatic > Marine > Inlet | place: Canada: British Columbia | collected...
ACGGCAGAATGAAATGGGATGAGCCTTCACCGACAATGACAACTTTTTGTACGGGTATTGGTAACGGCAGATTTGGGCATCCTGAGCAAGATAGGGCGATTTCATTAAGAGAAGCGGCTTTATTGCAAAGTTTTCCAATGGATTACAAATTTGTAGAAAGCCCTGAAGATTTAAGATTTGGAAAGCTATCTAAGCATATTGGTAATGCGCTTCCTCCTAAACTTGGAAAAATCATCGGTAAAAGTATTATTAAACACCTTAAAGAGTCTCTTTCAAAAAAAACGTAAGCCATTGATTTTATTTGTTTTTAAATTGATTTATCCTCTTGATAAAATCAAGAAGTTGCATTAATTTTGCAAGAGCCTCTACTTGATAACAATATTCTAAAATAGGAGATCATATTGATGGCTTCTAAAAAAGCTCAGAAAATAATTATTACTGCTGATAAAAAACTTGCAGCAGAAGAAGAGATATTAAACGAACAAAAAATCGTGAATTATGATACGAGAGAATATCCAGTTGAAGTCATTGTTCAGAAATATATGCAGGGTATTGAAGATGATGAAAATGAACTTTTTATTCCTAACTATCAAAGAGAGTTTACTTGGGATAAAAAGAGACAATCGAAATTTATCGAATCGGTTATGTTAGGTTTACCTATTCCTTATATTTTTACGGCTGATCGTGGCGAAAGATTTGAAATAGTTGATGGTTCACAACGAATACGAACGCTTGACGCATTTTTGAACAATAATTTAATCTTAGAGAATTTAGAAAAGTTAAAGACTTTAAATGGGTTCACTTATAATGATTTAATTTTGTCTCGCCAACGGCGGTTCAATAGAAAAACATTAAGAATGATTGAACTGACAGAAAAGGCAGATGCAGATGTCAGACGGGACATATTTGAGAGAATTAACACCGGCAGTGACATTCTAAGGGACATGGAAGTTAGAAAGGGGGTTTTTGCCGGGCTATTTTATGATTTCGTTTCTGAATGTGCTAAGAATAAAAAGTTCTTGGCATTATGTCCAATTAGCAAAATACGTGCAGATAGAGAAGAGGCTGGGGAACTGGTTTTGAGATTTTTTGCTTATTCAGAAAAATATCTCAAATTTGAGCGTCGTGTGAACACGTTTTTAGACGATTACACTAAGGAGAAAAAAGCCCATTTTGATAGTGAGAAACTTCTCATAAGTTTTGAAAATATGTTGGACTTTGTTGATAAGTATTTTCCTTATGGTTTTAAAAAATCAGAAAATGCAACCACCACGCCGAGGGTGCGCTTTGAAGCACTATCTGTGGGGGTATATCTTGCTTTACAAAAAAAGCCTAATCTGGTTCCCCCTGAAATAGATTGGTTAGATTCTAAAGAATTTAAGGTATACACCCGATCTGATGCGAGTAATTCTCGTCCTAAAGTTAAAGTCAGAATCGAATTTGTTAGAGATAAATTGTTGGGTAATAAATAAACAATGATTGATACTTTACAAGATTTCAATAGGCGGGTGGATGAGATTGAAGTCTATTTTAGTTTTTTGGAGGACACAATCAGAGACACAGAACTCCGAATGCCTCAACTATTCTATCCTGATACCAAAGAATACAAACCCATTGATCCAGAAATGACTAAGATATTAAAAGCCAATGGATTTTTACTGCTTTATAATCTTGCTGAATCTTCTATCAAAAAGGCAATTGAAGAAATATATGTTGAATTAGACAATAAAAATATTACTTATGAAGATATTCGGGAAGAACTAAAAAAAGTGGTGCTCAAGAATTTTAAGGATCGTAACACTGATAAGCTGTTACCAATGCTTTTGAATATTTCAACAGATATTGTTTCAAAATGCTTTGATTCAGAAAAACTCATTTCAGGGAATCTTGATGCGAGAGAGATAAAAAAGATCGCAAAAAACTATGGTTTTTCATGCCAAACGAATTCACAGATAACCAAAGATGGAAACGAGTTATTAACAGTAAAGAATAAGAGAAATGATCTAGCACATGGTATATTTTCTTTTTGTGATTGTGGAAAAGATTATACAATTGAAGACCTTTTGAAAATAAAGCAAGAAGTCATTTCTTATTTAAGAGAAATACTACAAAACATTGAACAATACATTAATACTGAAGCCTATCTTCAATCCAATGGAATTTGATGTTCAAATGAGTAAATAACAATCTAAGCATATTGGTAATGCGGTTCCTCCTAAACCTGGAAATCATCGGTAAAAGTATTATTAAACATCTTAAAGAAAATAATTATGGTAAAAAGTAAATTCTCGCTAGAAGATAATTTTTTAATAAACTTTATTTAGTTCAATAACTTATACATATATAAAGAGTTCAAGTTAAATAATCACCATTCCTAAACAATATGAGAATTTGGTAAGCTAAGATGGATTATATCTAAGCATTCAAAATTTTTTAGTGGTGATTTAGTATAAATCGGCTTCCAAATTGAGTCGGAAAATCTGAAGAGTACTATCGTTAATGTTTGTTAACATAAATAAATTGGAGACTTAAAATGATTTTAAAAGCAATTAAATATTGTAAAAATAAAGGTGAAAAAAATGAATGGAGTATTAGAAGTAATCCAGTCGGTAATGAATGGTTGGATTTAAACCAAATTAATTTGATTGTGGGCAGAAACGCTTCTGGAAAAACTAAAACCATACAAATTATCCGTGAAATTGCTGATTTATTAGCTGGCGATACTAAGCTCTCGGAATTAATTTATGCTACTTCCACTTATGAACTTCTGTTTGAAAATGGAAATGACAAAGTAGAGTATTTTTTGGATTTTGAAAACAGTAGAGTCATTCAAGAAACGCTCAAAATTAATGGAATTGAGAAGTTGAATCGTAAAGAAAATCAATTGTTTTATGAACGATTTAACGATTTTTCAGATTTTAATATTGATGATAATTCTCTGGCAGCGTCATTAATGCGAAATGCAACACAACATTCGTTTTTTAAAGGTATTTATGATTGGGGAAAAAATCTCACTCATTATAAATTTGGTGGTAGACTGGGTAAATATTTCGCTATTAAAAATGTTAACAGAGTACCTTTAGAAGTTGATTTAAAAAGTGGATATGATGTTGGCAAAGTTTTTATAAAAGGTCAGAATAATCTAGGTGAAAAATTCATTCATTGCATTATTGATGATATGGATAAAATCGGTTATTCAATATCTAGTATAGATATTAAACCTTTAGTATTGAAATCTGAACGATTTGGTTTTTTTTTAAATGTTCAAGAAAGAGAATTAAATGATGTCACCAACCAATTAGACATGTCACAAGGCATGTTTAGAGCTTTCTCATTATTAATTCAACTGAATTATTCTCTTTTAGAGAAAATTCCAAGCTGCATCCTTATTGATGATATTGGTGAAGGTTTAGATTATGAAAGATCGAAAGCCTTAATTGATTTGATTATTGAGAAAGTTAAAAACTCTTCTGTACAAGTCATTATGACAACGAATGATCAGTTTGTTATGGATAAGGTTCCATTGGAATATTGGTCTGTTATTCAACGACTTAAAAACAAATCAATTTTTTACAATGACAGAAATGCAAAGCAAAACTTTGATGATTTTGCATTTACGGGATTAAATAATTTTGATTTTTATACCTCTGAATTTTTTATTCATGGTTTTGAAGATTATGTAAAAGATGTCATCTAATGAAAAAAATCGCCATTTTTGTTGAAGGAGAAACAGAACTTGAATTTGTGAGCAAATTTCTAAAAAAAGTTATTGGACAAAAAAATATTTCCATTGATTCTTACAAATTTTTTGGTGGTAAAAAAACAAATAGGTGGGATAAGCTATTAGCAAAGTCTTCTATAACTGATGAAAAATATTATGCTCTTATTTATGTTAGTGGTACAGATAATCAAGTTAATCATGACATTAAAAGAAAATACCCAACGCTTAAAGCACAAGGTTTCAATCAAATTATTGGACTAAGAGATTTACGTGGTGAGCAAAATGGTAGGGAAATGAGTTTAACTGATTTACCAAAGCTAGAATTAGCTTCTAAAGTGGTTGAAAAACATTGTTCTCCTTTAGCAACCCATATTGTGATCGCGGTAATGGAAATTGAAACTTGGTTTTTAGCTGAGATAAATCATTATGTTTGTATTGATGAAAAATTAACAAAAACTAAAATTCTTTCCGAAATTGATAATCTTGGATTTAATCCTTACACTGATGATTTAACTTTAAGACTTGAACCAGCGGAAGACTTGAGAAACCTATATCAAATTGTCGGTAAATCCTATAGTAAAAAACGGGATCATAGGGACAGAACAATTGAATGTCTTGATTATACTAATATTTACATTAATCTTAAAAATCGGATTGTTAAACTCAAAGAACTTGTGATTGAAATTGATAAATTCTTTAATTAATTGTAGGAGTGATCTTAAAATGATGAGTGACGCAGAGCATCACGAAAGGCATTCCCAAACGGAGTTTGGGAACGAGAAAAGGTTCAAATATTGTCTGAATCAGAATTTTCAAAATTTTAGAATTTGATCTCCGCGCAGCGAAGGCAACGAAGTTTCAGAATGGTTAATCAGAATTATGGGGGTATTATTCTGTTAATTCTTAAATTCTGTTAATTCTGATTCAGACAATAGCGGTATTTGCTTAAGTAAGTGCTATTACTACATACCCCTACTTTCTGAAGAACCATAAACATTAAACATTTAGAGAATTGAAAAATGAATACTGAAAAACAAGATGATGATGTCATTATTACTGATGCGGATACCGCAGACGAGGATCATAACGAAGGTGGTGGGTTATATCCTTATGATCCAACTGAAGAGGATATTGATATTAGACCAGAGCCCCACACGGTTTATGAATTGATGAGAAAATATGATCAAGGAAGGTTAATTATTAATCCTGAATTTCAGCGCAATCAGGTTTGGATACCTAAGCAAAAAAGTAAGTTTATTGAATCGATCATTTTGAATTTTCCCATACCGCCTTTCTTTATCAATCAAACGAGGGAAGGAAAATATATTGTTGTAGATGGTTTACAACGTACTTCAACTTTGCATGAATTTGTTAATGATAAATTTGAACTAACGGATTTAAAAGCATTACCGAAACTGAATGGCTATAATTTTTCTGAATTGATAGAGCAACCCGGTGATTACCAAACTAGAATTGAAGATAAAAAACTACAGCTTCATTTGATAAAACCTTCAGTACCAGTTGAAGTCATTTATGATATTTTTAACAGAATTAATACCGGTGGCACAATGCTTAGCCGTCAGGAGGTTCGGAACTGTCTTTTTATTGGTAAAGCGACGGAATTGCTTAAAAAACTATCTAAAGAGGAATACTTTAGAAAATCTATTGATAATGGGGTTTCTCCCACGCGCATGAAAGATAGAGAAGTTGTTTTGCGATATTTGGCTTTCAGAATTTTTAATTATAAAACCGACTATCATGGTGATATGAGTGATTTTGTTGAAAAAGCTATGCGAAAAATTAATTTGATGCCAGATACCGAAAGAGAAAAACTTAAAACAGATTTTAAACGAGTGATGACACTGACGTTTTATTTTTTTAGTAAGCGTAATTTTCGTTTACCAACAGGGCAAACAAGAGGCAGAATTAATCTTGCCGTGTTTGAATCGGTTTCTTATTTTTTTTCTATTAAGAATAATGTGTTTTTGAAAAAGCATAAAGAAGCAATTCAACGTAATTTTGGCAAATTGCTGAAAGAGGCAGCTTATTTAGATGCCGTGAAAGTTTCTACCTCTAATACAGCAAAAGTGATAACACGATTTAAACTGGCGCAAGAAATTTTAGGTGAGGGCTGTGAGACATGTTGACACAAATCAAATTAACTCACTTCAAATTGTTTCAAAGAGGAAACATCTTTCCCTTTAAGGCAAACGAATTGCCTAGTTAAATTGACTTTCATCCTTACCACCTATCAGTATGAATAATACCAAACCTGATTTTGATATTTGTTGTACTATAGACTTTCAGAAAAAGGAGTCCAAACTTTAGTTTGGCAGAACCAAGCTAAAGCTGGCCTATCCTCCCAAAATATTTATCTGACAAACTATATAATTTATATCATTGTTAACTGATAACTGAATAACTGATAACTGATTATGACTAATTCCTTACAAACACTACAGTCTGAACTACAAGAACGATTTTCCGATATCCCGTTTAAAGCAGATATTGCTTGTAAAGAACTCACAATAGAAGTGCCAGCAGCACAGATTGTGAATGTGTGTCAGGCACTACGCAATCGATTTGATTTTTCCCAATTAATGGATTTATGCGGGGTTGACTACGCCCAATATGGACAAGCCGACTGGGAAACCAAAGCAGCAAGCAGTACCGGTTTTAGTCGCGGTGTCAGCAAGGGCATTTTTCAAGAGGCGGAAGAAAAACCACGTTTCGCCGTTGTCTATCACTTGCTGTCCATCAAAAATAATCAACGTCTTCGGGTGCGAAGCTTTGCTGAAGGAGAACCACCGTGCATCAACTCAGTGATTGATATTTGGAGTTCTGCTAACTGGTATGAACGCGAAGCCTTTGATTTATTTGGTATTTTATTTAAAGGGCATCCCGATTTGCGCCGTATTTTAACAGATTATGGTTTCATAGGGCATCCATTCCGTAAAGATTTCCCTCTCAGTGGCAATGTCGAAATGCGCTATGACCCTGAAAAGAAGCGGGTCATCTATGAGCCTGTGAGCGTTGAGCCTCGAACACTCGTACCAAGAGTAATACGGCATGACAACCGTTATGTCAATTAGGTTTGAACTAAAGATAGTACAACGAATTAACAAAATTTTCGTTTTCGTTGATTTTGCTAATCCGTTGTAAGTATACCTGTCAATTTTTTTTTGTCTGAAATCTTATTCACTCAGCAATCTTCCTTTCAGAGACATTTTATCTCAAGGTTGAGTTGAGTCGTTATTATTAAAGAACCCTATTCCTCATCAATGAGAATACAACACTCAAAGGAATCCCAAAATGCCTGATATCCGTAATTACACCCTTAATTTTGGTCCCCAACATCCCGCCGCACATGGTGTCTTACGTTTAGTCTTAGAGTTAGACGGTGAAGTAGTAGAAAGAGCCGATCCCCATATTGGACTACTGCACCGCGCCACCGAAAAGCTCGCCGAGTCTAAACCATTTAATCAAAGTATTCCCTATATGGATAGACTTGACTATGTATCCATGATGTGCAATGAACATGCTTATGTGATGGCGATAGAACGATTGCTCGGTATTGAACCGCCCATTCGTGCCCAATATATTCGCGTGATGTTTGATGAAATTACCCGTATTCTTAATCACTTACTTTGGATCGGAACACACGGGCTTGATGTTGGCGCAATGACCATTTTCTTATATGCGTTTCGGGAACGGGAAGACTTAATTGATTGCTATGAAGCTGTCACTGGGGCGCGGATGCATGCCGCCTACTATCGACCGGGCGGAGTCTATCGGGATTTACCGGATCGTATGCCCCACTATGAAAAATCCAAATGGCATAATGAAAGCCAAGTCAAAGGTTTAAATAGCAATCGTCAAGGTTCGCTATTAGATTTTATTGAAGATTTCACTAGCCGTTTTCCCACATTCGTTGACGAATATGAAACCCTCTTGACAGAAAATCGTATTTGGAAACAACGTACCGTTGGCATTGGGGTCGTCTCTCCAGAAAGAGCGCAAAACTTAGGCTTTTCCGGTCCAATGCTACGAGGTTCTGGCGTTGAATGGGACCTGCGCAAAAAGCAACCCTATGAAGTCTATGATAAATTAGACTTCGACATTCCGGTAGGTGTGAATGGTGACAGTTATGATCGCTACCTCGTCCGCATAGAAGAAATGCGCCAATCCAATCATATTATCAAACAATGTGTTGATTGGCTCCGCCAAAATCCGGGTCCTGTTATGCTGGATGATCATAAAATCGCGCCGCCTCAGCGTGAAACAATGAAAGCAGAAATGGAAAGCCTCATTCACCATTTCAAACATTTTACTGAAAGCTACTGTGTTCCTGAAGGCGAAGTCTATCAGGCGGTGGAACATCCTAAGGGCGAATTTGGCATTTATTTAGTCTCCGACGGTGCCAACAAACCTTACCGTATGAAAATACGCGCTCCCGGCTTTCCCCACCTTGCCTCAATGGACGAAATGGCAAAAGGACACATGCTCGCCGATGTGGTAGCCATTATTGGGACGCAGGATATTGTGTTTGGGGAAATTGATAGGTAACTTATTGAAAAATAAGTAATATTTTTGCTGGACGGGGTTTGCAACTCCGTCCCCGCACAGCTTTGTGAACCTTCGGTTCGGAATAGCTATAAACTCACCAAAACAATTAATGGAATCATTTTATGGCTGTAATATCAATGTATTATGGGATTATTATCTCAATGTACTATTTTGATAATAGACAACATCATCTTCCTCATCTTCATGTTAAATATCAGGGGCAAGAAGCGGTTATATCTATCCCAGAAGGTGAATTATTAGAAGGGAATATCAAATCCAGTAAACTAAAATTGATTCAGGCATGGATTGAAATACACCAAGAAGAATTGATGGCTGATTGGGAATTAGCTACCAAGGGTGAAACTATCTTCAAGATTGATCCATTGAAATAGGAATATTTTTTTTATGAATCCAAGAGTTGAGCATGTTAAACCCAATTTGGACTACACTATAACCCTTACTTTTAACAATGGAGAAGTTAAGGTATTTGATGTTAAGCCTTATTTAGATAAAGGTATATTTAGAGAATTAAAAAAAATGAGTTTATTTAACTCAGTTAAACCCTTTTTAGGTAGTGTTCAATGGCAAAATGGACAAGATTTTTGTCCTGATAGTTTGTATTTGGAAAGCAAGTGTCGTGTAGAGCGGTAGTTATATAGATTTGAAGAACAATAATTTCACAAGGGTTGACACAGATAAACCCCTACACAACGATACTTATGATAATGATAAATGACATAATACTGACTCAAGAATTGTATAAAAGCTATAAAATCGATCAAGATGAAGGCTTTGTTAGAAGATGAAGAAGAATATATTCCTTTTGAACCGGCTAATTATGTAGAAAACCCCGTTGCCTTAGCTAGGATTCAAGCACACATTACGCGGGAAGAGCTCGCACAACGTTTAGGTGTTTCAAAAGGTTATATTGCTAAAATTGAACACAGTGCATCGGTGACAGATAAAATGTTAGCACGGGTTCAGGCGGTTTTATAACGTTCTCATAGTGAAGCGAATATTGGAAGGAATGAATGTCAGTGGATTAAGGCGTTGTTTAGGAAAACAAATAACATGATGTATTCAACTCTTCATTATCAAAAATTGATTGATTCCTTTGTGGAAGGAAAAATGTCTGCCACACAATTTGAAGCAAAGTATTTGCATTTGTTTAAACATGATCATTCACGTAGTCAAGATGCGTACCCCATTTTAAGTGATCTTGGGCGGTTGAGGACTTTTGTGCTGAACCAAAATTGCGTGAAGAAGGCGATTTAAAAAAGAGTGGGGCTGGCGCGTCGTTATAATTTGATGAAACGCCCTTTTTCTACACCTAAAAAATAACTACAAGGATTGTATATAAAAAAGGATTTCTTCGCGGTGAGATCGAATTGACTCTTTTTCATGTTCCATAGGTTTCACCTATGGCTATTCACATTTAACCCCTTCGGGGTGACACATCAACATTTTTTTCCTCAACTAAAATTTCCTAACCCCTTTGGTGTGAAACGTAAATAGCCATAGGTGAAACCTATGTATTTAAGGCTTCAATTAAAAACCTTTACCGGAATTTTTAAAATCCATGAATCTACAAACAGGTAAAATATATGCAAGAATGGTGGAGTAGTTTAATAGGGGTTCAGCAGCTCCTTTGGGGATTAGCCATCCCCTTTACGATATTATTTGTACTGCAAATGGGGGCTGCCCTATTTGGTTTGTCTGATCATGGAGATTCCGATGGTGCAGGAGATATGTCTGATTCATCTGTATCCATTTTAGACTATTTTACCTTCCGAAGTGCCGTCGTCTTTTTCTTAGGTTTTTCTTGGGGCGGGCTTGCTTGCATTGACAGCGGTATTTCCGTTTTTTGGGGAGTCCTCATTGGTTTGATTATGGTTGTTTTGAACCTATTATTACTGAGGGGGCTTGCAAGCTTTAATGAATCAGGCAATCTTAACTTAGAAAACGCTGTCGGCACCAATGCCGTTGTTTCGATCCGAATTCCGGAAAAACTCAGTGGCTGTGGTAAAGTGAGTATTTCTTTCCAAAGAAGGCTTGAGGAGCTTGAAGCAATGACTGATGGGAAAGAAATTCCCAAAGGTCAAATGGTGAAAGTCGTTCGTATTTTTAACAATCAACTTATCGTTAGTATATTAAATGAGTTATAATGGAGTCCAAAGCTTTAGCTTTAGGAGAGCAAGTCAAAGCTGAAGTTTTGAACTCCAACGTACTATTTGAGAGGAATTGAAATTATGTCGATTTATGTTCTTATGATCGTATCAGTCGTTGCCCTTATGGTCTTTGGTACCATCATGTTGGCAATTACTCGCTATAAAACCTGTCCTTCCAATCGTATTCTTGTCAAATATGGCAAGGTTGGTACTGGCAGATCAGCACTGCCTATTCATGGGGGTGCTACCTTCGTTTGGCCTCTTATTCAGCAGTATTCCTATTTGGATTTAACACCCATTACCACTGATGTTCCTCTGAAATCTGCGCTCTCAAAGCAAAATATTCGTGTTAACGTACCCTCGAAGTTCACTTTCGGTATTGGCACAACGGAAGATTTGATGAGTAATGCGGCAATACGATTGTTGGGTCTGGCCCCTTCTGCAATTGAAGCAATGGCTCAAGAAATTATTTTAGGGCAATTGCGTGCGACGATTGCGACGATGGATATTGAGGAAATCAATGCGGATCGTGATACTTTCGGTCAGAAAGTGATGGAAAACATTGAGGGCGAATTGAAAAAAATCGGGCTTCGACTGATTAATGTCAATATCGCTGACATTACGGATGAATCCGGTTATTTGAAAGCCCTTGGTGAAAAAGCTGCTGCAGAGGCAATTAATCGCGCTAAAGTCCAAGTCGCTCAAGAAAACCGTGATGGTGAAACGGGTACTGCTAATGCGAAACAGGAAGAGCGAGTTAATGTGGCAAGTGCCAATGCGCGTGCTGTCAGTGGTGAAAACGATGCCCAAGTCGTTGAGGCAAAGTCCAATGCTGATCGACGTGAGGCAGAAGCGGAAGCGAAACGTCGTGGTGATGCTGCGGAAGCGGTAAAAAATGCGGCTGCCCAAGAAGAAGGTTATAAGGGAGAGCAACAGGCGGAAACCGCTCGTGCAGAACGTGAACGTGCGACTCAGCAAGCCGACGTTGTCGTACCAGCAGAAATCGCGAAAGCAAAACAGATCATTGAAGCAGAAGCCCAGAAAGCAAAAGTGGTACTAGATGGTGAAGGTAAAGGTGAAGCCATTAAAGCTGAAATGCTTGGAGAAGCAGAAGGCACTTATGAACAAATGGCGAAGAAAGCGAAAGGGTTCGAGGCTATCGTTGCAGCGGCAGGGGGCGATCCTGATAAAGCGGCTATGTTGATGGTCGTTGAACAGATGCCAAAAATTG
>Ga0233403_10001312_pt1 | contig 11685 bp, 8 predicted proteins | sample Na_oxic_1_MG_FD_179866 | JGI IMG/M metagenome (GOLD analysis project Ga0233403, IMG submission 179866) | Seawater microbial communities from Saanich Inlet, British Columbia, Canada - Na_oxic_1_MG | ecosystem: Environmental > Aquatic > Marine > Inlet | place: Canada: British Columbia | collected...
AACCGGGAACTCATACGCACGGGGACAAGACGGCTCTGTTTTCAGAAGTACTTTTGGATGCAACCAGCTTGGTTGAATCGTGAATTGAGCCGTGAGCGATCACATTTGCTCACATTTCAAGTAGCAGCAACAATGTGCTATGCAGTCGTTACCACTGGTGAAGACTGGCAATTTGGTAAATTTGACAAAAAAAATACCTTATTCATAAAACAGTTAAATAAAATATCAGTTTTAGATGATAATGATGAACCAAGCAATCTACAAAAATTATTCGATGCCTTAAACTGGTTGTTTGATAAAGCGAGTCAAGTTAAAATTATCTAATAATGTTTTCATCTCATGCGAAGCTAAAATCAATTTGATGCAATGATTCTAAAACGAGTTCAAACGATTGTTGATAAAATTGCCGAAGAATGTCACCGGCGGTTTGGTGACGAAGTCACTCTTATTTGGTTTGGTTCATGGATAAAAGGGAATGCATATAAACAATCAGATATTGATTTAGCGATTGAATACCGTGATAAATTGAATCAAATTGAAATAGTTGCTTTTAAAAATTGGTTAGAAGAGTTGCCAACTCTGTATAGTATTGATTTTGTTGAAATAAATAAAGCAAATCATTTATTGAAAACAGAAATAAAGCAGTATGGAAAAATATTATGAGTAATAAACCTAAATTACAGAGTTTTAGAAAATCGGTTGCTAATCTAAAATCGATTTTAGTTGAGTCAAAAACTGGGATTGTACGTGATGCTGCGATTAAACGTTATGAACTTTGTTATGAATTATCTTGGAAATCTGTCCAAGAGGCATTAAGAAATGAAGGATTAGAAATTTGTAAATCTCCCAAAGGTTGTTTTAAACAAGCTTTCAAACTAGGTTGGATTGAGGAAGAAGAGGCTTATGCAGACATGGTGCAAAACCGTAATCTGACGACACATATCCCGATTGCCTCAAGCACATTATTCGTAGGGGCAAACCTGCGTGTTTGCCCTGTATTTAACCCAAACGGGAATTGCTATATTTCAATATTGTTTAGTTAAAAAATTGGCCATGAGTTGTTTTTAAAAACAATAAGGATAGACACAAGTCTGTCCTTTTTTTTTATAGGCAGGTATATTTATGAACGCTTTATTATTGAATCGCTTAGTTGGCTTGATAGCACCTATTATTGCTTATATCGGTTTAGTATTATCAGGCTGGGAAAATCTAATAATAGCTAAATCAATATTGGCTACTTTACTTATTTTATTACCAGGGGTGGTTTGGCAAGAGTTAAGAATGACAAAATCATTGCAGCACCGTTTCAAGTATCCGATAGGGTTTTATCTATTATTGATTATCGCTTGGAGTGTTTGGCGTGCCTTGCATTTGGAAGAATGGTCTCATAATCCAGAGGTTTTATGGTATTTATTGCCCTTAACGGCGCTTGGTTATTTTTGGATACACTATATATCTAACTTAGGTAAAGTGTTAAAACTGGTTTGGAACCGACACTTGCCACAAATGATTTTTTGGCTAATCATTGCCAATTTATTATATTGGCAGGGCTTACAACACTTTTCTGGACATCGCGAAAATTATTTCTTTACTTTTGGGGGAATTGCAGTGGTATTTGTTTGGGCTAATTTAACCCAATTGGTAAAGCCGGTGCTAACCACCCATTGGCACAAAATGGCTGATATAATTTATGGGGGCGCGGGTACGCATTATATTGTTGGTTTTATACTGATTTTAATGATGGTGGCTTTATTGGTGGTACTGAAATTGGAAATAATGGCAGAGCAGTTAGCTGTCATTGGCTATTATATGTTAGTCGTTGGCGTTATTCAAGAAGCATGGGCTTTACGTACAGATGAAAAGATTTCTTCGTAACAATTTTTTGATTCTCATTTTGATGAATCTAGGCAATGTTTTCGCCTATTTATTCCAAGTTGTGATTGGGCGAGTATTGTCAGCAGATGATTTTGGTACCTTTAATGCCATCAATTCACTGGCAATTGTTATTTCTGCACCGATGGCAGTCTTGCCATTCGTATTTTCCCGCTATACCGTTCAACTGGCTGCGGATGGACTAGGGCAAGTCAAAACCTTACTGATAGATAGTTTTCGAATAATGTCATTGCTGGCGGTGGGTATTTTTACTCTCGGACTCATTATCCTGCCATGGTTGAAAAACTACCTGCATTTGCAAGAATCAACACCAATAATCATTATGTTGATCCAATTACTGTTATCTTTATTGCTTCCTCTTTTATTAGGGGTTCTTCGAGGATTACAACGTTTCGTTTTTTTTGGTATTGGGTCGAGTGGTGCTGCCTTTTTACGCTTAGTTGGTGCAATACTTTTTGTGTATGCATTGGGATGGGGCGTTAATGGTGGATTATTGGCAACCGTTTTCGCAACCTTTGGAGCGATGCTGATCTGCATAATGGGTTTAAAAGATATCTGGCGACAAGAACGTCAACTATTGCCGGTAGGACTTTACCGCGAAATGGGAAAATATGCTTTACCAGTGCTTGTCTTTACCTCAATGATGATGGTATTAGGTAATCTGGATATCGTTTTAGTGAGACATTATTGCTCCGCAGAAGAAGCTGGACTTTATGCCACCGCCGCGATTTTGGGTAGAATTGCTCTTTTTCTGCCTGGTGTTTTGTTAGTCGTACTCTTTCCAGAAGCAGCAAAAGCCAAAGATGAAAACAATGAAGATCAACGCATTTTATGGTTAAGTATAGCAATGACAGCCTTGTTAGGAGGGGGATTTGCACTTGTTTGTTATCTTTGGCCGGTAGAACTAACTGTTTTACTCTTCGGCACAAAGTATCAAGGTGCCGCCCCCCTGTTACAAACCATTAGTTTCGCGATGGCTTTACTAGCAGTAGCAAATGTTATATTTGTCTATAGCCTAGCCCATCATAAATTTATATTTTTATTCCCCCTTGTAGGAGGAGTTATAACAATGCTAAGTTTAGTTTTTGTTTACCATGACAGTGCTATAACGATTGCTAATATTTTATTAGGTGCTATCATGGGAATTTTGGTAGTCACATTAGGGCTAAAAACAGTTAAAATATTATAAGTAGGTACACATAAATATTTTAACATTTTTGTTTTCTGCTAAAGCACTGATTATTAACGGATTTCTAAAAATAGAAAATGTTAAAAGACTTTTTAGTAGCTACTTAGCTATACTCCGATCTGTCAAGTTTTCGGATTTTCGTTGGACTCCTCAGTGTTTTTTTGCCCACCATTTTTTCAACGGAACGGTGGGTTTCGCTATCGCTCTACCCACCCTACTGTCACCCAATTTTGATAGGATACTGTTTATGCCTATCTTTTAAGTTTCCGAATTTATAAAAAATTTGATATTGATGCAATTTGTGCTGACACTGTATTCAATGGGGTCAGAGTGAATTAATGTTGATGAACCGATCCCACTATTCATTTTCGGTAACTACTCAGCCTTGAAATAAATTTCAAGGCTAACAGCAGGCTAAAACCAGCTAAAATCAGATTCAGTCAGTCGCATTGAAGTCTCCTAAAGGAGACTTTAGCTTTCAGCCTTGAAATTTATTTCAAGGCTGAGTAGTTACTATTTTCGCAGATCAGAAATCCGATTTTTGAAAAAAATCGGATTTCTTAAATCTTGTTTTTTGGTCAAAAACGATTTTTATTCAGGGTTTTGAATAGTGGGATAGGTTCATGTATTTACGATTCCAGCTAATTTAAAGCCATTATTTGCTGTTAGGAATATTTGGAATGGCTATTTAAAAAAGTGAGTGTAAAAGAAACAATAGAGGATAGGCGCAAGTCTATCCTTTTTTTTTATAGGCAGGTAATTTATGAACGCTATTGAATCGCTTAGTTGGCTTAATAGCACCTATTATTGCTTATTTGGTTTTGGTACTATTATGGTATTTATTGCCCTTAGCAGTGCTTGGTTATTTCTGGATACACTATATACTTAACTTAGGTAAAGTGTTAAAACTTGTTTGGAACCGACACTTGCCACAAATGATTTTTTGGCTAATCATTGCCAATTTATTATATTGGCAGGGCTTACAACATCCATCTGGACATCGCGAAAATTATTTCTTTACTTTTGGGGGAATTGCGGTGGTATTTGTTTGGGCTAATTTAACCCAATTGGTAAAGCCAGTACTAATCACCCATTGGCGCAAAGTAGCTGATATAATTTATGGGAACGCGGGAACGCATTATATTGTTGGTTTTATACTGATTTTAATGATGGTGGGTTTGTTGGTGGTCTGGAAATAATGGCAGCGCAGTTAGCAGTCATTGCCTATTATATGTTAGTCGTTGGCGTTATTCAAGAAGCATGGGATTTGCGTACAGATGAAAAGATTTCTTCGTAACAATTTTCTGATTCTCATCTTGATGAATCTAGGCAATGTCTTCACCTATTTATTCTAAGTTGTGATTGGATGAGTATTATCAGCTGATTATTTTGGTGCTTTTAATGCCTTCAACTTACTAGTAATTGTTATCTCTGCACCGATGGCAGTTTTGCCACTGGTATTTTCCCGCCATACCGTTCAACTGGCTGCAGCTGGACTAGGATATACTGTACACAGGCATAACTTAAACTTTTCTGTAGGTGGGCAAGTGTTTTTTTGCCCTACTTCACTGAAAAAAGTTAAGTTTGTTCCCACGCTGAGTACTCATCGTTATACACAAGTATTTAAGTATTTGATTTTAAAGCCATTTGTAGGGTGGGCAAGTGTTTTTTTGCCCACCTTCCTTAAAAATCAATGAGTTGTATATTTCAAGATTCCAAAATAAAGCCTCGCAAAGCCAAATAGCATCAAAAACTTGAACATCGAGATTAAGAATTGGTTATTCCTTTATTACCATTATCTTGATACTCAATGTTCAAGTTTTTTTATTTTGTAAGAAAATAAAGGGATATAGGTTATCCTTAGAAATACTATTTTTGCAAAAATAGTATTTTTTGAAGCCTTTTGACTTTAAAAATTTGAACATCAAGTGATAAAAAGTTGTCGAAGTTATTTCATGCACATTCCTTAAGCATTTTTTTTTTGAAATATTATCATAATGAACGCACATTTTTTCAAAATCATCTTAACAATATTAATGGTACTGAGTTCCCCTGTATTAGCTCAAAAGCCAACTCTTAAATTTCAACATCTCTCACTTGAGGAAGGCTTATCACAAAGCACTGTCTATACTATCTTACAAGATAGCAAAGGCTTTATGTGGTTTGGTACGCAAGATGGGCTAAATAAATATGACGGTTATCAGTTTACTATTTATCGCCATGATCCTCAAGATGCTAATAGTTTGAGTCATAATGAAGTCTTTTCCCTTTATGAAGATAGAACGGGGACACTGTGGATTGGTACCAATAACGGACTCAATCAGTTTGATCGGCAACGGGATCAGTTTATCCATTACTTTCATGACCGGCAAAATCCCAATAGTTTAAGTCATAATACCGTCTGGTCAATTTATGAAGATAACGCCGGTATGCTGTGGGTGGGTACCAATGGCGGTGGGCTTAATCAGTTTGATCGTCAGCAAAATCAGTTTGTGTCATTTCAGCACGATCCCAAAAATCCACACAGTTTAAGTCATAATTCAGTTTGGCCCTTTTACCAGGATAAAAAGGGTATTTTATGGATTGGCACTGATGGCGGTGGGCTTAATGAGTTTGATCGCCTTAAAAATCAATTTAGGCATTATTTGCCTAATGCACTAGATATTGATAGTTTAAGTAATTTCATTACTTCTATTTATGAAGATGGGGGTGGCACCTTATGGATTGGAACGACTAATGGCCTTCATCAATTTGATCGGCAACTTAGAACCTTTATCCATTACTTTCACGATCCCAAAAATCCAAATAGCCTAAGTCATCGATCCGTTTGGGCTATTTTTGAAGATAATCTGGGTCATTTATGGGTGGCAACTGATGGAGGGGGGCTTAATTTGTTTGATCGCCAAACCAAAACGTTTGTGCATTACCAGCACGATCCACAAAATCCGAACAGTTTAAACGGTGATGCCATTTTATCACTTTATCAAGATCGCGCTGGTACAATGTGGGTTGGCACGGGAGGTGGAGGGGTGAATTACTTTAATCCTCAGCCGGAAAAGTTTGCCCATTATTTTCACGATTCGCATAATGCCGATACTTTGAGTAATAACTATGTGTTATCAATCCACGAAGATCGACAAGGTATATTGTGGGTAGGTACACAGGGTAGTGGTTTAAATCGGTTTGATCCTAAGCGACAAAATGTCACCCATTATCAGCATGATCTGCAAAATCCTAATAGTTTAACTCATAACGATGTTTCATCTATTTATGAAGATAGCTTTGGTGCTTTGTGGATTGGGACTTATGGTGGTGGTTTGAGTAAATTTAATCGCACTCAAAATAAGTTTATTTCCTTCCAACATCATGCGGATAATCCTAATAGTTTGAATAGTAATTATGTCTTATCCATTTTTGAAGATAGCACTAAAACACTGTGGTTTGGTACACGAGAAGGCCTTGATCAATTTAACCGTCAAACTAACCAATTTGTCCATCACATCCACGATCCTAATAATCCTAATAGTTTAAGTCATAATACGGTTGCTTTTATTTACGAAGATACAAAGGGTGTATTGTGGGTTGGAACTTATGGCGGTGGTTTAAACCAGTTTGATCGCCAGCAGAATAGTTTTGTGCGTTACCAACACCATAAGAACGATCCCACCAGTTTGAGTCATAACGAGATTGCGGCTATTTGCGAAGACAACACGGGAACTTTGTGGATTGGTACCCTGGGTGGAGGACTCAATAAGTTTGATCGGGTAACTGGACGTTTTCACGCTTACCGTGAAAAAGATGGTTTAGCGAATGATATGATTTATGGCATTTTAGCCGATAATCAGGGCTATCTTTGGCTGTCCTCAAACAAAGGCATTTCTAAGTTCAATCCTAAAACGGAACAATTTAGAAATTACGATGTTTTAGATGGATTACAAAGCAATGAATTTAATGCAGTTGCCCACAAGAATCAGCGTGGTGAGCTATTTTTTGGTGGTATCAATGGCTTTAATGTTTTTTATCCGGCGCGTGTTAAGGATAATCCCTATATTCCCCCTATTGTTGTGACGGATTTTAAAATTTTTACGAAATCCGTTCGTTTCGGGAAAAATTCGCCTTTGCAACAACACATTGGCGAAACAGATGAAATGACGCTATCTTATAAACAATCATTTTTTTCTTTTGAATTTGCGGCATTAAATTTTATACAATCTTCAAAAAATCAATATGCCTATCAATTAGAAGGGCTTGACAGCGATTGGAATGAGATAGGTAGTCGCCATCATGCTTATTACACTAATGTACCCCATGGTGATTATATTTTCCGTGTTCGGGGTAGTAATAATGATAACATTTGGAATAAGCAAGGTGCTGCTATCAAAATGACGATTTTGCCACCGCCTTGGAAAACCTGGTGGGCTTATACCTTATATGTCCTGATCACTTTAGTGATTATTGTTTATTATATTTGGACCCAAAAGCAAAAATTACGGGAAAAGCAGCAAGAATTAGAGCATGAAAAGGCAATTGCTGCCCAATTAAAAGAAGCCGATAGGCTCAAAGATGAATTTTTAGCGAATACTTCCCACGAATTACGTACTCCGCTGAATGGTATTATTGGCATTGCCGAATCTTTAATTGACGGTGCTACCGGTATTTTAGGCAAAGCAACTCACACTAATTTGGGGATGATTGCATCTAGTGGTCGCCGCCTTCTTAACCTGGTAAATGACATTCTGGACTTTTCTAAGTTGAAAAAGAAGGATTTTGATTTGCGACTAAAAGCAGTGGATATGCGTACCATTGCTGAAGTTGTGTTATCGTTGAGCCAAGCACTGGTTGGTCACAAAAAAGTGCAATTGGTTAATGCTATTGATTCTAATCTACCCCCCATCAATGCTGATGAAAATCGGATTCAACAGATTTTATATAATTTGGTAGGCAATGCCATTAAATTTACGGATAGCGGCACGATTACAGTCTCATCGGAAGTCATCATGGATACAGTTCCTCATGAAAACCAGGCGAGTGAGTCATTCCTAATGCCTAATGCCCAATTAGCGATTACGGTTTCTGATACAGGCATTGGTATTCCGGCTGAAAAACTGGACCGAATTTTTGAAGCTTTTGAACAGGCTGATGGTTCAACCGCTAGAATTTACGGCGGGACTGGCTTAGGATTAGCCGTCACCCAACAATTAGTCAATTTGCATGGAGGTCAAATGCGTGTTCAATCGCAGGTGGGAGTTGGTTCACACTTTAGCTTTATGCTACCGATTTCTGAAGATAAAGTAGAAGAAGCAAATCCCTCATCTCAGTTATCTGTTTCTCCCAAATCGTCGGTTTTAGAAACCAGTACTGTTGAATTGAATTCAGCACTCACAGAAAGCGACGTACAAGCCAAGGTGATAGATGAGCCGGTATCTTCAAAACCGGTCTCTTCAAAATTGGAAGGCGAATTTAACATCCTGATTGTTGATGATGACATGGTTAATCGGCAGGTGCTCCTCAATCATTTGTCATTAGAAAAAAGCTATTGTCTCAATCAGGCTGCTTCCGGCTTGGAAGCCTTAGAACTTTTTGAACAGGGCTATCAACCAAATTTGATTATACTTGATGTGATGATGCCCTATCTCAGCGGCTATGAGGTTACAAAAAAAATCCGTGAAACCAAGACAGCCGATGAATTGCCTATTATTTTACTCACAGCCAAAAATCAAATAACCGACTTAGTCACAGGTTTAGAAAGCGGTGCGAATGATTATTTGACCAAACCTGTTTCCAAAGATGAATTGCTGGCTCGTATTAAAACTCATCTTAATCTCTTGCAACTTAAAAAAGCCAGATTAGAAGCGGAAAAAAAATACCGTGACATTTTTGAAAATGCAATTGAAGGTATATTTCAATGTACCCCGACGGATCGTTATTTAAGTGTTAACCCGGCTTTTGTTCGCATGTTTGGTTATGAATCTGCGGAACAAATTTATACTGAAATCACCGATATTGGGCAACAACTCTATGTTGATCCTCAGCAACGCATAGAATTTATCAACTTGCTGGAAACTCATTCTAAGGTAGAAAACTTTGAATACCAGGCACGTCGTCAAGATGGGACGGTCATTTGGGTCAAAGAAACCGTGCGTATGGTACATGATACCCAGGGAAAAATTCACTATTACGAAGGTATCGTTGAAAATATTACCCAACGTAAACAAGCGGAAGAAAAACTGCGCTATGATGCTACCCATGATCAACTCACTCAGCTATTTAACCGCGCTGCCTTCAGCACCTATTTAACTGTAGCACTGGAAAAAATTTCCAATGAATGTGGCGAGAACGAAGTTGCCCAATTTTCAATGAACCTGGCAAAAACGAAGTTGCCCAATTCACAACTCACAATCCCCTTCGCGGTGCTATTTGTCGATTTAGATCGCTTTAAAATTGTCAATGACAGCATGGGACACTTTGTAGGCGATCAATTGCTCACCGAGGTTGCCAAACGTTTAAACCATGTGGTAAGTGAAAACGATCTTGTTGCACGATTTGGTGGCGATGAATTTGCCTTAATGTTAGGAAACATCTCTGATTTAAGGAACCTTGAACAGCGCGTTGATAGCATTCAAAAATATTTAAGTCGAGCCTATCAATTAAAAAACGAGACGTTTAATACCACAGCCAGTATTGGCATTGCCCTAAGCAATTCTAAATATAACAACGCCGATGAAGTTTTACGTGATGCTGATACTGCCATGTATGAAGCCAAAAAACAAGGGGGCAATAAATCTGTGATTTTCCAACCAGGTATGCACACCCATGTTATCAATATGCTCCGGATGGAAAGGGACTTACGTAAAGCCTTGGAACGGGAAGAATTTTGTATTTATTATCAGCCCATTATATCACTAGAAACCTTCAAAACTGTGGGCTTAGAAGCATTAGTACGTTGGCAACATCCTGAACAGGGACTGATTAGTCCAGACTTATTTATTCCCCTGGCGGAAGAAACTGGTTTAATCAAGGACTTGGGTTTGTGGGTTTTTGAAACCGCTTGTATTCAATTACGCAATTGGCAAACCCAATTTACACACCATGCTCAACTCGGCATGAACATCAATGTATCACCGGTTCAACTGAAGCAACCTCATTTAGTTCGTAATATTAACGATATTATTACAAAAACCGGTATTGAAGCCCCAACTTGCCGTGTCGAAATCACGGAAGGTGCTATGATGCAAAACCCTCAAACGGCATTGACGATACTCAATGACTTAAAAAGTTTGAACGTGTTGTTATACATTGATGATTTTGGAACAGGTTATTCTTCTTTGGGCTACTTACAACAATTTCCTATAGATGCTCTGAAAATTGATAAAAGTTTTATCCAAAAAATTGATGATTCAGATCAGTCTGCACAAATTGTTAACGCCATTATTGCCTTAGGTAAAGCCTTTGATTTAAGAATCGTTGCTGAGGGCGTAGAAAACGATTTACAAATCAAAAGGTTAAAAGCAGCACATTGTCACCATTTACAGGGCTATTTCTTTTCACGCCCTAAGGATGCTCAATCTATAGAAAAGTTTCTCAAGGTTGAAACTTATGTGTACTGAAATATTTTCGCATCCGAATTTTCTGTTTTTGGAACAATTTTTGACAAAATAGTATTTTTTAGCATTTTTACTTTTTTCTTAAAAGGGCATTTTTCCAGATGAGTTTTTTTCAAGATACTATTTTTGAAATTTGAAAATAGTATTTTTTTATCGCCAATTTTTTGAGGGCAGAAATACAATTTTTTGAAAAAATGATATTTCTTCTGTGCCTCAAAAAACTTAGCTATAAAAAAATACTATTTTTCAAAAATCGTATTTTTGAAAAAAATTCACCATACGCGAAGCCGTATAAAATATAGAAAAACGCCCTTTTCTTATAAGAAAAAACGTAGGTGAATAAAATGTTAAAATACTTTTTCGTACCTACTTATGTTAACCATAGTAAAAAATAATTCCACGAAAATCACATTTAAATTTTATATCACACTTTTGCCTCAAAGACACTAAGTACACGGTGAATACGCACAACTAAATTCCCCTTACAAATCATTGATTTTTAAAATATGATAAAATAATAATATTATCATAAGATTTTATGATCTCATTGTGTTAAAATACAAAATGATCAAAATTTAATTAAGATCATTTTTTTTGTATTATAAACATTCATTCATTTTTTTTAACTATCTATAATGGAGAGTTTATGAAATTTGGTAATTGGCGAAAAGCGGTTCTTCTATCCGCAGGATTGGCATTAACAGCCAATGTCTGTGCGGAGAGCCTAAATGATGTCAAGGAACGTCGGGGCTTAACCGAAAAAGATATTTTGGCAGCCGCTAAGACGTATGTGCCAACCGGACAACGGGACGAATATATTGTCTTTAGTTCCGGCGGGCAAAGTGGACATGTCATTGTTTATGGTATTCCGTCCATGCGTATCCTTAAGTATATTGCCGTTTTTACACCTGAGCCTTGGCAAGGGTATGGCTTTGATGAAGAATCCAAAGCGGTACTAGCCCAGGGGCGCATCATGGGTAAGGATATTAACTACGGTGA
>Ga0233403_10001313_pt1 | contig 11682 bp, 5 predicted proteins | sample Na_oxic_1_MG_FD_179866 | JGI IMG/M metagenome (GOLD analysis project Ga0233403, IMG submission 179866) | Seawater microbial communities from Saanich Inlet, British Columbia, Canada - Na_oxic_1_MG | ecosystem: Environmental > Aquatic > Marine > Inlet | place: Canada: British Columbia | collected...
CCACAGTTTCAGCGTTGTATCATCAGAGCCAGACAGCGCATAGCGGCCATCGGCGGAAAAGGCGACGGAGTAAACTGCGCTGCTATGCCCAAAAAAAGTCCGAACCTCTTGTCCACTTGACACGTCCCACAGCTTCAGCGTTTTATCATAAGAGCCAGACAGCGCATAGCGGCCATCGGCGGAAAAGGCGACGGACCAAACTGCTTGGGTATGCCCAAAAAAAGTCCGTATGGCTTGTCCATTTGACACGTCCCACAATTTCAGCGTGTTATCATAAGAGCCAGACAGCGCATAGCGGCCATCGGCGGAAAAGGCGACGGACATAACATAATGGGTATGCCCGGAAAAAGTCCGAACCTCTTTTCCACTTGACACGTCCCACAGCTTCAGCGTTTTATCATCTGAGCCAGACAGCGCATAGCGGCCATCGGCGGAAAAGGCTCCGGAGCGAACTGCTTGGGTATGCCCAGAAAAAGTCCGAACCTCTTTTCCATTTGATATGTCCCACAGCTTCAGCGTTTTATCATAAGAGCCAGACAGCGCATAGCGGCCATCGGCGGAAAAGGCGACGGACATAACATTGCTGGTATGCCCGGAAAAAGTCCGAACCTCTTGTCCATTTGACACGTTCCACAGCTTCAGCGTTTTATCCGCTGAGCCAGACAGCGCATAGCGGCCATCGGCGGAAAAGGCGACGGACTGAACTGCGTTGGTATGCCCGGAAAAAGTCCGAACCTCTTGTCCGCTTGACACGTCCCACAGTTTCAGCGTGTTATCATTAGAGCCAGACAGCGCATAGCGGCCATCGGCGGAAAAGGCGACGGAATAAACGTGGTGACTATGCCCTTGAAAAGTCTGAAGGGCATCTTCTCTATCGAGAATGAAATTGCGATTGTGCTGGACTTGTTGTCGCAGTGCCGATATTTCTTCTTGTTGCTGTGTTGAAATTTGTTGTCGCAGTGCCGACATTTCTTGTCGCAGTGCCGATATTTGTTGTTGCTGTGTTGAAATGAGTTGGGTCAGCTTCAGGATTTGTTCGGCCGACTGACCCAGTTCGGTCAGCAACGATTTAATTTGGGTGTCGGTTTTTCTGGCCGAGTGATAGTGATGGTCAGCCAAATCGGCCACCCCTTCCAATTTTTTCAGGTAAGCCGCTTCGGTTTCGGCGTGTTCGGTGGTCAGTTGTTCGAGTTGTGCCTGGTACTTGTCCTCTATGCGTTGCGTGGTCGTTTCGATATCGGCCAGTTGCTGTTTGAGCTGCGCCTGGTACTTGTCCTCTATCCCCAGCGTGGTCGTTTCCAGCGCCGCCTCATATTGTGCAATCAGTTGCTTAATATCCGCCGCTCGGTTGACCGCCTCATCACTCAGCCTTTCGAGTTTCGCGTGGCTAAGTCTTAAGTTCTCCAACTGTTCCTGGTAAATATCGATCACCCGCTTATTGTCGTTAAACGAATAGGCGGCGGGGATTAGGGTGATGGTCAGTAGTAGTAGTATAATCAGTCGTTGCATAATATTCTCCGGTTAACTATTTTTGAAAGGTAAAAATTCGTGCCAGCGAAGGCTTGCACTCCTGGGGTTATTCATTAAATAGAATAAGTTGAAGAATAGCAAATAGATATTGTTTATTTTATTGATAATAATTTATGATGAGCCACTCTAAAAACCAAGTTTTAATAGATGATTTAGGTTTAGTCTTTGAATTAGGCATCAATATTGGGATTCTCGCCGGGATTCGCCGTTTGGTGGCTAATAATAAAATGGGGTCATCCGTTCATACCCTTTATGATGAAGAATTGAAATCAATAAAGTTGACCGGGGTTGTTGCTCGTTTGCGAGATAAGGCGATCCGAAACGGCGTGACAGATCCCAATTTGTTGAGAAAAATTACGTCGTTTATTGAGTATCTCGTCTTTTTAGGTGTCCATAAAGGCTTTAATTTTATCGTGGAATATTGCCAAGGGCTGTCAGAGACGATGAAAGTTTTTCGTCGCGAGCCGTTATCCCTTCAAACGGTTGATAGTTTGAGTCGGCACTCCCGAACCGATGATGAACCCCTTTTGTTGTATTATCAGTGCGATTTACAACAATTGTTTCAACCCAATGAGTATCCGCGTTATGACCTATTGATACCCAAGCTTGATAAAATGTTTAAGCAATTAGACAGTCAGATTAAACCGGATTATCAAAGATATCAGCACCGAGGGCAGTTTTTGAAAGCGGATATCATTATGTTGTTTCAATTGCTTGATAGATATCGTGTTGTCGTGATTGATGTCGGCTTATTTTCGGTGGCAGCGATATCTCAGGTACCCGACTTGTCGGATGTGCGAGTTATCAAGCAACGATTGCGTTCGACTTATCAGTATATGCGCCAAAAAACGGTTTTTGAGCATCTGAGCATAGATTCAGAGAAGGCGGATATTCATTATTCACCCAAATTGGCAGAATACTTTGCCGCTTTTTCCAGAGATGATAAAGACACCGAAAAAATGATTCAAGCCGGTGGCTATGCCCATAGTTTTGTGCAATGTCTTAAAGCTTTGTTACCTAAACGGTTTAATGATCAGAATTTGGAAGTCAATGCGATTGGTTTAACGGATCGGGCTTATAATGCCACGTTTATCGCGGATAAGACGGATATGCCGATTTTACAGTTATTTCAACAAATCTATCAGAAAAGTAAACAAGATCAGATGCCTTATTTGGAGAAACGCGCTCTGTCAGTACAATCGGTGTTTAACACGATCTACAGTAATTTTAAACGTACTTTTAGAAAAAGTGCATCTTATGGGGCAACCAATTTGGCGGAGTTTGTGCAACAATTGCAAACGGTGCCTGTCACCGACAGCGGTATCAATCAAGTGGCTTATACCGAAACACTGACTGATTTTTATAGCACCGCTGATGACGTGCCAACCTCTCCTGAAACCGAGACGTTGTTGACGACTGACAAACCCAGTCAAAATTCGTTTCGTCAGGTTCATGCGCGGCTGATTACGGCAGCCATGTGTAACGACGACGAATTATTATTTTTGACCGGCCATCCGGGCATTGGTAAAACGACCGCAATTGTTAATTATATTCTGACTTCTGGCGTGTTGTCTGAAGGCGTATTGTTTTTCTATTTCAGCCCTCGCACTCAAGTCAATTACGATATTATTGAGAAATTAAGCCGAATTGAAAATGGCCAACGAAAGCTTAGAGATGATCGGATCGTCTGTATTTATTCCAACAATATCCTAATTCATCATTTTGGTGGGCAACCGGTCATTAAATATGTTTCTAATACGCCATTGCCAACCGAATTAAAAATGCCGACGGCAGTCGTTGAAGGACGGCAAAGTGTTTTGAAGTGTGTTGCCGATGATGAAGAGGTTCAGTTTCGCCGTTCGCATTTCAGTCATAGCCAGTCAAGCAGCGACAATAAAATGGAATATAGCCGTCATCAGATACAAGGCGTGTTAAAAACGGTTTGTTCCGCGATTTGCACGTTGCGTCAAGCTGATAGCAACCTGCCTAGAAACATTGTTGCGACTGCCACCGTGCAATCATTGAAAAAAACCCAGCGGAGTACCACTGCCCAACATCTGAACAAAATCTTTGCCGAAGCGGCGCGAGATAAACAACTGAAACAGTTTGATGGCGAGAAATTGGCACAGATTGCTCACCGAAATCGCCATATTATTTTTATGGTAGATGAAGTGATTGGCGATAGTGGTGGCACTCAGTTGCTGCATGAATTAGTGACTCTGTCTAAAAGACTGAAATTAGCCCGTCATTTTAAATTAAAAATCATTGCCTCTGATGCGTCCGTCGCCGGAAAAGATGTGATTAAACAACATTTATCCAAACCGGAACCCAGCCCAGCGAAGATTTTATATCGGCAACTGATCGATAAAGACATTGAAGTCCAACCGTTATCAGTCCAACAAACCAAACTGAAAATGGGACTGTCCAGTTGGAAGACGACCCTGATCAACGCGAATACTTTTCCAGCCAGTGAACTGATTTTGAGCTATAAAGTCAGCGTCGAAACGGCTGCCGTTGACAGTGAACGTCATCGCCAACCTGATACGACGGTTTGTCAAAAATTATCCGAGTTACTGAGTTTCAAGACGAATCTGGGTGTCCACCGTCCAAGTCATGGTATGAGTCTAAGTGAAACGGTCACGATAAGCCATAGTCTCACTCCGAATCAAGCTTGGATGTTATTGGATATCATTAAATGGCTGTGCCAGCCTTCCGAAAAAGGGCAAATGATTGTTTATATTCAGAACATCAAATGGTTGAATCAATTGATTCAGACGCTTCAACAAAATCGGACGATTTTGCCAGAGGGAAGTTTTGACGAATTTCAAGACTATCTTCAAATTCATTCCAGCATTTCAGATGAAACGCGCCATAAAATCCATCAATATAAAAATGCGGTTAAACTGATTTTTATGACTTCCTCTGCCAGTCGAGGGGTTACTTTTGCGCGGGTGCGACATATTCTGATTGAAGTGCCTAAGTTTCAGGTTGAAAACAACCTAATGGAAATCATTCAAACCGCGTATCGGGGGCGCGGCGGTGAAACCGATGAAGAAAGACGTTTAGAAAAACAAACGCGCCGAATAACGTTTTATTTACACGATGTCATTCACTATAACGATTCAGCACAACGACTGGAGCGTTATCAGCAGGGCATCACTGGCTTAATGAATATCCTATTGCTGGTGCGGGCTGCCCTAAAAACTCGTCTGCGCGGATATGGGGATATCGGACGCAAGCAGAATTTGCGAATTATCCCGGTGGGCGGTAAACATATCGATTCGGTAGGCGATTCATTATTGACTTCAGCGGCACATTTGTTGACCGAAATAAAGCGAGAAATTCGCCGCCATGATACCACCGATCAGCCAACCCATTATGACCATTCCTTAGCACGTCTTAAAAACGAATTGAAAAATATTTTTGTTCGGACGAAGACGCAGGTGAGTCATAAAATACTCAACAAAGTGGATAGCTATTACGAGCATTTTAGCCAGTACGCTCAAAGAAGTTTTTATGATCTGCTCAGTTATGATTTTGAACCGGAGTATTATATTGATGGTGATCTGATTACGATGCCAATAGTGGATAGTGAAGAGCAGATTAATATCTTAAATGACATATTGGAAGCCGCTCAAAGTCAACGATTGGTAGAACGAATGCAAGGACATGCTGGCGATTCTAAATATAGCAATCATTTGAGAATGGCACTGACTAAAATAGCGATTGAAATTGAAAATATGCAGCAAGCCCGTGACGACAATAGCCGCAGCCAGGATATTTACAGCCAAAATAGCAGTTCCGGTCAATTTATTTCCATACCGTTACAGGTGCTATTTAAGCCCGCCATATTTAGGCAATATTTCCGGAAAGATTCCGAAACCCTGACTTATGAAGCGGAGACGATAATGGGAGACAGTTTTCGTGACGTGCTTGGCGAGTATTTGTACTTGCTTTATCAAATGGTCGATAAACTGCCATTGGATGGTGGTTATAGAAAATTTCCGTTTTTGCTGTTTCGGAGTGACAATTTAACGATTATTAGACAACAACGTTATGATCGGCGGTATTTGTTTTCATCAACCGCTTTTAATTTGATTAACTTGGTATTGTCGCAAACGGAATAAGGCTCCAAAGCGGAAACTTTGGACTCCAGCCCAACTAAAGGGTTCGTCCGCAAAGTGACCGGTTTAAAAAACCGATATTAAAGTTTTTCGTATTTATTATTGAACCCAATAAAAAAATACGAGACATCCCTAAAAAAATGCGAACATGATTACACGGATTTAAGGATTAACCGGATGATTAATATTTGAAATCCGACTAATGACTGTAAGTTATTGATTTATAGTTTAACGGACGGAGCCAAAGCCAGTCCCTATTAATCCTGAAAATCCTTAAATCCGTGCCCAAAGCTTCCGCTTTGGACTCCATATCTACTCCGGCTCACTTTCTGCTGTTTGTCTTAAAGCGAGAAAAGTTTCCTTGAGTGGTTGATTGACTGCCGTATCTTCTAAAACGAGTTTTTGATATTCGTCTAAAAATTGTGTGCGTATCCGATAAAATAAATGCAAAAAATGTGTTAAAAAACCAAGACAGTCGAGTATCGCTATTTCTATTCCATTGGTCTTTTCATAGAAACTTTCCGCATACTCCTGAACTTTTTTCGGTATTTCTTCTGTTGTGATGAAAACATAATGATGAACGTGATGGGATGAATTGAGTATTTTTTGCCAAGCACGATTAATATCTTCTACCGTCACCGTTTTCATTTTCATTTCATAACCGGTGATGATATTATCATTATTTATCAAGGTCACTTCTACATCACCCAACGCTCCAGTCTGTTCATCAGCCGCATTATGAGATTTAAGTGGTAATATTTTTTCGCCAATTTGTTCACTAGCAGTACGATAGGCTGCGGCAACAATCAAAACGGGAAGACGACTTGAACCTTTACAGGAGAGATGTTGTTCTATCAGTTTCAGTATTCTGTCGGCTGATAACGGTAAGTTCTCATCAAAGCTATTTAAATTAGCAAGAAGGCTTTTGATTCGCTGTCTTCTTTCTTCCCTGACAATAATCAGCCATCTAATAGTTTCGACCAGGAGTTCCCATGCTGAAACCCGATTATGGTGAACTTCATCAAATAATCTTAAAACCTGTTGATATAATTTTTGCGGGCGCCCCACTAAATCAACTTCTGTTGTCAAAACGATGTTTCTATTTCGGAGCGCCAGTGTCAAAAAAGCGGTTGTAGGGTTACAAGGTAATTCATGCTCATTAATAAAATGAGTGATATATTTTTCATCATAAGTACGCCCAGAATAACAATCCTTCGTTCCTATTTCGGTATAGGGTTTGCGAATATCTATGTCTGGATTATTGACTTTGGCTAACGCACAAGCCAACAATACTCTTACCCCGGCACGATTCTGAGGATTACGACAAACAAACTCTATTGAAGCCACAACCTCAGAATCTTTAATAACAGCTTCATTTAAAGCAGTTGACGCTGCTCGAAAAGCGTTGGCGAGTTTTTTGGTGGGCATTTTTGTCTCTCATCATGATCTAATTGATAATTGAACCAAAGTGATTCGGTACGCAGTTGTTTAACGGAATGACAATATTTTGCTGGGGCATCAATGTATTGCCAGTCCGCATATAAATGATCGGTGAGATCGCAGTGATACCCAGATAAGGCGACTTGCCCTTTAACATGACGCAAAACCTCAGCCAGTTCTCTATGTTCAGATTCAGTCATTTCATAAGCATAAGCCTTCTTGTCACCGCGGGATTCATGTGGATAGGGCGGATCACAATAAAAGAAAGTTTCTTCGCTATCATAACGTTGTATGACTTCTATTGCCGGTGCATTTTCAATTTGTACTCGCAACAATCGTTGAGCAACTTCCGCCAATCCTTCTACACTCCCAAGCCATCTTGACACCGCACCCGCCATTCCGGCACGACTGGTCAGTTTACAGTGCGCCCGGCGCCCTTCGCTTGAGGTTTGCGCTAACCCAGTACGTGTTTGACGGGCACGAACCAAAAAACGTCGTGCTCTTTCCAAATCAGAAAGTCCTTGTTCGTTAGAAACTGCTGTCCTTAATTCTTCACGCGAAAAAGGTGTTAGGCCAATTTTTTCAATCAATTGTTCTTGTTGTTCTCTTAACACACGAAAAAAATTAACCAGCTCACCATCCAGATCATTATAAGTTTCAACCGGTGACAGTTCCCGATTTAACAGAACAGCAGCGGAACCGCCAAAAACATCACAAAAATGCGTTGAGTTTGGCAGCAGCGGCAATAGCCAATCAAGGTGATTATACTTGCCGCCATACCAACCAAATGCGATCTTTTTTCCCATATCCGTTGTTATTGATTGTTTGAGTGCCTTTATTGGGCTTGTGTTGAAGCAAATGTCAATACGATTCAATCGGGAACTGCTAGAATCAATTTTCTACCATCTTGTCTAATTGATAGCTCCTTTAAAAAACTCATACCTAAAAGAACTTCATTCGTTTCCATGTTAGGCAATATTGTTGCACTAACTCCTTTTTTCTCTATATTTCCAACTCTAACTGATTCTATCGACGACCGGTAAGTTAAACTGGAACCATTTGCCGTATTCGACCGATTTGCAAGAATTTTCGTCATTTTTAATGATTTGTATAAGTGTTCGGGAACGGCGACATCGGTTGCGCCAGTATCCACTAACAATTTCACCGCGACACCATTTATCATTCCGTTGACTAAATAATGTCCTTGGCGATTTTGCTTGATAATTACGACGGTTTGGCCTTTTTCATTGGTTTCAATAGCCGGTTGGTATTGATCATATGCCAATAAAACAATTATTGTAGAAATTATTACACTGAATATCAGAGCAAACCTAAAATTAGAGTTCCTCTCTTCTCTATTAATCGCTCCGCTCCTCATGCGACCAATGGCTTCTTCAACTATATCTTCAGGCTTTTTATCCATATGATTGACTCTTAATTACAAGTAAAAAATACGACAGAACTCATTGTTAATTTTTTTGGGTGTGTCCCACTTATCCAATCAACTTTTACCAGTTGAAGGGCACTGAGATCGACTCCGGTTCAGGAAATCAGAGACGGTTCGATAACTACCCGAATTAATAGAGAAAAATTTGCTGGCCCATTTTTTGAGGGTCTGCAAATGAGCCAAAAAATATTTTTTATTATATGAGGGACTTGCAAAACTCCGACGCGCAATCATTAATTAATCAATAACTTAGATGCCATTAGTTACTTGTAAGAAGTTATTGTTTTATTGTTTTTGGTCAATAGTTTTGCAAGAGGCTCATATTATTAAAAATAAATAGATTAGTCAAATTGTGCCAGTTGGACAAGTGGGACACACTCATTTTTTATCGTTCCTATGCTCCAACGTAGAAATAAGTATCTCGATGCTCTATAAGTTTTTGGCCCAATTTTTTATATTTTACCTTTGATCGAAATATTTTTATAATTAATAACAAAAATTCCAGTACACAGACATGTTGACGGAAGTTATTTCATTTTTTAAAAATCTCTAATCCGCTATGAAAACACACAAACAGGTTATGACAAAACGTATTCTGATTCCGCTGGGTTTGACATTACTGCTGTTACTGAGCATATCCATTGCCAGCATCTACTGGCTCCAGCACGTCCATTTGAACGAAGAAATTACCCACAATTTGCAGGAAGTTGAACAATTGTTCAAAATGAAACTGGATGAAGAAGCCAACGTGTTGGAAAGCCAGATTAACCTCCTACAATTGGATAACAATCTACAGAAAGCCTATCGTTCCAAAGATAGAAAGGCTTTATTGCATCATGCCCAATCTTTTTATAACACAATCCGTTCCAAACACCAAGTGACCCACTTTTATTTTATTGAACTGGATCAAGTTTGTTTTTTGCGCGTCCATAATCCACCCCGCTATGGAGATACGATACCTCGTTTCACCTTATTAAGAGCAATGCGTCAAAATGCACCCGTTTATGGTATTGAACTGGGTAAATTTGGTACATTCACCCTGCGTTTTGTCTATCCTTGGCGAATAAACGGTGAACTGATCGGTTATATTGAACTGGGTAAAGAAATTGAACATATTACCGTTGCACTCCATCAAATTTTGGGGGTCGAACTGTTTTTTACCATTAAAAAATCCGTTATAGAACGTACCGATTGGGAAGAAGGCTTAAAAATGATGGGCCGTACCGGAGATTGGACACAATTCCCCCACATCGTGATGATTGACAAAACCATGCCAACAGTGCCTGAAAGCCTCAAAGACACCTTAAATGTCTTTTCGACACCTTCCAAAGCTGAACAGTTGATAACCCGCTTTAACGTCTCTCTCTTTGATAAACTCTATCGTGGCGGATTTATCCCCCTAATCGATGCCGGCCAGCGCAAACTTGGGAATATTGTGGTTTTAAATGATGTTTCTGAACAAAAAACCGCTCTACAAACCTTATCGGTTATCTTGATAATACTGTCGGTTGTCATCAGTAGCGGGCTGTTGGGATTTTTTTACCTATTCATTGGCCGAATAGAAAACCAATTCATCGCCGTTCACAATGAACAGATCAGCACCGAAAAGTACCGAAATAAATTGGCGAACGAAGTCAAAGATGCTGCTTTGCGTATCAATCAAGCACTCGACAATGTCAATACCAGCGTTTTGATTGGGGATAGTCACTCAAAAATTATTTACGCTAACCAATCGGCACAACAGTTATTTCAATCGGCCAAAATAGCAATACGCATCAAAGCTCCTGATAAAAAAGTCAATAATTTATTAGGCCAGTCAATTGATAACCTACTTAACCTATCTGAACAGCAACACCGTTTTTTAACAGAAATGACCACCCATTCTCGCACTCAAGTGACTTTGGGAGAAGTGACTTTGGGTGAATTAAAGCTAGATGTCAACATCACACCGGTACTCAATGCAGACGGGCAATATAAAGGTTTCGTAGCCGAATGCCATGATCGCACCGCGGAAATCGCCACCAAGCAAGAAGTCAATGCCGTCGTCAGTGCCGCGTCAAGCGGAGATTTGAGTCAACGCATTGAGATCACGACTAAAAGCGGATTTTTTAAAAGCTTTAGTGAAGGCTTGAATCAAACCTTGGATAATATCCAACAAATGATTGAAGAGCTTCGGCAAGTCTTTACGGCCATCGCGCAGGGCGATTTAAGCCAAACGATCACCAGAGATTACACCGGTTCCCTAGAACAACTGAAACAAGAAGTCAATGCGACAATTCACAAACTGACCCAAATCATGACCGAAATTCAAATCACCGCGCAAGCCGCCTCCCAAGGTGATTTTACGCAACCGATTTATCTCAACAATAAAACCGGTTTTTTGGCCACCCTCAGCCAATTATTGAATCAAATTTTAGCCTCCAACCAGCAAATCATTGGAGAGCTAGAACAGATATTTTCCGCTATGGCAAACGGTGATTTAACCCAAAGCATGGCTCATCAATATGCAGGTTCCTTTGAAAAATTGAAAACGGATGTTAATACCACCGTTAGCACACTCACTCAGATGTTCAACACTGTGAAACAAACCTTCGAGGTTGTGAATCAGGTTTCGGCCAACATTTCACAAAGCAATAAGCACTTAAGCCAACGCACCGAACAACAGGCGACGAGCTTAGAAGAAACGGCCAGCAGTATGGAACAAATGACCAGTACCGTGCAACAAAATGCCGAGAATGCCCTAATAGCGAAACAACTCGCAACGGATACCTGCGAACTGGCTGAGCAAGGTGGACAAGTGGTTGGCACTGCAATAACGGCCATGCGTGAAATGAACAAGAGTAGCCAAAAAGTAGCGGATATCATCAGCGTGATTGATGAAATCGCATTCCAAACGAACTTATTAGCCTTAAATGCCGCTGTAGAAGCCGCCCGTGCCGGAGAACAAGGACGTGGTTTTGCCGTAGTCGCTCAAGAAGTCCGTCATCTCGCCCAAAAGAGTGCCACTGCCGCTAAAGAAATCAAAGGCTTAATACAAGAGAGTGTGAATAAAGTAGAAGGAGGGACACATTTAGTCAATCAATCAGGTGCAACGCTACAAGACATTGTAACGGCCGTCAAAAAAGTCAGTCACTTGATTAG
>Ga0233403_10001314_pt1 | contig 11682 bp, 17 predicted proteins | sample Na_oxic_1_MG_FD_179866 | JGI IMG/M metagenome (GOLD analysis project Ga0233403, IMG submission 179866) | Seawater microbial communities from Saanich Inlet, British Columbia, Canada - Na_oxic_1_MG | ecosystem: Environmental > Aquatic > Marine > Inlet | place: Canada: British Columbia | collected...
CCAAATCTGAAGGTTTGGACTCCAACGCCCTTCCAAATCTGAAGGTTTGGACTCCAACGCCCTTCCAAATCTGAAGGTTTGGACTCCAACGCCCTTCCAAATCTGAAGGTTTGGACTCCAACGCCCTTCCAAATCTGAAGGTTTGGACTCCATAATATTCGATAATTTGTGCTTCAGTACTTAGAGCGAAACCATACCCACCAACTAATCCCTTCTTATATACAATCCTTGTAGTTATTTAAGCGTTGTTTTATTAAATCGTGCATACATTTCCTTTGTTAAAAATAAAAACGAACTACAAGGATTGTATATAAAAAAGGATTAGATTGAAACCATACCCACTAACTAATCCCTTCTTATATACAATCCTTGTAGTTATTTAGGAACGAGGATTTAATAAGACCCAAAACTAAGCAGAAACGTTACGGAGCCAGTTGCAAACTGGCTCCAGCAAAGCCACAGATTAAGTATTTTAAGCCCTACATGGTGGGGTTTTATGGTTTTCATCTTTGACATACTTTTTGAAAAAGTGCTTGATATTTTTGAAAAACCATGCAAAACTCGCATCCTGAATCGGGAGCAACTCATTACCGGTACTGAAACTTTTAACGACTATTAATTGAATAGTTCGCTATGAAAATGGGAATGCGCCCCGGCGCGGGTTAGCTTGAACATTAAACAGTAAAACAAGGAATATGCAGATGAAAACATTAAGTGAAAAAACGGTGGTTATTACTGGTGCCTCAAGTGGTATCGGTGAAGAAACTGCGCGTATACTTGCTCAAAAGGGAGCCAAAGTTGTACTAGGCGCGAGGAGAGTTGATCGACTGGAAACTTTAGCCGAACAAATCCAACAAAGTGGTGGCACTGCAATTATTCAAGCCACTGATGTGACTAAGCGTGATGATGTAGAGGCTTTGGTTAAGATGGCTGTTGATAAGTTTGGTCAAATCGATGTTCTCATAAATAACGCCGGCATAATGCCGGTAGCACCAATGGAAATGACCCGTGTGGAGGATTGGGAGCGGATGATCGATGTTAACGTTAAAGGTTTGCTTTATGGTGTTGCGGCAGCTTTGCCTCTGATGAAGGGACGTAAGCAAGGTCATATTATCAACATTGCGTCTGTTGCCGGACTCAAAGTCATTCCAAATTTTACGGTTTACTGTGCAACCAAACATGCCGTAAGAGCCATTTCTGAAGGGTTGCGTATGGAAAATCCGGATATATGTGTTACTACTATTTCTCCGGGATTAATTGCAACGGAGCTAGAAAACTCTACGCCTGACAAAGATTTGCGCCAAGGTGTCAAAGATTTTTATGCACAACACGCTATTCCGGCTAAAACCATTGCTGATGCCATAGTTTATGCAATTGAACAACCCAACTATGTGGATGTCAATGAAATGGTCATAAGACCAACAACTCAAGAAATTTAATAAATTCTGGTTTCATGGTATTAAATAAATCCGATTTTGCAAAAAATCGGATTTCTAGTGGGCAAATATCCGATAATATTGTGTAAATTCTTAGAAACCAAGTTTCTTCAAGAAACTTGGTTTCTGAAAAACTATAGATTTGCCAGAAAGTCAGCAAATGGAGCGATATTCTGGTTAACGCTGGCTTCTTCCAGTGCCGCCATATAGATATTTCGCTTTTCCAATGGGATAATAGTCCAAAGGTAGCCACCACTTGCCAGCATAACATTCATCAAAAACCGTCCCATACGTCCATTGCCATCCATATAGGGATGGATGTACACGAAAACAAAGTGTCCGAGCACGACTCGAACAGATGCTTCTTGTTCTTCACGCAACAACTCAAAAAATGCCGGCATGGCATCGCGTACTGCTTCTGGGCGTAGTGGAACATGCATGGAATTTCGGATATAAATCGAGGGGCTCAGATGAAAATTGGTTTGTCGAGGTTAAGTATTGGAAAACTCCGGTGGGAAAAACTGAGGTTGAGAAATTTCTTAACAAGCTTGAAGAAATCGACCTAGAAGACTCAAAAAACCTTGTGGCTTGGTTCTTTTCAAGGAATGGATATCAGAAGGAAGCTTTAGAAATGCTTCGCTCCTCAAAAATCAGACACAGTGATACAGACGGATTTAATGAGATTGCTCAAGAGGTTGGGTGTGTCAAATTGCCGTGAGTGAGACAATATCTAAGTTCTAAAGTTAACCCACTGGTAGCGAGAAATCGAACGCTTTCAAAGAAATTCCAGCTATAAATTGTCTGAATCAGAATTGAAAGACATTTTAGAATTAACAGAATACAAACTTGTTAAAAATCCCATTCTGAAAATTCTTTAATTCCGTGAATTCTGATTCAGACAAATTATGCTCCAACCCATTACATAAGAATAGCCACCGATGAAATCGGTGGAAGTCATTTTTCTATGATGTCCATAGAAGGTGTATCATTAGGTGTTGTCGGTTCAACCGGAGCAGAAGGTTTTTCATCCCCATGACTCCTAGCTGTTGCCTCTTCATCCATCCCGGGAGGCCCTTGATTCATCCCGAAAGGTAAAGGGATTGGCAGTTCCTGCTCATTGACAGTGAGTTTCCCATTTCTGAATTCTGCCGCAGCTTTATAACAATCATCTGTCTCAATCAGCCATTTTTTAGCGATGAACATTGAAAGTTGTTCTTTGACTTCACGGGCACTTCTCGGTGAGTCATGTTCCATTATCTTCAAGATTTGTGTGAATAAATCTTTGTCGATGCTGAAAGTGGCTTGTGCCTGCAATGCCGAGATTAAAGCAAATGGGTTTTCCAACGCCGTCACTTTTTCCCCATCAATACCAACTATCAATTGACTTTGCAAATTCCCTTTAGACGTTTTCAACATATCATTAAATGTTATTTCTGGGGATTTTGCCAAGATTTGAGGAATCAGTGCCATCGTTTTCTCATTCATCATTACCAGTGCCATTGTCTCATTGGGATCCTTAGACAATTGCTTGGCTATGGTTTGCAATGTTAATAGGGCATTAGCGTCGAAGCGTCGAAGCGTCATATCACCTATATAACTCACTTCTACCTCCTCGCCCGCTGTCACCTTCTTTGGTAAAACCAATTTGCCGATTTCAGCAAGCATGGTGAGGTTGGCAACATCGTCTTGCTCTTGGACATCCACTTTGAAAGCTAGTTTAAGTTTATCTAAACTGCCGGTGGAACCTTTTTTGTGGAAATCAACATCAAAATGCCCAAGTTGGAGATTCGTTTCACCAATAGCAAGACCTTTGCTAGTTTGCTTGCTATTCCAGTTGAACGTGATGGCTTGTAAATTCCAATCAACCTCTTTGTCGAAATGCCCTTTGAATGAAGGCAAGTTCAAATAGATTTGAGAAGGGATGATTGAAGAATCAGCACCAATATTGAAGGCAGCTTCAAAGGTGCTTTCTCCCAAAGAAATGAGTCCTTTTCCGGTTTCTTCAATGGTGAGCCCCAACAAGTTTAAATGAAGAGCCAAAGACCCCGGTTGATTGGTAAAGGTGAATTGGCCCTTCAAACCCTTCCAATCGAATAAGGGTTTACCGCCGGGTAGCTGAACTTCGCGTTGATAAGGAAACCCCACTAACTCGGTTTCACCAGTACCTTCGGCGGATATGTTGGTCGTCAATAACAGTGCCGGCAGCTTACCAAAGACTTTAGCCTCACGTTTTGGTAATAACCACTCAATGAGCGTATTGGCTTGCACTGGTTTTGTCAGCAAGTCTAGTTGCGCGTAGGGCTGTTTGAGGATTTCCAAAAAAAACAGTGGATTGGTTTCAAACTTAGCGGGTGTGATGGCTATTGTCTCTTTGGGAAGCGGTACCCCGACACCATTCAAATTGAGATAGTGTTGAAAAGTGAAACGGAGAATGTTCTTATCAGACTGTCTTCCCACCTTCATGAGTTCCGGCACACTATTTATAGTTGGAGACACGAACTGCGTCATAGCCGCAGCCACTATTGGTGACATGCAAGCCGCTTTTCCTACATCTGCTTCTGTTGGTAGACTGACTCCACTGACGAGTAAACTCGTCGCTGTCAGTTTAAAAATTTTATTCATAAATTTTCCTTACAAAGTTAAACTTAAACGATTAGTAATTACAAATTACCATTCAATCAAAAAACACAACAGGCTGCACTGTACACTGTTTAAATAATAAATGCAAATTTATTTTACCAATTTTTTAATCCCTAATATTCTTGAAAACTCCGGAAAACTTGGAACCTAATATAAACCTGATTATTATTCAATACCTTAAAACGTTTCTCATCTGTTCAAATTGATCACCACTAATACCTTGATTTTCGACAAATTGCTCGACGGCATTGTAGGTAAGTATTTTTGCTAATCCTTGTAGAAAAAAATGGCGAGTGTACTTGCCTTTACCACCGCCTAAATCACAAATATATTGTATAGTGGTATTTTCGATTAATTCAGATTCTATTTCATAAAAATAGCCTCCAATAAAGAAGCATAAAGCGATAATATTTTTTATGGATTGGCAAATCTCTAACTTGAAATTCTTCCCAGCCAAGCACATCCCCCGAAATTTGAAAACTCCTTCTATTTTAGAACGTTGTATATAGGTAAGATAGATGCCATGAGCTTGGTCTGCGGTTTTAATTTTGCGGTTTAACAGAAGCATGGGGTCTTTAAATATCGTTTGACCTTTTCTGTATTTTCGTTAAGATTCTAACAACAGTATATCTTTGTTTTTCAAAGGTTATATCATCGTATTCAATCATACAACTGGCTTTTTTGTAAATTTTGCCTTTGATTTGTGTTTTTTCTATAGAAAAACATTTTTTATTAGCAAATTTTGCGGTCTTTATCTTTACATATCGTTTTTTAGAATCAACATCAAGATAAGTTTCGTTTGAGTATTGATCTAACTTGAGGCGTATCACAAATTCATCGCCAAGAACTTTGTCTATATATCTAAATATTTCTTGATCATCAAAACCACAGTCAAGAGTGTGAGTAACTCGTATTTCGGGTTGCTCATGTTTGAATGTTTGACTGGTTTTTTGTAGTTGTTCTTTTGTTATTCTAGATAAATTTATATAACTATCCGTTTTTAATAGATCTTTGATAATTTTCGCATTTTTTGTATCATTTGTTCTATATTTTCAAGAATGCGTCTGTCTTTGAAAAATGATAATAAACCACTAATGTAACCTATTAATTTCATAATCTCAAATTTTTGGTAAGGAACTAAGTTTAGGTGGTTCATTAATAATGATTGTGTACTGATTTTTCAAGACCTACCGTAAGTAGTAAGGCAAAATGTAGGATAACATATTGAATCATATATCATTTAAATTTAGGTTCCATTTTTTCCGGAGTTTTCAATATAATTCTAAAGCTAAGAATTTTTTATTTCATAGTTTTGCCATTGCCATCACGCCCGGTTTGAAATTAACTGATCCACGTCCTTTGCCCAGAAAAAATATGAGTATTTTGCTCAATGGTTTATCTAAAAGCGTCCAACATTTTGCGGAGTTACCTAATGTTCCCAATGAAATCAATAAGATAAAAAAATGTTTGCTAATGCAACGGTATTGCTCAACCAAACATTTTCACTTAAAGATGTCAGCAACGCTTTGCAAAGTAGCCCCTATTCGATTGTACATGTGGCTTCGCATGGGCAATTTCACCATGATCCAAACCAAACTTTTTTACTAACCTACGACGATAAATTGACAATGAATCGGTTAGAAAATTTGTTGCAACTGAGCCAATCGCGTGATAAACCAGTCGAATTACTTACCCTGAGTGCTTGTCAAACGGCGGTGGGAGATGAACGCGCCGCACTTGGGCTTGCCGGTATTGCGATAAAAGCTGGGGTGAGAAGTGCCTTGGCAAGTTTGTGGTTTGTGAATGACGAGGCGACATCGCAATTGGTAATTGAGTTCTATCAACAACTACAAAATCCGGCTTTATCAAAGGCTCAAGCACTCCAAAACGCCCAGAAAAATTAGCCGCCCAACGAAAATTTCGCCATCCCGCATTTTGGGCACCATTTTTGTTGATTGGAAATTGGTTGTAGAAACTACAAGAGCAACTACAAGGATTGCTTATAAGAAAGGATTTATAAGCAACTATAGACATTCAGAAAAATAAATTCGTTTAGCCCCACGTTTCTTATCGAACCTTGGGTTTTGTGAAATTATTCTTGCTGTAAATAATTAGCCGAAATATTTGACAAAGATATTTTATTGAAATATCATGCCCACGGTTGCTTGGACTGGGGTTTTGAACCCGACGCTGGAAATTTGTAGTTAGCATGGAAATTACAAAAAGGATATGACATGATTACGGCGGAAATAAAGGAAATGCCAACGAGGGACAGAATTATCTTGAGGGAAGAAATTTGGGACACATTATGCGATGACGAGAATGAAATGGAATCTCCTCTATGGCATGAGGATGTTTTAGACGAGAGACGAACAAAAATTATTATTAATCCTAACAAATCCTTGCAGCCTTTGCCTCAAGCCGCACGGCTGAAGAAAGGTGTTGGCGTGCGATTAACCTTTGGAATGTTCCACAAGTTAAATTGATCTCGAATTAGTAATCTAACTATTCAAGTTGTTTCAAATAAGATAACTTTTTCTGACATTGAGTTTTGCGACTCAGAAGCAGTTTTTAAATAAAAATTCAATATAGGAAAAATCATGGATACTGATTTAATACAGCTTTTCAAGCAATTGGAGAACATGAAGCAAACCGAAGAAGTGCTTCAAATTAGAAAGCAAATCAAAGAAGCGCTTTATCAGAAACTGAGGATTCTTACTTTAGATCTTACTGGAATAGGGAGAGTTATTGGATATGAGGAGCTTCAAACAGAATTAACCAAAGCAATTAACTTGCTTGAAATTGAAAAACGAGCTGAACGAGCGTAGGGTGGGTAGGAGCGAAGCGGAAACCCACCATTTCCAAATCAATGTCATCGTTTTTTTAATTGGTGGCATGGTTGTGGTGGGTTTCACTTCGTTCAACCCACCCTACCAATAATTGGGGTCAGCCGGGTAGCCTAGTAGGGTAAGCCGGGTAGGGCTCCCCACGTCTTTTTGTTGCCCACCATTCTCAAATACTGGCCCAAGCCTAGTAGGGTGAACAACGTTGTTGCCCACCAAATATATCGTGTATCATGGAATTTTGGTTTTTCGGAAATCAAGGGCCAGAGTAATTGATTTTAATAGGTTTAATCATAAATCTGGCCCAATTCAAATACAACAAATGGCCTAACAGCTAAATGCTGTACGTGCGGTTTAACTTGGGCATTAGGCCCTCAACCCACCGGGTATCACATAAAGTCACGATGTAGGTGAAGATTGGAAATCATTTATAAATAATGAACGACAATGTTTTCCTAATCGTCTACAATATGTATTATTCTAGTTAGTTAAAATGGCATTATCTTATGACTACAATCGAAACGTTTAAAATTGACACAGAAAACCTGAGTATTGAACGGTTTATGTCCTTAACTGAAAAAGAAAAGGAGAATATTAGTTCGGTTAAAATCATTCCTCCCAAACTTGTAGACATTGGTTTTGATGATGATTTTGGAAAAATACAAGTAAAGTATAAAATTCCCACTTATAAGGCACTATAATTTCATTATGGAGAATACACCATCAAATCGTAATAAAAAAGGAGTAGATATTTCAACACCAGATTTAGTAAAAACCTTCCTTGACAACCAGACAAAAGAGTTGGAAATAAAAGCTAAGCAATTAGCACTTCATAAACAAGAGGATAATCACGGGTTTGAATTTGGGAAAGCAGCTTTGGCTGCTAAAGCTAAAGATAGAAATTTATAGAGAGAACATGACCTTAAAGCACGGATTTATACATACGGACTTATCGGAATCGTAGTGTTACTCATTTCTGGTATTATTTTTTATGCTATGTACTCTGGTAATAAAGATATAGCAATGGAAATAATTAAAGCGACTGTTTATTTAGCCGGTGGAGGGCTCGGCGGTTATGGTGTTGCTAAAGCCGGTGAATCAAAATCTACTGTGGATGATAACCCAAAAGAGTAATATCCTAAATAATTAAAGGGGCCAAGCTCGGATTAAATGATAGCCGGGTAGGGTGGGCAACGTGTTGCCCACCAAATATATTTTTCTGGTGACATGGAATTGCAAAAACATGAAAATTTTTGAATGGAATGAAGAAAAGAATAAATGGATAAAGGAAAATCGGAATATTTCTTTTGAAGAAATAGTTTTCTTTATTGAAAATGGAGGTTTGCTTGATACTTATGAACACCCAAATAAAAAAAAGTATCCAAGACAATCTATATTTGTTGTTAAAACGGAGTCATATGTTTATTTAGTTCCTCATGTTGAAGAGGAAGAGTATTATTTTCTCAAGACAGTTATTCCTAATAGGGAAGCAAAAAAGAAATATATGGAGGATGAAAATGGTTAAAGAAGAGTATAATTTAGATATAGAAGAGCAAGAAATTCTTGATTCTTTCAATCGTGGGGAATGGATATCAAAAGGGGAAAACCTAGATAAATATAAAGAAGCTGCAAAACAAACATTCCAAAAAACACACAATGTTAATTTTCGCATTAGTGAAAGGGATTTCAGAAGTATGCAAATAAAGGCTATAGAAGAAGGACTGTCTTATCAAGCATTATTATCTAGTATCGTTCACAAATATTTGACAAGTCAATTGAAAAGAGCCTAGTTACAAAATCAGTGGAAAAATCAATGGGGGTCAGAGTAAAATTAATTTTTTTGGCTTTTGTTGATTGGAAATTGGTTTTAGAAACTACAAAGATTGGCAACTGATTGCTTATAAAAAGGGATTTACAAGCAACTACAAAGATTCGCCAGAAATCCTATTTTTTGAAAAAATCGGATTTCTTTGATAAATCGGCAATTAAACCGGACCGGTTTCTAAAACCAGTCAGGTTTGATTCAACATGCAAGAAAATTATTTTATGCACGTTCCTTAAAGACTACAATGGAATACGAATAACAACTCCACCCATTGTCTCGCCTAACTCGAAATCAGTCCTTGGGCTGTCTTTATGATCGTTATGACAGGAGACACAAGGTTGAGCCACTGCAACATCCGGATACACGGCAGTGAAATAATTTTTGTTGCCCAGTGTTTCTTCTTTGTAAAACGGCTTGTTAGGATTATCTATAACCGCCTGTAATCCCTCTTTTTCCGCTGATGTTTTGGGCTTGTTCTGCTTGTTAATTGGCCACAAAGATAACAAAGCATAACTGAAGTCACCGGTTTTCTTCTGCACCAATTCGGCACCGGCACGGAACATTTGCGCTGGCAAGAGCAGAGCTTTGTCATCTTGCCAGTGTTCACTAGCCTTGATGACTTTTTCTTCATTGACCAAACGGTTAACAATCTTTTTGGTATAGACAGTACGATCTGACTCTAAAACGGTGTGAACAGCATCCGCCATCTTTTGCGGGGAAACGCCAGCACTTCCCCCACTACCACCCGCGAATACAAAGGCAACTACGGCACCGACAGCAAAGGCAATTATTGGTATAACTACATTTTTCAAAATATTTTCCTCTCAATAAATAGCAAAAGTAAATAACTATACTTTTGTCAATTGTTACATTCATGTAGGGTTCCTAAAGCGATAGTGTACCTGATTAACCAATATGGTGGATACGCGCGGCTAGATGGAGCCCTACAATAAAAGTCTAAACGAAATTAATAAATAACGTATACTAAAATTAAACAGCGATTAGATGAGCTAGGCATGTTGTTGGTACAAAGCATTTTCCCGCTCAATGAGTATATCAGCCAAGAACCAATAGGCTTCTTTCCAAGCATTTAAAACTTCGTCAGTAACAGCATCACCAAGCACATCTACCATTGCTTGTAACAGGGCTTCTGCCACAAATGGATAGTGTTCCGGCTTGACATTAGTATTTATATGATGTTGAGCAATTTTATCAAGGGCTCCATCCAAAGCTGGCAAATTGTCGATGTTCTCGCTATAAGCAATAATCGAACGGGCCAAAACTTCGTTTTGATTATCTGGGGCATTAGCAAATAATGCCTCCACCTCCGGATGATTACTGAACAACCGTTTGTACATTTTAGTTGTCACAGCCTTAGCTTTTTGTTTCAAAAGCGGTGCGGTTCTCTTTACAATCTGTTGAGTTTGGGCTGATAGTTCGGCCATGAGTTATTCCCTTTAGGCGGCTTGTTGAGCGTACAATTCTTTCTCCCGTTTCATAAGGATATCGGCCAAAAACCAATACGCTGCAAACCAAGCCTTTTTGACGGCATCGGTAGCCGCATCACCAAGAACATCGGACATCGCTTGTAACAAAGACTCAACCACCCAAGGATAGTATATGGCCTTAACATTTACCTCAACATGACGAACTGCAATCTTCTCAATTGCACCACTCAACGCCGATAAATTATCAATATTCTTGGCATAACCAATGATCGCTTTAGCCAAGACTTGGTTCTGGTTTTCGGGCTGGTTAGCAAAGAGTTTCTTCGCATCAGGATAGTTGCTGAACATTATCTCGTACATACGAGTTGTAATGGCTTCGCCCTTTTCTGTCAAAATCGGGGCGGTATCCTTAACAATCTTCTTCTTTTCGTCAGTGAGAAGGGATTTATACAACCCCTTTTCCTTCTCAATAAGTGTATTCGCTAAGAACCAATAAGCCTGTGTCCAAGCATCGTTGACTTCATCGGTGATGGCATCACCCAAGATGTCTTTGATTGCCCCTAATAAGGATTCACCTACCCAATGATAGTGCTCTGGCAAGATACTAGTTTCGACATGACGAGCCGCAATCCTTTCAAGGACAGTGTCCAAGGCTCCCAAATTATCAATGTTCTCGGCATAACCGACAATTGATCTGGCCAAAACTTGGGGCTGGTTTTTCGGGGCGTTCTTAAACAGTGGCTTTGCATAAGGAAATTTGCCAAACATCCGCTCGTACATTCTGGTGGTGACCTTTTCAGAATTGGCCTTTACGGCCGGGGCGGTGCTTTTCACGATTTCCATAGTCTTTGCTGATAACTGCTCCATTAGATGTCCTCTTGCTAGTGGTTGTTAGAAAAAAATGGAACGTTTTAACTTTTAACTTACCTAATACGATATTGTCGCGTTAAGTGTGGGGCATTATAAACGTGGTTTTTTCTTATTGTCAACAAATTTTATGGGTTTTTATATTATTTTTATTTATCATGATGATAAAGTTGTTATACGGTTGAATAACCACTAAATCTAAAATTTTATTTATCATAACAATAAAGTTGTTATATTGTTAAATAGCCGCTGAATTAAATATATATAAAAAATAGGACTCACACGCATATATATTCCACTGATGGAATCGGTGGCTATTCTTATGTAACAAGGGGTTGGCTCATCTCTTATTGCTGGACGGGGTTGCAAACCCCGTCCAGCAGTTAAGAAAGAAGAGTACTAGAATATACTGCACACGGTCATAAATTTGATTTCTAAAAATACTATTTCTTGAAGAAATAGTATTTTTGATGCCGGCAAAAATTTTCGCAGTATATACTGCACACGGTCATAAATTTGATTTCTAAAAATACTATTTCTTGAAGAAATAGTATTTTTGATGCCGGCAAAAATTTTCGCAGTATATACTGCACACGGTCATAAATTTGATTTCTAAAAATACT
>Ga0233403_10001315_pt1 | contig 11680 bp, 3 predicted proteins | sample Na_oxic_1_MG_FD_179866 | JGI IMG/M metagenome (GOLD analysis project Ga0233403, IMG submission 179866) | Seawater microbial communities from Saanich Inlet, British Columbia, Canada - Na_oxic_1_MG | ecosystem: Environmental > Aquatic > Marine > Inlet | place: Canada: British Columbia | collected...
CGTTCAGTCAATTCGTCTGTCGTTGCATTGTTCATAAGGACTCCTTAGTCGTTTAAAATAAATTTTATATAGTTTACACTAAATTTTATATAGTTTACACTATCCCCCGCACTTTTAATCACACCCGCTTACTACGGCTCGCTGGAAATTATCATTCAGATGTGTTTTAATATTACACGAAAATTCTCAAATTAGGTAAATTCTGATTCAGACACTATGACCAATAAATTCAAATACTTATTCATATCCTACGGGAGGCGCGAAAGCTTAGGCTTTGTCGGGCGGCTCCACCAACGACTTAAACTGGCGGGTTACGACGGCTGGTTTGACAAAGTCAATATTCCCGATGGCGACGATTATGCCGAGCGCATCAGTCACGGCATTGAGTCGGCGCACAATTTTGTTTATGTAATGGCTCCGCGTTGCATGACTTCGCCGTATTGTTTGCTGGAATTGGAATATGCTCGTCTATTAGGCAAACGGCTAATTCCAATTAACCAAATGGTAATTTATGAAACCCCACCCCAAGAATTGTCGGAGGGGGACAAACAAGTAATGGTGAGTTTTTATAAACACTACAATCAGCCAGACCAAAATATCCGCACAACCCAAGAGGTTTTAGCTCGCTCCCATGCCCTGATCGGGCGTACCGATTGGTTGGATGCGAAACAAAAAGTGTCCGATGACGATTGCCAACGCCTAGTCGAATGGGCACAGCCTTATGAAAATAATTGGGCAAAACATGACGATTTGGATTATTTAAAATCCTTTGAGTTTCCAGTTTTTGGTGAAACCATTGATGCCCTTGACGGCGTGGTGGAACGGATTACGGCAGTTATCGAACGCCAAACAGATTATGTCCATCACCACACGGAAATTTTAACTGATGCGCTGCATTGGCAAAAAAACCAAAAAGCCACCCAGCATTTATTGGTGGGTAAAGAGCGCACCGCTGCTGAAGAGTGGCTCTTGACGGAATTTTTGCCGCCCAAGCAACCGCCCAGCCAACCCTCAACATTGGTGTGTGAATTTATCTGCGAGGCGCGTAAAAATGCCGAAAATCGGATGACGGATGTGTTTATCTGTTACGACATACATGATAAACCCATTCGGGATAGTGTGATTCAATCGTTGTCGCGCTATGCCAAAACTACTTGGACTCATGATCGTGATATCGAAAAGGGAGCCACGTTTGGGCGGGTGATTGAAATCGGGATCGAAAATGCGGATAACTTTTTCTTTTTTCTGTCGCCTTTGTCCATCACTTCTGAGTATTGCAAAAAAGAATTGGCCCACGCGCAGAAATATAGCAAGCGCATTGTACCCTTATTAATTGCGCCCACGCCAGTATCAGAGACACCTGAAGTGTTGCGGGAATTGCAATATGTTGATTTTACTGACAATACTTGCCAAGCCGATTATGACAGTGATATCGACGACATTCTAAACATTTTGCGCCTCGATCATGAATATTACGAGCAACATAAAATGTTATTGGCTCGTGCTTTGAAATGGGAGAGCGAAAAGCGTAAATCATCTTTTTTGCTGCGCGGGCATAATTTAGAGAATGCCAAAACTTGGTTGCGGCTAAATGATAAACGCGAGCAGCATCCGCCACTCGCACTGCATAAAGAATTCATTACTGCCAGTGAAGCCGCAAAGGGCCAATTGGGAACTGAAGTGTTTGTGTCTTATTCCCGCAAAGATGCGGATTTTGCCCGGCAATTGAACACCGCGTTGCAAGAGGCTGGCAAAACTACTTGGTTTGACCAAGAAAGTATCAGCACCGGGGTTGATTTTGAGAATGAAATTTTTAAGGGAATAAACAGTGCGGATAATTTCCTGTTTGTATTGTCTGCGGATGCGATTGATTCGGAGTATTGTGAGCGGGAAGTTAATTATGCTAGTGAGCAGAGTAAGCGGTTCATTAGTGTGTTGTATCGGGAGGTTGATCCAACCATGTTGCCGGAGGCTTTGCGGGTAATTAATTGGATTGATTTTAAGGATGTGGCGTTTGATAGGTCGTTTCCGGAGTTAATTCAGGCGATTGAGTTGGATCGGGAACATGCGCATCAGCATACGGTGTTGCAGCAACGGGCTGGTGATTGGGTGGAGAATAATCGGAGTTCTGATTTTTTACTTAATATAACGGCTTGTGATAATGCTGAGGGTTGGCAGGATAGGGCGTTGGAGGAAGAGAAGAAACCGGTGCCAACTGTTTTGCAGCAGGATTTTATTGTTGATAGTCGGAAGGCGATAAAGAAGGCTAATCGGCGGCGGAATATTTTGTTTAGTTTTGTTGGGTTGTTGGCTATTGTGGCTGTTGTTTTGGCGGGTTTTGCTTTTGTTAAGATGGAAGAAGCTGAGGAAGCTAAACAAGAAGCAACAATAGAACGTGATAATGCCAAAGAACAAACCAACGCTGCCCTAGAAACCCAATCCCTCTTTCTATCTGATTTATCCCGACAACAAACTGAAAAAGAGAATATTGTCAAAGGCATATTGCTGGCTTTGGAAGGTTTGCCCAAGAATTCTTCTGATAAGAGGCCTTACGTCGCTAAAGCAGAAAGGAGACTGTATCAAGCGATTTTCAATGATCAGGAATTAAATGATCAGAGAGTAAGGGTATTGGAACGTTTTGTGATGGAGGGAGAGCATGCGGCCTTTAGTCCAGATGGTAAGACCATTGTTACTGCTGGGGCAGAGGGGGCGGTTCATCTTTGGAATGCCAGCAACGGTCAATTGCTTCATACCTTGACTGGGCATACCTATGCTGTGACACACGCGGCCTTCAGTCCCAACGGCCAGCGCGTTATCACCAGTTCATCTCTTGATAATACCGCCCGCCTGTGGAATGCCGACAGTGGGCAACTGCTTCATACCTTGACGGGGCATACCTATTGGTTAAATCACGCGGCCTTCAGTCCCGACGGCCAGCGCGTTATCACAGCCTCAAGGGATAAAACCGCCCGCCTGTGGAATGCCGACAGTGGGCAACTGCTTCATACCTTGACGGGACATACCGATTATGTAAATCACGCGGCCTTCAGTCCCGACGGCCAGCGCGTTATCACAGCCTCAAGGGATAAAACCGCCCGCCTGTGGAATGCCGACACTGGTCAACTGCTTCATATCTTGACGGGGCATACCTCTTATGTGAATCACGCGGCCTTCAATCCCGACGGCCAGCGCGTTACCACAGCCTCAAGGGATAAAACCGCCCGCCTGTGGATTGCCGACAGTGGTCAACTGCTTCATACCTTGACGGGGCATACCGATTATGTGAATCACGCCGCCTTCAGTCCCGACGGCCAGCGCGTTATCACAGCCTCAAGGGATAGAACCGCCCGCCTGTGGATTGCCGACAGTGGTCAACTACTTCATACCTTGACGGGGCATACCTCTTATGTGAATCACGCCGCCTTCAGTCCCGACGGCCAGCGCGTTATCACAGCCTCAAGGGATAAAACCGCCCGCCTGTGGATTGCCGACAGTGGGCAACTGCTTCATACCTTGACGGGGCATACCGATTATGTGAATCACGCCGCCTTCAGTCCCGACGGCCAGCGCGTTATCACCAGTTCATCTGATAAAACCGCCCACCTGTGGATTGCCGACAGTGGTCAACTGCTTCATACCTTGACAGGGCATACCGGTTCAGTGTTTCACGCGGCCTTCAGTCCGGACGGCCAGCGCGTTATCACAGCCTCAAGGGATAAAACCGCCCGCCTGTGGATTGCCGACAGTGGTCAACTGCTTCATACTTTGACGGGGCATACCAATACTGTGAACGCGGCCTTCAGTCCCGACGGCCAGCGCGTTATCACTTCGGGGGATAAAACCGCCCGCATGTGGAATGCCGACACTGGTCAACTGCTTCATACCTTGACGGGGCATACCAGTTCAGTGTATCACGCCGCCTTCAGTCCGGACGGCCAGCGCGTTATCACTTCGGGGGATAAAACCGCCCGCCTGTGGATTGCTGACAGTGGTCAACTGCTTCATACCTTGACAGGGCATACCAGTTCAGTGTATCACGCCGCCTTCAGTCCGGACGGCCAGCGCGTTATCACTTCGGGGGATAAAACCGCCCGCCTGTGGATTGCCGACAGTGGTCAACTGCTTCATACCTTGACAGGGCATACCAGTTCAGTGTATCACGCCGCCTTCAGTCCGGACGGCCAGCGCGTTATCACCAGTTCATCTGATAAAACCGCCCGCCTGTGGATTGCCGACAGTGGTCAACTGCTTCATACCTTGAAGGGGCATACCGATGATGTGACACACGCCGCCTTCAGTCCGGACGGCCAGCGCGTTATCACCAGTTCATCTGATAAAACCGCCCGCCTGTGGGTTGCCGACAGTGGTCAACTGCTTCATACCTTGGCGGGGCATCATACCAATACTGTGAGACACGCGGCCTTCAGTCCCGACGGCCAGCGCGTTATCACTTTGGGGGATAAAACCGCCCGCCTGTGGGATGCCGACAGCGGTCAACTGCTTCATACTTTGACGGGGCATACCAGTTCAATGTCTCATGCGGCCTTCAGTCCCGACGGCCAGCGCGTTATCACCAGTTCATTGGATAAAACCGCCCGCCTGTGGAAGGTGTTTACTACTACTCAAGCACTCATCGACCACGCTTATAAAACCGTCTCCCGTTGTTTAACACCTGAAGAACGGAAACAATTTTTTCTACCGCCTGAACCATCGTGGGAATTGATTGAAAAAGGAACTAAATTGGCACAAGCTGGCGATATTCCAGCGGCTACTGACAAATTTAAACAAGCCAAACAGGATGCACCCTGCTTTAAATTTAATTCCTCTGATAAAGCGCGACGTATTGCTGCTCAAGCGCAGATAGAAATTGGAAAAACCCCATTGAAAGATGACAAAATTGAGGAAGCGATTGCTGCATTTAAGCGTGCTACTGAGATAGATAGTCGTTTTAATGGATTGCCGTTAGTTACTAATATCTGGTTAGATAAGGGAAACCAGTTAGCTAAGAAAGGCCAGATTGAAGGGGCGGTTGCTGAGTTTAAGAAAGCGAAAGCATTGGTGCCTAGTTTTCTTTTTGAACCAGAAATTAAGGCTAAACAGCTTTTTGCGCCTGTGTTGGTTCAGCAAGGAGAAAAATTAACCAAAAAGGGGGAAATAGAAGAAGCGATTGCCAAATATCAAGAAGCACAGCAGATGGATTCTCATTTGGATATTTCTGCTTATTTTTGGAATAAGCTTTGTTGGAATGGTAGTTTGTATGGATATGCTGCTAAGGTGATGGATGCTTGTGAAAAAGCTGTCGCACTTGAACCAGAAGATAAGGATTATCGTCGAAGTCTGGGATTGGCTAGGGCTTTGACAGATAATATTCAAAGGGCAATTGAGGATTTTCAGTTTTATGTTGAACGAAACACACAAGAATGGCAAAAGAAAAATAAACAACAAGTACAAAATTGGCTAGATGCCCTACAGAAGGGGGAAAATCCATTTACGCCGGAAGTGCTTAAAGGATTGCGTCTGATTGTAACGGATTTTGGGGAGACATTTTATAGGGGCAGGGGCGGAATACGAAGGTTTCAGGATGGAAGTCATGAATAATTGGGAATAATTGGGGTCAGAGTAAAATTAATTCATTAGCTAGGTAGGGTGGGCAAACGTTGTTTGCCCACCATTCTTATCTTGAACCAATCATTTTTCCTTTAGCAAGCGTAGGGTGCGTCCTACGCACCTTTCAAAAACGCATTGCTTTATCACAAGAAGCAAGCGTAGGGTGCGTCCTACGCACCTCTCAAAAACGCATTGCTTCATCATAATAAGAACACCCACCCTACATTTACTTATTTTTTTGTCTGAATCATAATTTGCCGAATTTAAGAATTAACAGAATGTATTCATTCAGATTTAATTCATTCTGAAAATTATAAGAATTTCGGGAAATCCGCTTCGCTCCATTCCCGAAACAAATATAAATATATAACTTCCGCCGTCCCGGCTTAGTTCAAATCCTTGTAGTTAGGAATGGATACGAAATAATTTGCCATTTTGTTTCGGGAATGGAGCGGAGCGGATTTCCAGAAACCGCTAAAAGAAATTATTTCATGAGCATTCCTTATTAATTATTGAATCTTTTCTCGTTCCCAAACTCTGTTTGGGAATGCCTGCCACGATGCTCTGCATCGCATAATATTTACCAAAACCAAAAAATATCAACACTCACGCTAATGAAAAATTATGGCCAATATATTTAAGGACTTATTCATATCCTACGGGAGGCGCGAAAGCTTAGGCTTTGTCGGGCGGCTCCACCAACGACTTAAACTGGCTGGTTACGATGGCTGGTTTGATAAAGTCAATATTCCCGATGGCGAAGATTATGCTAAACGCATAAATCACGGGATTGAGTCAGCGCACAATTTTGTTTATGTGATGGCTCCGCGCTGCCTGACTTCGCCGTATTGTTTGCTGGAACTGGAATATGCGCGTTTACTTGGCAAACGGGTAATTCCAATTAACCAAATGGTAATTTTTGAAACCCCATCCCAAGAACTCTCGGATGGAGACAAACAAGTGATGGTGAGTTTTTATAAACATTACAACTTACCGGATCAGAATATCCATACCATCCAAGAGGTTTTAGCTCGCTCCCACGCATTAATTGGGCGTACCGATTGGCTGGATGCGAAACAAAAAGTGTCCGATGACGATTGCCAACGCCTAGTCGAATGGGCACAGCCTTATGAAAATAATTGGGCAAAGCACGATGACTTAGATTATCTGAAAACTTTTGAGTTTCCGGTGTTTGGCGAAACCATTGATGCCCTTGATGGCGTGGTGGAACGGATTACGGCAGTTATCGAACGCCAACCGGATTACGTCCATCGCCACACGGAAATTTTAGCTGATGCACTGCATTGGCAAAAAAATCAAAAAGCCACCCAACATTTATTAGTAGGTAAAGAACGCACCGCCGCTGAAGAATGGCTCTTGACGGAATTTTTACCGCCCAAGCAACCGCCCAGCCAACCCTCAACATTGGTGTGTGAATATATTTGCGAGGCGCGTAAAAATGCCGAAAACCGAATGACAGATGTTTTTATCTGTTATGACGTACATGATAAAACCATTCGGGACAGTGTGATTCAATCGCTGTCGCGTCATGCAAAAACCACTTGGACACATGATCGTGATATTGAAAAGGGAGCGTCGTTTGGGCGAGTGATTGAAATCGGTATCGAAAATGCGGATAACTTTTTCTTTTTTCTGTCACCCTTATCCATCACTTCTGAGTATTGCCAAAAAGAATTGGCCCACGCGCAGAAATATAATAAGCGCATCGTGCCTTTATTAATTGCGCCCACGCCAGTATCAGATACGCCGGAAGTTTTGCGTGAATTGCAGTACGTTGATTTTACCGACAATACTTGCCAAGCCGATTATGATAGTGATATCGACGACATTCTCAACATTTTGCGCCTCGATCATGAATATTACGAGCAACATAAAATGTTGTTGGCTCGTGCTTTGAAATGGGAGAGCGAAAACCGGAAATCATCTTTTTTGCTGCGCGGGCATAATTTAGAGAATGCTAAAACGTGGTTGCGGCTTAATGATAAACGCGAGCAGCATCCGCCACTCGCACTGCATAAAGAATTCATTACGGCCAGTGAGGCCGCAAAGGGCCAATTGGGAACTGAGGTGTTTGTGTCTTATTCCCGCAAAGATGCTGATTTTGCCCGGCAATTAAACACCGCGTTACAAGAGGCTGGCAAAACCACTTGGTTTGATCAAGAAAGTATCAGCACCGGGGTTGATTTTGAGAATGAAATCTTTAAGGGAATAAACAGTGCGGATAATTTCCTGTTTGTATTGTCTCCAGATGCGGTTGAATCGGAATATTGTGAGCGAGAGGTGAATTATGCGAGTGAGCAGAGTAAGCGTTTTATCAGTGTGTTGCATCGGGAAGTTGATCCGGCTTTGATGCCAGACTCTTTGCGAGTAATTAATTGGATTGATTTTAAGGATACGGCGTTTGATAAGTCGTTCCCGGAGTTGATTCAAGCGATTGAGTTGGATCGGGAACATGCTCATCAACATACGGTGTTGCAGCAACGGGCTGGTGATTGGACAGAAAATGATCGCAGTAATGATTTTTTGCTTAATATTACGGCTTGTGATAATGCTGAGGGTTGGCAAGAAAGGGCACTGGAAGAACAGAAAAAACCGGTGCCTACGGTTTTGCAGCAGGATTTTATTGTCGATAGTCGGAAGGCAATAAAGAAAGCCAATAGGCGGCGGAATATATTGTTTAGTTTTGTGGGTGTTTTAGCTATCGTGGCGGTTCTGTTGTCAGTTTTTTCTTTTGTTAAGATGAATGAGGCTGAAAACTTGTATAAAGAAGTCTTCAAAAAATCTGGATTGACTAAAAAAGAAGCCAAAGAAAAGGCACAACAATTTGTTGAAGAAGAAGGGGGGCGAGTATTCCGTGATTCTTTGAAAAGCGGTAGCAAAGGGCCAGAAATGGTTTGGCTCCCGGCTGGTGAGTTTCAAATGGGTGATATTTTTGGTGGCGGCTCTTGGAATGAACGGCCGGTGCATAAAGTGTCTATCAACCGTTTTGCGATGGGACGCTATGAAGTAACTGTGGGTGAATTCCGGCAGTTTGTAGAGGATTCCAAATATCATAAGAATTCTAAGGATTCTAAGTATCAGACTGAAGCCGAAAAAGAGGGTGGTTGTAGCGTGTACAAAGACGGTAAATGGCGATATGTAAAGGATGCTAATTGGCGTAACCCGTATTTTTCTCAAACGGATAAAGATGATAATCAGCCGGTGGTTTGTGTCAGTTGGAATGATGCGGTGGCTTATACCCAATGGTTAAGTGAACAAACCGGTCAAACTTATCGCTTGCCCAGCGAGGCGGAATGGGAATATGCGGCGCGTGCTGGTAAAGAAATGCCCTATTGGTGGGGAGCTGTTGTTGGCGAAGGTTGGGCTAATTGTAACGGTTGTGGTAGTCATAAAGATAACCAACGGACGGCTCAAATCAAGTCTTTTGTACCCAATCTTTTTGGAATTTATAACATAACCGGTAATGTTGAGGAATGGGTTGCTGATTCTTGGCATAACAGTTATAAGAAGGCATCCGAAGAGGGCCAAGTATGGGCAGAAAGTGACCATTGCCTACGAATTTCTCGCGGTGGTGGGTGGCAGAGTAAACCGGAAAAAGTGCGGTTAGCATATCGCGAAAACAGTTTGGATTCCGGGGGTTCATTGGACTTTAATAGTAGTTTTAGGGGGTTCCGTATTGCGAAGTCCAAAAAAACACTGATTCAAGCAAAGGTGGAAGTAGTTCAGTGGAATGAAGCCAAATTACAATGCAAAGAAATTCGGACATTTAAAGGACTAACCAAAGAATATGCGAAAAAAATAGCGCAACGGTTCATTGAAGGAAAAACCGAAGAAGGAAAAGAAAGAGCCTTCCAAGATACTTTGAAAGATAAAAGTAAAGGGCCAGAAATGGTTTGGCTTCCGACCGGTACTTTCCAAATGGGCGACCTTCGGGATGGTGGTAGTTCTGATGAAAAGCCGGTACATGAGGTAACAATTAAAGAAAGTTTTGCGATAGGGCGTTATGAAGTAACCAATATGGAATTTGTACGTTTTTTGAATTCGGTTAAACGTCGAGGAACTGAAGGTAAACTTTGGTTTAAGACGAAAGCTGAAAACTCATCTAGTCATATCACCGGTTCTGTTGGCGAGTTCCAAGTAGAAAAAGACTTTGAGAATCATCCAGTTATTTATGTTTCTTGGTATGGTGCGGTAGCTTATGCAAAATGGTTGACTGAACAAACTGGCGAAAAATATGGTTTACCTAGTGAAGCAGAATGGGAGTACGCTGCTCGTGCGGGTACCGAAACTAAATATTGGTGGGGGAATGATATTGGTGAAAATTGGGCTAATTGTTATAGCAACTATTGTGGGGATAAGTTTGAACGCACATCACCAGTAGGGAAATTTGGTGCAAATCCCTTTGGTTTATATGATACAGTGGGTAATGTTTGGGAGTGGGTTGCAGATGGTTGGCATAAAAACTATACAAACGCTCCCAATGATGGTAGAATTTGGACGGAGGGTGTAGATAAAAAGATCCGAGTGCTGCGTGGCGGTTCGTGGAACATCAACCATAGCAGCACCCGTGCTGCCAACCGTAGCAGGTACAACCCAGACATCCGTAACAGCAGCCGTGGTTTTCGTGTGGTTCGTCGTGTGGTTGCGCGGACTTAATCTTTTTGACTGTTTTCCCTTTTTACCCTCTTATACATTTTATTCTTTTTTACTTTTACGCCGTAGGCTCGATTTTTTTGGGGTATATACGTATATTTTATGTGGTTTTTATGAAGTCAGGTAGGTCGGGTTAGCTTATCAAGCGTAGCGCGATAACGTAACCCGACATTTACCTTATGAAAGAGCCCTTTGTCGGGTTACGTTTTTTGGCGGTGCCAAAAAATCTAACCCGACCTACTTTGTCAGGTAACGAACGTAGGGTGCGTCCCACGCACCATTTACATAATGTGTATGGATTGATGGTGCGTAGGACGCACCCTACACTTTTTTGGACTTTTGACCGATTTTTGCTTTTCTCTCTGAGAGAGCAAAAACGGGGTAGGCACTTCCGAGTGCTGCGTGGCGGTTCGTGGAACAACAACCATAACAACACCCGTGCTGCCAACCGTAACAGGAACAACCCAGACAACCGTAACAACAACCGTGGTTTTCGTGTGGTTCGTCGTGTGGTTGCGCGTACTCTTCACAGTCAGAGCTGGTCAATGGGAATTGGCCGGGCGTACCGAAGAAGAGTCCAGACCTACCCCGGCGATGAGGGCGACTTCATCCAAATATAAAACCTGATTGAGTGGCTTGGTAAGCATTACGCTGAAGACTCGCTCACATCTTTTTCGTTCCCTTATGGCCTTTTGTAACTGGGCGGTTCGGGAACGCCTTTCCTAATTTCCTCCTAAAAACGTAAAATAACTACAAGGATTGTATATAAGAAAGGATTTATAAGAAAGGATTTTTGGTGGCTAACAGCTCAATGCCATTAAGTTAAGGAATTTTTATTGGAATCCAAACCGTAAGACTTTGGATTATTCAGCTTAAATATCAAACACTTCCAAATCTGAAGGTTTGGACTCCAATGCTTAACTTAATGGCAGCAAGCGTAGCAAGCGTAGGGTCACTGCCATTAAGTTAAGGAATATTTATTGGAGTCCAAACCGTAAGACTTTGGATTATTTAGCTTAAATATCAAACACTTCCAAATCTAAAGGTTTGGACTCCAAAGCTTAACTTAATGGCATTGAAGCGTAGGGTGGGTAGAGCGATAGCGAAACCCACCAAATTAGCAAGCGTAGTAAACGTAGGGTGGGTAGAGGAACGAAACCCACCTTTTTATATGGTGTGGATGGTTGCAGCGAAGCTCCTACCCACCCTACACTTGCTGGTTCCAACGAAGGCGAACGGGAACCAGAAAAATTAATAACTTGCCAGAATTTTCACTAAGACTATGCTTACCCGAATTGAAATCAGCGGTTTTAAAACTTTTGATAATTTTAACATGGATGTGAATCCTTTTTTAGTTATCTTAGGAGCGAATGCCTCCGGCAAATCCAATCTTTTTGAT
>Ga0233403_10001316_pt1 | contig 11680 bp, 8 predicted proteins | sample Na_oxic_1_MG_FD_179866 | JGI IMG/M metagenome (GOLD analysis project Ga0233403, IMG submission 179866) | Seawater microbial communities from Saanich Inlet, British Columbia, Canada - Na_oxic_1_MG | ecosystem: Environmental > Aquatic > Marine > Inlet | place: Canada: British Columbia | collected...
ATTTCTTCCAACGCTTCAAACTCAATTTCTGCATTTTGTGCCAACGCATGAGGCACTGATAACAAGAAAGGGAGCAAAAGCAAAATGCGGGTAAAAATATTTTTCATGGATAATTCCTATTGGGTTGAGATTAATAACTATTATGTAATTCAGTCTAACTCCTTGATTTTTGGTAATTCAATATCTGGTGAATTTCATGTGAGGTTTGTGTCTTTTGAAAAAGACATCAACAGCTACAAGGATTACTTATAATAAAGGATTAAAAAAGGGTGTTTTTTTGAACCAATATATAAAAATTATTTTAAATAACAGTATCTTACAAAAAATTTCCGAACCATTGTTCTAAATTCTTTATTATAAACAAACCCTTGTCGTTTGTAACTACTCAGCTCTTAAATATTTAGTACAACGGCTCAGGGAAATCAACGGATTGGTGCAAAGGCGACAGACCCCAACGAGTGTCATAACTTATAGACACATCACACACCAATCCGATCATTCCCCTGATCCGTTGTACTAATATATTGAAGGCTGAGTAGTTACTGTCGTTTTTCAACAGATTGAAGTTCATCCAGATTTTGGCATCATAATAGTATGACTTTGAACTTCTTTTTTCCTTTGATTCTATAGATAGTGAAATCTTTATCTATCGTCACAATCCGATTGATGTTAAGCTTTTCTGCTAAAAGCACTAGTGCAGGAGGGCGGAAATATCCAGACCACTGAGAAATCCGATTTTTTGAAAAAATCGGATTTCTTTGACTTTTGGGTGGTACGGAAACTTTCGCCCTCCTGTACTAGGCATGAATCTGCAAAATCCATCGGTAAATCAAGATATTTCTCAGTTAATTGTTTTATTCTATCAAAGTCTGATATTTCAATGTTGTGTATTTCTACAGCCCCATTTTTTATCCATTCTAAAAAATCAATTTGGGCATTTCTATTAAAATCCAATAGATGTAAGGTTTCTGTTATTGATGCGATAGTCGTTATTAAAGGCAACTGGTTACTTTTAATGAATTTTATGGCATTGTCATGATACTTATCTGACGCATCAAAAAGAGCAATAAGAGGGCCTGAATCAATGAGAATTTTCTTCATTGCCTTTTCGCTCTCATTTTTGATTTCAACAGCTGTTTTCTATTTGCTGCCAAGTTCCCTTGTCCGCTTGAATATTTGCCAAAGTAATTTTTTCCAAGCTCCCAAGGGCTAGGTTTAGATAATTTACCGATATATTCTGATAGACTTTCATGAATTAATTCAGATAGAGTCATATCAAGAACCAAGGCAGTGTGCCGAAGACTTTGTTCTAATTTTGGTTCTAATTCTATAGCAATCAATTGACACCTCAATTCATCAATTAACATTAAGCAACGTATAGCATTTCCCGATTGAATAAACGACATCACGCAACGAAGTAGCGGAACGCTCAACCTTGAAGGTTTTTTACTATTTTTGTACTGCACCCAATCGGAAAACGCTATAGTGACTAATAAAGGATTAAAAATAGGATATGTTTTTGAACCAATAATAGTATATAAAAATTACTGAAATAACAGTATGTTACAAAAAATGTCCGAGACGTGAAAGGAAGGAATTGCCCCTACGAACCATCCTGTCATGTAGGAGCAAATCCTTTATTGTTGCCCTCACAAAAAAAGTTTAAATTAATCGCATTGACGCTTTAACCTACTTAAGCTTTGTCGCCTTTAGAATTATTATTCTGAGGTTTAACTCGCAATAACTGAATACGGCGTGCGTTAGCCCGCGTCACTTCAAAATGAAACCCTTCAAGCTCTATACTTTCCCCTCGTTTAGGTAAATACCCAAAAGCTTGTAAGAGCAAACCACTAACGGTATCAAATTCTTCATTGCTTAATTCCGATTTAAAATAGTCATTAAATTCTTCTATCGGGGTTAAAGCCAATACCGTGTAAGAACCGTTGCGAGCGGTTTTTATAAAAACTTGATCATCAACATCATACTCATCATCAATTTCTCCGACGATTTCTTCAATCACATCCTCAATAGTCACTAAACCAGCGACACCACTATATTCATCAACAACAATCGCCATATGGTTGCGGCTGGTACGAAATTCACGCAATAACACATTCAGACGCTTACTTTCTGGAATGAATACAGCAGAACGCATCATGTCGCGCATATTAAATTGATGATTATTACCATTAGCATAATAATCCAATAAATCCTTCGCTAAAAAAATGCCTATCACATCATCACGGTTTTCTCGAATCACAGGAAAACGTGAATGCCCAGATTCAACAATCGTTTTTACCAACTGATCCGGCGGCGCATGTAATTCTAAAACAACCATTTGTCCCCTCGGAATCATCACATCGCGAACATGCTTCTCAGAAACTTTTAATGCGCCCTCAATCATTTCCAAGGTTTCAGCACTGAATAATTCACGTTTTTGTGCATCTTGCAATAAAGTAATTAATTGTTTTCGATTGGTTGGTTGGTTAGATAATGCTTGTTTAAAGCGCTTTAACAAGGGAGGAAAAAAGAACGATACCGGTTTCGCAATCATAATGGTTCTATGTTATGATAAGGATTGGGATAACCCAAATCGTGTAATATGCGAGTTTCTAAGCTTTCCATGACTTGTGCCTGAGACTCAGAAATATGATCATAGCCTAGCAGATGCAAAGTACCATGAATAACAAGATGTACCCAATGAGCTTGTTGAGGTTTATGTTGCTCAACGGCTTCGCTGGCAACCAATGGGGCACAAATCACAATGTCCCCCAATAAAGGTATATCTAGCCCCGGCGGGCATTCAAAAGGAAAAGACAAGACATTGGTTGGGTAGGCACGTTGTCGCCACCTTTCATTTAATTGTCTTGCTTCTACCTCATCGACAATACGAATGGTCATTTCTACATTACCCTCTTCATTATCATTATCCTTTTGAGATCGAAAAAGGTAAGGTAAAAAAGGTAATTTTTTTTGAGAGCTATCAAGAACTGAAGTCACTTCCTTATGAATAAGAGGAATAGAGAATAAGGCACATTTGACCCATTGGGTTAAGATATCTTTATCGGGTAAATCGGCTTCTTTACTGGCGTATTGCACATCCACATCCACATCCATATTCAGAACCTCATGCTTTTCGCTCTGCGCATTCATAAGCTTTGATAATTCGCGCAACAATAGGATGTCGTACGACATCTTTATGCCCAAAATAAGTAAAACTTATTCCTTCAATATCTTTAAGTATTTCAATAACATGGGGTAATCCAGAAGGCGCAGAATGGGGTAAATCACTTTGGGTAACATCTCCCGTCACAACCGCAGTAGAACCAAATCCAATGCGGGTCAAAAACATTTTCATCTGCTCAGTCGTTGTATTTTGGGCTTCATCAAGAATGATAAAAGCACCATTCAATGTACGTCCTCGCATGAAAGCTAATGGTGCAATTTCAATCATACCACGTTCTATTAATTTAGCCACTCGTTCAAAGCCTAACATCTCATAAAGTGCATCATATAACGGACGCAAATAAGGATCGACTTTTTGGGCTAAATCACCGGGCAAAAATCCCAAATGTTCACCTGCTTCAACAGCAGGGCGCACCAAGACTAAGCGGCGTACCTCTTCTTTCTCCAATGCTTCAACAGCACGAGCGACGGCAAGATAGGTGTTGTGGTTAACAAAACCCCCTGCGACAAAGCTATGTCCTTGTGGCACAGTGAGATCGTAAACTTGTGCTTGTCCAGGGGTGTTTTCTACCACTTGGCTCCAAAACAGGTTGTGATCTAATAACCATAAGCAATTTCGTAAAGGATGTATGACTGAAAACAGAGAAATAATCTCACGTAGTTTGGCATAACTAGGCGCATGGCGAGCGATACGATCGTCAATAAATTCTTTATGCCACGCTTGAGGAAAGGTATGCAATTGTAGCAAGGCATCAACCAAGGAAGCGACGTAGGGGTAGGGTACGACATCAATGTTAACTTGATGTTGTTGTGCCAATTTCTGTTGACGGGGCAAACGAAAACCAACCTCTCGGAAAAAATTATCAGCCTCCTGTCCTCGCATTTCCAAAAGATAATGAAGCCGCTTGCTGGTTTCCTTACGATGTAAAAAAGCCACAATACCCAGATTCAGCAACATGAGTTGTACCCTCTGCGCCAGAATGTGGGAAGACGTTGAAAACGAAGGAATACCATCGCGTTTAGAAACACGACCTTTTGTATCAAACAAACCTTGTAAAAAAGCAATCCAAATAGTTTTTGGTGCGCGTAATATACTGCTAGGTACTTCTTTTTGATGCGCCTTAACATTGCTCAATCCCAGATATTGCAGCAAAGCATAGAGTTGTTCACTTTCCACTTTTAGGTCATACGGTGCATTTAAAACGCTATGCAAACCAAGCTGCTTCACCCTGTCTAAAAAGAATTCACGCAGTGGCTGAACGCGGCTGGTAAATACCACAACCCGCTTTTGGGTTAAACGCCCATTTCCTACCAAAAGTCCCAGAAAATAAGCAAGGTCTGGTGTTAACTCATTGACATCAATGGCAATACTGTTACTATCATTGATATGTCGCGTATAGTGAAAGTCAATACGAGTTTCAGTACCAAAAAGGTTTGTACCCCGCATGAGTCCAACATAATCCCCCTCATGCAATTCGTCCAAACGTCGCCAGCACACTTGACCTTGAGGAGTCATCATTAACAGCGGATGTTCTGGCGTACCTTCAAGTGTAAAACCCTCTCGTATATACAGTTTGCGTGTTGCTGTCACTCCTCCATTATAGATATGGCTGGCGTAGGTTGGCCCATCCAAACCATAAACTAGAGTAGGGCAAGGAGCATAACTGTCCTGCTTGATCTCAAGGCCTGAAGCTAACTCAGCCATTGGAAGAAGACCTTTTCCCGTTAACACGAGGGTATTATGCGCAATGCATTTGCCCGTACCAGCAGGTCCTATTCCAAAATTAATATCATGCCGCACAATATTATTCAAATATTTACGTTGGTTAATACCTCGATCTTTGACGACACGTCGGCGAGTACGAATAACGACTTCAGACTCTGATGTGGAATTTATTGTGGAAGGTTTTAACAAGGTTTCGACAGACGACTCACTTGAAAATAAATCGACACTGGCTGGACTTAATGCTTCATCGATCGTCGCCGTGTAAAGTTGATTAAGAATTTCAGTGACGCTTTGTACCGCGTGGGTAAGTCCAATGACACGAAATTGATGTCCGCGGTTACTAATTTCCACAGTAAAGCGTTGTTCCAGTTGACGTAAATGCTCGTCAAACTGACCACAAAGATTGGCAAGACGTTGGTTATCTGGCGGCTCTAAAGTAAAGTCGCCAGTGATAGTATTGTCAGAATTAGAAATAGTGTTCAATTCAGTTATTTCAGTTATTTCAGTTATTGTCAGTTATCGCTTTGTGAACAAAACTTGAACCAATTGGGAAAGATAAGATTTTATAAGATAAGTTTTTGATTGGCCTATATTTTAGGTTTATTCGTTATTTTTAAAAATATTTTAAAATCAATCGGCATTTTGATCAATTTCAAAATTAAAAATTTGGTGCCAATACAGCAACTACAAGGATTGTATATAAAAAAGGATTAAAAAAAGCGGATTTATCGCAATGAACAAATTATATTCTCAAAGGCGAACGAGTATGAAATAAAATATCCCTATTCATAAATTAGCGATTTCCTACCATTGCACTATTGATAAAAAGTCTTTTCAGTGATTTTATGCTTGTTTCTAATGAATAGTGATGTTTTAATTTTATATGAAAAATCAATGTTTTCCACAATGATTTCTATGATTGATTTTTTAGACGAACCACTAACCTATTTTTTCTTTTCTTGAAAGTGAGTTATAATTTTTTGTGGCAGACTGAAGCCTTAAAAAAAAGAAATTTTATTTATGAAGTTCGATCAAAACTCTGAAAAAAAGCTTTTTTTTTAGAATGATGAAAAAATAAAATTTAGTAAAAACAAATAGTTGAATTATTTCAATCGTTGAATTATTTCATTCGAGATTCTATAGAATAAGATTAAGATTACCAATACCTTCGCAAAAATCCTGTACATATAATAAGGTTATTTAATTTATTCAATAAAAATCAAATACTTATATTTTTTAATATTTTTTAGCGTTCTGAACTCAGTCCAACTGCTTTTGATGGGTATAAAGCGCAGCTTGCCGCACTCAAAAAAGTGCCAAACTCAAAATCACCCATCAAAAGAACATCTCATAAGTACTAAGGAGTCTGTCGGACTTAATGCACAAGCTATTGATTTACAATGACTTTACTTTAATGCCGTTTTGACAAAAATAATGTAAAAAACTGACGTGAATAAGTCCGACAAACTCCTATAGCTTTTCAGATAAATATTTTGGCCTAAAGACCTGACAGGTTTTAGAAACCTGTCAGGTCTGATCACTTTGATTTTTCTGAAAGCCTATAGGAACCTAAATGCTGAGAACGAAATAAATTCACTATTGTACAAAATAAGTCTGCCGTGCGTTCGGCATCATAAATAGCGGAGTGGGCTTCGCTACTGTCCCACGCCATGCCTGCCGCTTGCACTGCCCGTGCCAGTACGGTCTGCCCGAAAACCAGTCCACCTAAAGTGCCTGTATCAAACGTGCTAAATTGATGAAAGGGACTTTTAATACCAGTACGATGAGCCGCCGCCTTGATAAAACTTAAATCAAACGAGGGATTGTGGCCAACCAAAATGGCACGAGTGCATTTATGTTTTTTTATTGCATAGCGTATGGGTTTAAAAATCATCTCCAAGCCTTGGGTTTCAGACACAGCAAAACGAAACGGGTGATAAGGATCAACCCCAATAAAATCCAATGCTTTTTTATCAAGGTTCGCACCCTCAAAAGGGATAAGATGACAAAAATGCGTTTCATGGCGTTGCCATAAACCTTGAAAGTCTAATTGTAAAGTCACCGCTGCAATTTCTAATAACGCATCACGTTCCGGAAAAAGACCTGCCGTTTCTACATCAACTACAATTGGCAAAAACCCCCGAAAACGTTTAGCGATGGGAACCGATTTAGTATAAACCATTAGACATGTACCTTTGACCAAAATCTGGAATTAAAGCTGCCGGTTCGCAATAAGCTACAACGGGCAAAATCCCCCGAATTGGCAGTGGAACCGATTTAGTATAAGCCATTAGACATGTACCTGTTGCCAAAAAATGTTTGTTCCAGCTCGTAAAGGAACCACTTTATCATCACCAAAAGCGAAAAATGCTGGCATTTGCCAAGTCCGTTTTTCCAAAGTCACAGACTCAGTATTACGAGGTAGGCGATAAAAATCTGCACCATAAAAACTGGCAAATCCCTCTAATTTATCCAACGCTTGTGCTTGTTCAAAAGCCTCAGCATATAATTCTAATGCGGCGGGTGCGCTATAGATTCCTGCACACCCACACGCAGACTCTTTGACTCCTTTTGCATGAGGAGCACTGTCTGTTCCTAAAAAAAACTGGGGATTGCCGCTAGTTGCCGCTGCCAATAACGCAATACGATGTTTTTCACGTTTCAACACTGGTAAACAATAATGGTGGGGGCGAATACCACCCATGAATAAATCATTGCGATTCATTAACAAATGATGAACTGTAATGGTTGCTGCTAAATTATTGCTTCTACTAGACACATATTCAACGGCTTCTTGAGTGGTAATATGTTCTAGTACCACCCTAAGCCTTGGAAAATGTTCCAACAAGGGATCAAGTACATATTCGATAAACACTTTTTCACGATCAAACACATCTATACTTGCTGATGCGACTTCGCCATGTATTAACAAAGGCATATCATAAGATTGCATCGCTTCAAGCACCGACCATACACGACGCAAATCCGTTACACCCGCTTCTGAATGAGTCGTTGCTCCTGCGGGATAATATTTAACTGCAACAATATGTTCATTTCGAGAAGCTAAAGCAATTTCTGCAACGGGTGTGTTATCAGTAAGATAAAGTGTCATTAGCGGATTAAAGCGGTTAGTGGGTGCAAGTGCCGCGCAAATTCTCTGACGATAGTTCAGTGCCTGAACACAGTTCGTTATCGGTGGCTTTAAATTGGGCATGATTATAGCACGGCCAAAACTTCGGGCTGTGGCTTCAATTATTGAAGTCATGCCAGCACCATCGCGTAGATGTAAATGCCAATCATCTGGTCGGGTAAAAGTCAAATGGTACATTGTGATTTAATTCAGTTTATAATCAAGGTACTGGGGTTGTTCAAAATGATAATTAAAAAAATCAATAACTGACATTTAATCAGTATTAAAGCCTAGTCTTTCAGTCCAAAAAAGTCTTATTTCAGTCTGACTGAAACCATCCGCATGGTAACCTTAACCATCCGCATGGTAACCTTGATGGTATGTTTTTTCTAAAAAACCATTTATTAAAGCACGGCGGGTAGAAATATATAAAACTTATTTTATTTCAGTCAGTTATAAATTTTATAGTTCTTAAATTTTCAAAAATTGTCTAAAGTATTGCTCAATAAAAAATTTATTCAATGGTAGGATGTCATTAGCTATTCACAATTAGCAATTCACAATTCACAATCACTTATGTGTGCCAAATAAAGATGAGTTCAACCAAACCCTTAGCTCAACTTCAAAAATCGGACGATGTTCCGCCTTCTTATATGCCGTTAAAATACACCTTAATGGGAAGTTTTTTATTATTAATTATACCCATCCTGATTACCATGTCAGTATTTGATTACCTCAATGCGAAAAGTGATTTGGTATACGCCTATCGGATGCTACAACAACAAACAGAAAGCAATATTATCAATGCGATTAAATTGGTTAATTCCGGATATAAGATGTTGGATAAATTGACCAATGAAGAGATGAAAGATGCCTTTGTCACTTTTATTGATGCCTATCAAATTGCGGGCCGAGATCCTTCCAGAATGCCCCTCTCTGATCTCAAAAAACAACTGGGTGGCAAAATGGATTTGTATGTCATCAGTGCAGACGGCATCGTTAAATACACAACTTATACTAATGATTTAGGACTTGACTTTAAACAATGGCCTGAGACCTTTAAATTTTTGACAACCGTTCGCAATAAAAATGAGTTTACTGACGGCGGGTTTGGAACAGAGGCGCGCACTGGCATGATCAGAAAATTCGCCTATATGCCAACACCTGATAAAAAATATGTGCTGGAATTAGGTCTGACACATGACCAGTTTGCCAAATGGACGGGAGAGTTGGATATTGAAAAAATTACAACCCGCCTTAAAAGCCTCAATCCTGCCTTGAATCAAGTTAGGATTTATAGTCGTCATGGACATGCAGTGGGCGATAAAGATTACAAGCCCAATACAGAAACGATAGATATTATCAACATGGTATACGAGACGAAAGCCTCTGAAGAAATAAAAGACCTGAAAAGAAAACGTCACATCCGCTATATTTTTGTCAATTTGAAAGAAGAAGAAGAAAATATTAGTTCTGATCCCAGCCGAGTGATAGAATTGACCTATAACACAAGACTGATAGATGAAAGCTTGAATCGTTCCGCCTCGTTTCACGTATTGTTAAGCATTATATCCATCGTGTTAAGTATCATTTTTACCTTTATCATATCAGCTTGGATTACAAGGCCTATTCAAAAAATCGTAACAAGTGTCAACCTCATTGCAGAAGGAAAGCTAGAACACCGCATTGAGGTAGAAACTAACAATGAGTTAAAACTGCTAAAACAAAGCATCACCAAAATGGTCAATACCATGTTGCTGTCTATCAATCAGATTGAACAGCAAAATAATGAATTAACCAAACTTGATAAATTGAAAGATGATTTTCTGTCGAATACCTCTCATGAATTGCGTACACCAATCAACGGAATTATTGGAATTGCTGAATCGATGATTGAAGGAGCAACCGGTTCATTGCCACAAAAAGCCATTCAAAATCTTTCAATGATTGTATTCAGTGGTAGCCGACTATTTAATTTGGTGAATGATATTTTGGATTTTTCTAAGCTCAAACATAAAAATATTGTTTTACAAATTAAACCAATAGAAATTAAAGTGGTCACAGATGTGATAATCATATTATCTCAACCGCTCATCGGTACTAAAAAAATAAAATTGGTTAATAACATAAAGGAAACCATTCCTGTTGAAGCAGATGAAAATCGTATACAGCAAATTTTGCATAACTTAGTCAGTAATGCCATCAAATTTACTGAATCCGGCTTGATAGAAATTTCTTCGATTATAATTGAGAACAATAAATTATTAATTTCTGTCAGCGATACTGGCATAGGCATTGCGCCTGAAAAAGTTGATACCGTATTTAATCCCTTTGAACAAGCCAATGGCTCAATATCAAGAGAATATGGGGGCACGGGTTTAGGCTTATCAATCACTAAACAATTAGTTGAATTACATGGCGGTGATATTCGTATTCACTCAACGGTAGGCAGCGGAACCACAGTGAGTTTTACATTGCCGTTGTCCAAAACGTCCCAAGTTCCCGTTTCCCGTGATATGACTGCTATGTTAGAGCGCATTCCCAATTTACAAGCGCTTGAAATCAGTACGGAAAAAGAAATCGTGGCAACGCTGAGTCCTAGCGAACAAGTGGATGAATCGTTTCATGTGTTGATTGTTGATGATGATCCGATTAATCTAACGGTGTTGGAAAATCAATTAAGCTTGGAAAATTATGCGATTACTCGTGCTTATAATGGTCAGGAAGCGTTGGATGCGATAAGGAGCGGCACCGTTTATGCCGCCATTTTGCTGGATATTATGATGCCTAAAATGTCAGGGTTTGAAGTGTGCAAAATTATCCGTCAAACGCATCCTGCTAACTTATTGCCCATCATCATGCTGACAGCTAAAAATCAAGTATCGGATTTAGTGGCAGGTTTGCAATCTGGCGCGAATGATTATCTCACCAAACCTTTTTCCAAAGGTGAACTCATTGCTCGTCTTAAGATGCATATTCAACTGTCGCGCATCAACATGGCTTTGAGTCAGTTTGTGCCGATGGAATTTTTACATTTGTTAGAGAAAGATAGCATCACTGATGTGAGACTTGGCGACTGTATGCAAAAACAGATGACAGTATTGTTTGCTGATATTCGTTCATTTACAACGTTGTCAGAAAGCATGTCGCCTAAAGAAAATTTTGATTTTATTAATGCCTATTTGGGTCATGTCAGTCCAGTGATTCGCAAGCATCATGGTTTTATTGACAAATATATTGGTGATGCGATTATGGCTCTATTTCCCGGAAAGGCAGATGATGCTGTACAAGCCTCAATAGAAATTCATCAAGAATTGGTAAAATTTAATCAAGAACGAGCGTCCAATAAATTGTTGCCCATTAAAATTGGTATCGGCTTGCATACTGGGACTCTGATGCTGGGTACCATAGGCGAACAAAAACGCATGGAAGGTACGGTGATTTCTGACGCGGTTAACTTAGCTTCACGTTTGGAAGGGCTAACTAAAATATATGGTGCTTCTATTCTACTCAGTGAAGAAATTTTGATGGCGTTAACGGAACCTGCGGCCTACCACTTTCGCTTTTTGGGTAAAGTCCGTGTCAAAGGTAAACAAGCACCTGTGCATGTATTTGAAATTCTTGATCCTGAGTCTGAT